>Ga0316204_10003630_pt1 | contig 30137 bp, 20 predicted proteins | sample 6monrhotite_MG_2_FD_205661 | JGI IMG/M metagenome (GOLD analysis project Ga0316204, IMG submission 205661) | Microbial mat bacterial communities from mineral coupon in-situ incubated in ocean water Damariscotta River, Maine, United States -... | ecosystem: Environmental > Aquatic > Marine >...
GGGGTAAAATTGAGTTCGTTTACGATAATACGATTGTTCATGGGTTAAATCTTTTTGAAGGGACACGAGCAAAGGCTTCCTTTACCCATCATCAGGGTCTTGGGGCCAGTGAAATGAGTTTCAGCAATATCAATGTAGATCTCCGTCATTATCAAAAGATTCACCGACAATTTGTTTTGGCGACACGAGTCTATTATGGCCGGTTCTTTGGAAATAATCAGCAGAATTACCTACTCGGGGGTGTTGATAACTGGCTGTTCAACGATACTAATATTTCAGGAGAGGGGGACCCATTATTTGATCAGCAAAATACTGATAATTCAAATATACTATTCGTGGATTATGTAACCAGTCTTCGTGGATATGATTATAATATTCTCAATGGTTCCAATGCTTTACTCTTCAATGCGGAATTAAGAATGCCTATTGTACGCTATCTGAGTAGAGGTACAGTTTCATCAAACTTTCTGCGAAATCTATTATTTGTTGGATTTTATGATATTGGATCAGCCTGGACTGGAAAGTCTCCTTTTTCATCAGAGAATGATCTGAATACTACGGTAATTGATAAGAATGTATTTCGGGCCAAGATCAATAATTTTTCTAATCCATGGCTATCCAGTTATGGATGGGGCGTAAGAACAGTATTACTGGGATATTACATGAAGTTTGACATGGCCTGGCCAATTGAAGACTATGATGTGGGTTCTCCAAAGTTTTATTTATCCCTGGGCTACGATTTTTAGTCAGTTTCTTCCATTCCCTTAGGATTTTAGTAAATTGTTGCATGATCAATTCAATGACGGGTTACGGCATTGCCAAATTTCAGGACGAGACAAGAGTAGCTTCTGTGGAAGTGAGATCCTTAAATTCTAAGTTTCTGGATCTAAACCTTAGGATGCCTAAAGTGCTGAATGAAAAAGAGCCAGAACTCCGTAAGCTTATTTCAGATTCCTTAACACGTGGCAAAGTTGGTGTGGTTATAGAATATGCACCACTAAACCCTACAGGAATGTCTTATAACAGGACATTATTCAGGCATCAATATGAAGAGCTAAGGGATATGGCCAATGAGGTAAAGGCGCCTATGGATGATATTTTTAAGATAGCCCTGAATTCTCCGGATATTTTGAACAACCAGGAAGAGAATATTACTGAATCCGATTGGGATTTGGTTCTCGGTTTAATAAAAAAGGCACTGAACTCTTGCAATGATTTTCGCAAAAATGAAGGAGCTACCTTGGAAGGAAAGCTTAACGATTACCGAGATCAAATCCATAATTTTCTTGAGTTGATCATAGAACTTGAGCCACAGCGTACTGCTCAATTGAAGGATCGATTGAAAGAGAAAATGGAAGATATTAGTAACTCTGCTTCTTTTGATGCCAATCGCTTTGAGCAGGAGATGATCTATTATCTTGAAAAACTGGACATTCAGGAAGAGATCGTACGACTGCGAAAGCATCTGGATCATTTTACTGAGGTACTTTCTGAATCTAACTCTCAGGGCAAGAAACTGGGCTTCATTAGTCAGGAAATAGGCCGTGAAATCAATACCATTGGTTCCAAAGCCAATGATGCTCAAATTCAGAAATTAGTGGTGGGAATGAAAGATGAATTGGAAAAGATTAAGGAGCAGGTGTTGAATATTGTATAAAAGAAAAACCCGGCATTCACCGAGTTTATATGCTAGCTTAATCTAATGACTATTGGTATAACCATTCCTTGTCTAACTACAAGGCCTTGTTGTTTTACAGAATTCCATACAGGGCTATTAACCACATGAAATACAATCATTCTCTTTAGTCTATTCTAGATAATCTTCCTGAATGAACTGATGAATTTGATTTTTGTAGCATAGTACTCTATAAGTGATTAGCCCACTGAGTTCAATTGCCCTTAGGATTCTGAACAGATATAATTCCATTGCCAATAGTAATAATAATATCAGGGGTATCTTTTTTGCGAAAGGAGAGTCGCCTGAATTTCTTGAACTAGGTTTAATTAGTATAACTACAAAATTAGTTATATAACTGAAAAAGAAACCCGTAATAATTTACGGGCTCTTTATATCTTTATCCTAATTTAAATACGATAGGAATAATCATTCGTTGTTTTACAGGTCTACCTCGTTGCTTACCTGGTTTCCAAGCTGGAGAGTTTTTAATTACTCTTACGGCTTCTTCATCACATCCAGCTCCAATTCCTTTAACCGCTTTTACTTCGGAAATATTGCCTTTCTTATCGACAATAAATTGAACGTAAACTTTCCCTTCAATTCCCATTCTTCTTGCCTGGTTGGGATACTTAAGATTTTTTCTAAGGTATTTACCATAAGCTGCGTTACCTCCAGGAAATGCAGCGTTATCTTCAACAATGGTAAAGATCTGGTCTGCATCTTCTTCTTCCGGGGCCTCTTCAAAGACGATCTCTTCAATTACTGATTCCTCAGTAATTTCAACATCAAGGTCAACTTCAATTTCTTCTTCAATCTCTTCTTCATCAGGTACTTCAATAATTTCAGGTTGTTGAATTACCGGTGGGGGTGGTGGAGGTTGTTCAGTTGGAGGTATTTCGACCAGGTCTTCTAGTTCTTCATCTACTTGCCCAAGATCCAACAATCCCTGATCATCATAGGATCTCCATTCAAAAGCAGTGATTACAATTAACAAACTTACGACTAGCCCGATACTGGTATAGAAACTTGATTTTCTGTACAGATCTGCTTTATGTGTTTTTTTTACCTCCATTCTATTCTTTGTTTATACGCCGAATCTCAAATATACAAAAGTTGCAAACTGAAATCCAATACTTAATTCAATTAAAATACATCCGGGAAGAGAGAACCCAAAATGATATTTTCAATATAACTAAAAACGTAGTTAAATAAAAATTATTATAATAAAGTTAGAAAAAGATTATTTTATTAGTTGCTTAAGCAGACGGTATGCCGCAAAACCAAGGATACTTCCCAATATATCCGCGAGCATATCGAAGAATTCAAAGTATCGTGTAGGGTGATAATACTGTAGAATTTCAATAAATATTCCGAATAATGAAGTATAGGTCATTGAAAATGAGCCATAATATTTTTGGTAGGTAGGGTAGGTGTTTTGCAGGTCAAACCCACGACACAACAAAAAGGCCTGAATCCCGAAAAATACAAAATGGGCTACTAGATCAATTCCTGAAAAATTCCAGGGACCTGAGGGAAGTGAAGGAAACCATGGACTAAGGGTTAGTACAAGGATAACTACTGCCCAATAAAATGCAGGAGCCATTTTTTTTAAAAACATAGGATTAGCCTACCAGATCAGAATAGCTATCAGAACTCAAAAGACTTTCCGTCTCAGCTAGATCACTAAGTTCTATTTTGATCATCCATCCCTTTTCATAAGGATCGCTGTTGATCACCTCGGGATTATTTTCTAATTCCTCATTAAACTCAATAATTTTACCAGATACGGGCATAAAAAGGTCTGAAACTGTTTTTACTGCCTCAACAGTACCAAAAACGTCGCCCTGGCTTAATTCTTCATCCAGAGTTTCAATTTCTACATAAACTATATCTCCCAGCTCGCCTTGAGCAAAGTCCGTAATGCCTACAGTAGCTACATTACCTTCAATTTTTAACCATTCATGGTCCTGGGTGAATTTGAGATCAGAGGGAATATTCATAAGGCTTTTTTTTTCAAAAATACATTCTTTTTTTGAATGCTAAAGTATTTTTTGGCTGAAGTTCATTCCGAAAACCTCTAATTGTCTATCTTAAGTTTCTGGCCTTTCCAGTTTAACCAATTTAATTGAATATCTCCGTTTGGGTCAGTTTCATAGTCAAAATAAACCTCAGAGATATCTGTAGACAGTCGGTTATTTTCTTCCAGGTACACTTCACTGTGAATCTCAAAGAAGCTCTGGATTTTTCTGTTCATCTGCAGAAAGTAACTCTCACCCTTCTTTATAATAGATATTTTCTTCCCGTTAACTGTATAGTTTCCAGATAAATTCTTTATTCCGGAATTACTATTGACTGGTTTTGCTTCCTTAAAGTTGAGTGCTGATAATAACCAGGGATCTTTGTCCTTTAAATAATCGCTAAAGGTGTAGTACACTGGAATATGAGGCTCTATTGTTTTCCTTTGATCCTGCTCCCAGGACGTAGGCCAGTACTTTTTAGTGAGACTAACAACAAGTTTGGAATTTGGAAGTGTGACCATGGTAATATCTCCCACAGAGTTTGGGCCTTCTCCTGTAGGTTTGCCAACCATCACTGCTTTTGTATTAAATTCTAAGATGGAAGTGAGTTCTGCCACTGTCCCACGGGTGGTTGGAGAAGTAAGCACAAATAGTTTTCCGTATCGGTTTATTGAAGCTTCACGGATCATGTCGGTAAATGGCTTTAATTTGAATCCATTACCTCCTCCTCCATATCGATTGTCAATAATCAGTTTATCAATAGACTTGGTATTGAGCGTATGTTCTACAGCTGAGGTGAATGCTTTAAAGGAATCTCCGTTTTTTTGATCACTTATCATTAAAAACTGAATGAAGAGTGTTTTCTTATTCTCCAAATATTCCATCCAGTAGTTTTCTTCTGCATGAAATCTTGATCCTTTAGTCAATTGCCTATATCCGGCGAGATTTCTTTTTAGATTCACGTAATATTGCACATCCATGGTTTCTACCATCTTTCTATCTCCGGATTCCAGCGTAAATTCAATGGCCTTTTCTATGTTGTTGCCATCTCTCCAGTTAGGGATCAGCGAATAGAGATTAAACAGCTGTCTTCTATAATGCTCAGAATCGGCATTAAGAATGGATGACATCTCCAGGAAAAGAGAGTCTACATCTCTATTGTTAATCTTTGTAATCTTTTGATGAATCAAATCCTTTATGGGCTCAAAAGCATCTACGATATAATAGCCATCATCAAAATAGAAAGTCTTTACAGGTGCAACCTGATAATTCAGGCTGGACTGGAAAGGGTAGATACGGCAACCTTCATCATTAACAAGATTTAGTGCTTTTTGTATATGAATAATAACCTCATGGTCCGTTTTGTCATCTAATTGATCTTTTAATTCTTTAAAATAATCCAGAATGGTACTCCAACTTGATTCTTCGGTAATTCCGGGAACAGTACTGGCTATTTTTGACTGGAGATACTCAATATCTTCGGTCCATTGATCAGCAGAAGTTTGTGAATATACTGGAAATGAAAAATACAGAATTAGTATGGAAAGGCTAATAATTCTCATTTTATTGACTTAGACTAAACCTGACCTGAGCACCAAAGGAGGTCGTAGACCTTGGAAAGGCCTGAGAGGTTTTAGGTTCATTGACATTACGATCGAAATAAAACTGGAGATTAAGTTTATCATTAACCACATAGCTGATGGTGGGTCTCAGTTGGAAATTATAATTACCACTGGTTACTGTAGGTTCATCATTGATGAGTCGTTGGACAGTTTTAGTATCTCGAACGGTAATTCCTAACCTAAAAGATATATCATTTTTTAGGATAACGGTTCTTCCCTGCATTTTGAAAGGAATTTTAAATTTTGACTTGGTATAGCCGAAATCAAACAAAACATCGTTGGATGTCAGTTCAGTAATTTGCTTGGTAGCCAGGTTTAGTGCAAGGTTTCTCTCCCGATTAAATTCCAGCCTAAAGGTCATTTTATTTTTGGTACGAATGTTTATCCCAAAGAAGGGTGCAAAACGTTCTGATATGGTCACCTGATCTATCTGATAAACAGGAATAAGACGCTGGGTGGTATCTGTTGGATCGTAACCAGGATCCGTAAACGCATTATCATTTCCGTCAAAAACTTCTGCGAAGTTATTTCCTTCAATATTGTTTTGGAGGATAAGATCATCTGCTACCTGGTATTGGGTGGGTGAGCTGTAACTGGTAATGGCATACCTGGATTGATAGGCATGACTTAGTGTTACCGATGAGAATATTTTTCTAAAGGATTTTAATCGACTTAGTCCGGCATAATCAATCCTCCAGTTAGGAATGGGAGTTCCTGGAAAAGAACTAAGGCTTATTGAGTTAGGGTCTTTTCCAGTATAGGCAGCCAGGAATGCAGGAATTAATACATCCTGATTGTTGACATCATATTCTGTAAGTCCCGGATTATTGACTAGTCTTGGATTCGCTCCTTGTAATCGATTTCGTATTATTTCACGGTTCTGAACAAACTCATCAAAAACATCGGAGTTGTTGTTATCGCCCTCTCCAACAAAAGCGGTTTTTATACTTAAAATCGAAATGTTATATCCTCCAATTCTTGATGGGATTTTAGAGGTGAATACGCCACTTAGGCTATCAAAACTAAATATTTCACGGTATCCTGAATTTTTGACTTTTTGGGCTTCCAGTGTTACTCTAAAATCTTTAAAGGGCTCGACATTGGCTTTTATATTTAGGTCCACTGTCCGACTTTGAATAAACGGTGTGGTAAGATTTGGATCCTGTATCAGCCAGGTATCCCCATTTTCATCCGGAGTGCTGGCTTTGTCTTTTATGTTAATATTCTGACTCCCAAATATGAAGGGGACACCTGGAGCGTCCCAATCTTCATCAAATCCAAAGAATTTTGGAACAGGTTGGAAGCCCGGCAATGTGGTTCCCTCCCGGACGGAATAGTTCAAATTCATAGATCGTACAGACATTAATAATCGCAGGAACCCTTTGGCAAATTTGTCATTTTTTGCTCCGGTAGTGTCAACTGGCTGGTTCCGTGTTCTTCTTCGAGGGGGACTATTAATTTTTTCCAGATATCCGATTTTATTGTAAAGCTTTACCAGATCAAGCCTACCTGTCAATGCACGCTCCCTGTTATTTTCTATGATATTCCCAAACCTGGTACTATCAGGGATAATATTGCCTTCATCGTCAGTAGCCTGAGATCCTGAGATCCAGTTATAGCCTACACTGTACCTGAGGTCTGTATTTATCCAGTCGGTAATGGGGATTTTATCCAGTGGAATTTTATAATTGAAGTTGAAAGCTTGATTAAAAGTTTTCATTCTTCCAAATCCCAGCAAATTATCAATAACTTCAGATCGTGCCTGGCTAGTATTGATTTCTCCTTCCGGCTCATCCACCACAGCATTTGCCCTTGCTGCGTAGTCCATGGAAAGATTTTTAGTCAGATTCCATCGTAGATTATAGATTCTGTTAAAGGTAAAGTTCTTCTCATAGTTGGTCAGGTCGGTATTGGTTCCCAGGTTAGAGGCTTCACGATACTGGGTCTCTACAAATCTTCGGTCAATATCTGCCCGGAAGGAAAGATTAGAGGGGATGAGGGAGAAATTTATATCCTTGAATAATTTCAAATAGGGTGAATTAAGCGCCTGTGTATTTTTGAAAGGCTCAATACTACTTTGTTGAGGGGAATAATTATAGCCCAAAATTCCCTTATGTGTTCTGACCGTATAATTGGCTATTTGGAAATTACTTTGTTCCAATTCACTAAAGGCAAACGTGAAGGTTAGGTTCTCAATATCGTAAATATGATTCTTGGCATTTTCACCGGTTTTGATTTTACGTACATTGGTAAAATTGATACTCTTTCGGGTAGTTTGATCCGTGGTTATTTCCTCATAATTGTCGCTTTCTTCTTTAGTGTCAAAGGATTTTAGGGAAGCAGAAAGTGGTATATCCGGGTCAGCCGGGTCAAATTTTGGTTTTACTGTAGTCTTTTCATAACTAACATACATTGGGATTTGTAGTCCGACTTTTTCAGGTAAAAATTTATCCAGATTGACGGTTGCAGAAAGATCGTATTCTGTGCTTTCTTCACGGGTACGTTCGGAAATTCCTTGCTGAATTCCGCCAAAACCTACGGATGTATAGCGGGTGGAAGCATTGACAACGGCGAAATCAGCTAATTTTGCACTCATTCGTGCATTTGCTGCCCAACCTGCTTCAGAGTCAAAATCCGTTACTCTGAGCTCGTTAATCCAGATGCAGGCTGATTTATCTGCCCCATCGGGGCTTCTAGGATTTCTTACTCCTATCATAATAGTTCTTACCGCACTCAGGTCAGGTCTTCCTTTGACCCGAATACTTTGATTCCCTACGAATTCTGGATTTGATTTATCAGGAAATGCTTTTCTAAGATCTCCCATCTCACGGTCCCTGCGGACCTTTAGTGCAAAGAGCTCATCAAAATTAATATCTATTTCATTTTCGAGCGGCCAGATTTCACGATCAACTATAGTGCCTACCTCAGTGATGGTCAGTGGAACTTCTATCTCGTAGTAGTTATCATTAAAGTCAGTTCCAAGCCGGATAAAACCAGAAATTTCTCCAGATTGAGTATTACCCCCAGGATTAGATGCATGAAGAAACATTCTCATTCTTCCATAGTTGATCAGGTCAAAATCTACAGTTTTGAATACTGCTTTGGCATTACCATCCTCTAATTCTTCCACACAGATCTGTAAAGACTGCTCGTTCAATTGACGATCTATGGTAGTGGTATTGTCCTGATCACGGTTGATTCCGGGCGGCACAATGTAGGGGATCCGATCATCTCCTCCCTGACTGTTTTCTTCAATATTTACAACAGAGATTTCAAATTCTGTATTTGCGGGTTCTGTAATTTCTGAACCTCCATTTTCCAGCAGCAGGCTTTGGTCATCAATAAACCTTCTCCATTGGTTGCCTACCAGTTGAAGATTAGCCATTCTTAATACTACTGGATTATCAAATCCGGTAAGGTAGGTTCGAATAAATCGAATTGATTTAAACCCATCAATATTTCCTACCTGTCTTTTTTGTGGTCCACGGATTGGAATTCTAAATTGATACCAGGTGACTTCGTCTCCATTGACGGTACTTACTGATTTGTCGACTATAAAATTACTTCCTACTTCAAGATTATTGGGAGAGATATCTACTTCATACTCATAATACCCATTGGCTGTACTTAAGGTATTGTCCGCATTTAAATCTTCATTATCGGGAATATTTGTTCCCGAAGGAGAGAAATTCAAATTATTATTGGTAAGCAAAGGTGTATTTCCATCCGTATTGTTAAAATTCTTATAACGCTCCAGTATCTTTATGTCCTGTTGGTCCAGTTCCGCACCCAGGTAGTATTGGAAATTATCGTGAGACGGGTCTTCCAGAAATGCAAAATCGGGAAACTTGGAGGCTTCTTCCTGATCCCGAAGGCCATCAAATCCTACATCCTGATTAGGCCGTGAGGCAGCGGAATTATCAAAGGCATTGTTCAGAAACTGACGTGTAGTAACCCGACCCCAATTGGTTTCTTCTGTACTTGCAGCGCCCACCGAAGGGTCATCAATGGGTAGTCCATTTTCAAAACCATGTTTATTGTCAGGGATTAGGTCTTCAGTGATTGAACCTAAATTAAACAACAGAGATCCAGTTCCTCGATCTTCTCCACTAAGATTCTCAAAGCCATCAATTACTCTACCATTTGCTCCGGGAATAAAAGGATCAAGCATCCAGAACTCTATGTACTCAATATTGGTTTTATCGAAATCCACATCCGAGGTAATGGCCCTTTGAATACCTCCCCAATTTTGTGAAGGATCCGGAAGAGTGATCCGTTGTTTGCCATCAATTACCTCCGGAGTTATAGATGGATTGTAATTATAGGGCCCGGCTTCGGAAGGGTAATAGGCTAAATCAAATATAGGCTGATTAGTATTGACAACATTTTGCTGCTGTTGCTTGAAAATTTCCTGTGGAACTACACCCCGGACATAGTGATTTTCCAAATCAATTTCGTCAATATTATTGGGAGTCTCCCCCCCGGTGTTTCTATAGAAGACATTATCAACAATATACCAGGCTACCTTGGCTCTTCGGTATCCGTTTCTCAGATCATCGTTAAGGCCAAAACTCTCATCAAAAGCCTCCGGAGTACTGGCTAGTCTCCAGGATTGAGCTCCTCCACCCAGGTTAAAAGGAGTAGCGGCAAACTCAAAGTCATCGATATAGGATGTCCCTTCTCCATCCACAATATTAGATGTTCCCGGGATGAGCTGAGCAAATTCTGCGGAGAAATTCACATTTGAAGGTTCCTTAGTTTCGATTAGTGGAATTGCATCTACGAGCTTAGTTAGAGTACGGCTTTCCTTTCTTATATTAACATCGAGACCATATTTGGTGTTTCTGGTGGGCTCGTCACCGATGCGAAATCTTGAAATACCTCCTGGGCGTTGGTTCAAGTGAAGAAAGGTTCCTCCGAAGTTAATATCGTCACTGAGCCGGTAATCAAGCCGCGTACCCAGCAAGAATCGGGTTTGAAAATTGAATAGATCCTGTTTTTCATAAGTAATCCTTAGCTTTTTCCCAGAGTTCAGAATACCGGGATTAGTAATGCTTACTTTGCCAAATTGATAGTCGACCTGATAATCAAGACCTTCAGTCAATGGGGTATTGCCCGCAAAAACGTTCACGGAACCTTCAGCAATGTTAATACCTGGAAGCACAATTTCACTGGCTGCACCTGCTTGAAATTTACCAGTTATGAAGTACTTATTTAAGGCAGTAACCTGCTCGGCATCTGCCTGGGTGGTCCTGTAAAGCGTATCGAATACGAATTTCTTAACAAAATTATCTTCTCCCGGTAAGAATTGAGATTCCAAATGAGTTCCAAAAGGTTCCAGTACAGGGAAAATAACCAGTCCGCTTTCGGTACGAATAGTTTTACCTTCAATGAAGTCAAAGTTCCCATCCGGGACTTCTGCATTGACTTGGTTTAATCGGTCAAGACGGACTAATTGTATTAGGGGTCTGTCCTTGAGGCTGGATTCCTGTAAACTTGGATTATCAATACCAGTGTTATCATCCCGATATATGATTCTCAATTGAAATCCTTCTTCACTCACCTGGCTTGCAGTAAGGGAGTAGATGTTTCTCATCATCAAGTCCCAAGTTGGAAGTTGAGGGGCAATGGATCGGGGTCTTAAAAGCTTAAGAAAGATGACTTCGTCTTCCACTCTATTCTCATAATCCTCTCTAAGTTCTCCAACCTTATAGTTTTGACCCCGGTAGCTATAGTCAAAAGAAACTGCCAGTACTTCGTCATTTTGCAGTCTTCGCACCAGAGAAATAATACCAAGTTCAGGATCAATAGTGTATTCCTGAGCATCTAGTTTTCGGGCAGAAGTAACCGTTTCAAAATCTACCCCATTAACTAACCCTAAAGCTTCCAGTTCATCGTTTATTCCTCCGGATGAACGGGGTAAATTTCGTATTTCATCAAAATCAATAAGTTCATTTACACTATTATCAGTTGGGGTAGTTCTTGCGTTGGCTCTGGAAGATTCTCCAAGGCCAGTCAATCCTACGAAATTTCGAAGGGATTCCGTATCGTTGTTTCGGTTCAGGACATAGACTTCAATCCTCGGCGATATATTTAAGGAAGAGCTAATATTATTGGGTATATCCTTTAACCACTCCTCGTAATTATCTCTAAAAAAGTGTCCCAGAAAAAAGTGTCGATTTTCATCATATTCAGTAGCTGCCAATTCAAACTCACGACCTTGAAAACTCCCGTCTATTTCAATGACCTCTGTTTTGCCTCGTTGCTCAGATGCAAGGGCGGTCACGTACAATTTGCCAAACTGTAACTGAGTTTTAACTCCAAATAAGCTTTGTGCCCCTGAAATTAAACTATTATTTAAGGGCAGGCTTACATTTCCTACCTCAATTTTCTTGATAATATCTTCTTCAAAGCCAGTATACTCTAGTTTTAGGTCATTTTGAAAATCGAATGAATTGTTGTTATCAAAATTGGCCGTTACCTGAAGCTTTTCCCCAATCTTTCCAATCACGCTCATGCTGATTTGTTGATCGAATTCAAAAGTCCCGGTTCTTTGTTGTCGGATGTTGGCATTGGGGTTGTCCGTTCGCTGAAAGCGACCACCCAGATCAAGATTGATAAACCCATTAGTAAGGATGTTTACTTCAGAACCGCCAAATATCCGATCAAAGACTGGACTGATGTATATCGGCGGGAGCAGGCTTCTTCCACTCACCGCACTTTCCCCATCTAACCCAACACTTCTGGTTTTCCAGTAATTCTTGATCATCTCTTTTTCCTGGAGTGCCTCAAACTCTTCAAAGCTCATGGTCGTGGTTGGACGATAATTCAAATCACCAATCTTTTCATAAATAGTGAAATTATTCCCGGTATCTATTTCCAGATCAAGTTGCAGAGATGAAGGGTCTTTCAAGAGCAGAGGGGAGGGGCTCAGGTTATTTGAAAATGGGTCACCGAAACGGTCTTTCTGTTGAAAAGTTGGTTTTTTACTCGGTTCGTATGGGAGATTTTTTAGGGAATCCATCCGCAGGCTATCTGCCCTTAGTGAATCCATTTTAGTAGTGTCAGATTGTGGAAGAGTCTGGCGAAAAATTGCGTAAGTACTCTCTGTCCTGCCCAGCCATATTAAAGCCACCAGAAGTAGGGAAATACTAAACTCTATACTCCTTCCAAAATACTTCAACTTAATAAGCTAAAACGCCTTAAGGTCTTTTTAATGCCCGTTTTATTAATTCTTCTAAAGTAATTTGCTCATCGGTGTTTTGCAAAATACTTTCTATACTTTTTTCTGCTTGTTGTTTATTAATTCCGAGAGTGACTAAAGCGGACAACGCTTCAGATCGAATCGTATTGTGCGAACCACCCTCAATCTGCTCATTATCTGCCGAAATCCACTCTTCTTTACGCACCTTATCCTTTAATTCAAGAATCACTCGCTGGGCAGTTTTTAATCCAATGCCCTTTACTCCCTTAATGACTGTAACATTTTCAGTCGCAATGGCATTTTTAATTTCTTCTGTTGAAAGTGAGGAGAACATCATAAGAGCAGTACTGGGTCCAATTCCGGAAATTGAAATCAACAATAGGAATAATGATTTTTCTGTCGGCTCAAAAAAACCATATAATGTATGAGCATCCTCCTTTACATGAAGATAGGTGTGAAGTTTGCAGGCTTCTTCATTTTTTATAGCCGTATATGTATTTAAAGAAACTTTAATCTCATACCCTATTCCACCAGTTTCTAAAATAACAAAGGTAGGTTCTTTCACTACCAAGCGTCCATTTATAAATGCGATCATTTATTCTTTATTTGTCTTGTGATATTGCTGTGCATCCACCACAGCTATGGTTGTCATATTTACTATGTCTCTGACCGAACTACCTAGCTGCAGTATATGGACTGGTTTACGACAGCCCAGGAGCATTGGTCCTAGGGCCTCTGCTCCTCCTAATTCAATCATAAGTTTATAGGCGATATTTCCGGAAGCAAGATCCGGAAAAATAAATGTATTGGCTCCTTTTTCAGAAAGCTTACTAAATGGATAATTTTCCTTTTGTATTTTCGTATCCAGGGCTACGTTTGCTTGAATGTCTCCTTCAATAATCAACTCAGGGAAGCGCTCTTTTGCCATGGCTACGGCTTTGCTCGTCTTCGATGGGACAACTCCCTTGGAAGATCCAAAATTGGAGTAGGATAGGACAGCAATCCTTGGCTCATAATCCAGGAACTCAATAGCATCTTTGGCAAGACTGATAATGTCCAGCAATTCCTCAGGGCTTGGGTTAACATTCACCGTGGTGTCTGCGAAGAAGAAATTCCCCTTTCGGGAAGAAATAATATACATTCCTGCGACCCTTCGGACATCCTCTCTAATTCCTATGATTTGTAGAGCAGGTAAGATAGTTTCAGGATAATCCTTGGTTAATCCTGAGATCAGTGCATCCGCATCTCCCAATTCTACCATCATGGCGCCGAAATGGGTTCTATCCAACATTAATTTTTTTGCTCTCTGAAGCGTAAGTCCCTTTCTTTTCCTTTTTTCAAAAAATATCTGGCTGAAATGCTTTACCTTATCTTGTTCCTCTTTGGGGTCTATGATAGGGCAGTTTTCAATTTCCAAATTATTTTCTTGGATCAATTGCTCAATAGTAGAGCGCTTACCCAATAATATTGGTTTGGCAATCCCTTCAATAATTATTTGCTGAGCTGCCTGCAGTATTTTTAGGTTTTCTGCCTCGGCAAAAACAATTCGTTTTGGATCTTTTTTTGCACGTATAATCAGTCTGGAAATAAGCTTAGAATCAATGCCAATTCTTTCCTGAAGAGATATTCGATAGGCATCCCAGTCCTCAATTGGAGAGCCCGCAACACCTGATTCCATGGCAGCTTGTGCTACTGCAGGCGAGATAGTCGTAATAAGTCTGGGATCCAGTGGTTTTGGAATTATATAGTCTTTCCCAAAGGCTATGGCATTATCTCCATAGGCTTTGCTTACCATATCGGGTACAGGCTCTTTGGTAAGTTTCGCCAGAGATTCCACAGCCGCCAATTTCATCGCTTCATTTATTTCCCGTGCTCTGACATCAAGTGCGCCTCTAAAGATGTACGGAAATCCAAGAACATTATTTACTTGATTTGGATGATCCGACCTGCCCGTGGCCATAATTATGTCTTTTCTGGCAGCGGTTGCCTCATCGTAGGAAATCTCCGGATCAGGATTTGCTAAAGCAAAAACAATTGGGTCACGTCCCATGGCTTTTACATTTTCCGCAGTCAAGACATTACCTTTGGATAGTCCAAGGAACATGTCTACTCCTACAATAGCTTCGGATAAAGTGTTTAGATCTTTGTCTGTTGCAAATTTTTTCTTGTTCTCGGATAAACCTTCACGATCTTTTCGGATCACCCCTTTACTATCGCACATAACAATGTTTTCCAACCGAGCTCCCAGATTGAGATAGAGGTTTGAACAGGCAATTGAAGCAGCTCCAGCTCCATTAATTACTATGGTGAGATCTTCAATTTTTTTATTAACAAGTTCAAGGGCATTGAGAAGTCCTGCAGCAGAAATAATGGCCGTACCATGCTGATCGTCATGCATGATTGGAATATTCATCTGCTTTCTAAGCTCTTCTTCAATTTTAAAGCTTTCTGGTGCCTTGATGTCTTCGAGGTTTATTCCTCCAAAAGTTGGTTCTAATGCTTTTACAATCTTGATAAATTCGTCCGGATCTTCCTCAGCAATTTCTATATCAAAAACATCAATTCCAGCAAATTTCTTAAAAAGCACACCTTTTCCTTCCATAACCGGTTTACTTGCTTCAGGCCCAATGTTTCCCAACCCAAGAACAGCCGTTCCATTGGAAATTACGCCAACCAGATTTCCTTTGGCGGTATACTTGTAAACTGATTCCGGGTTAGCGTAAATTTCTTTACAAGGTTCTGCCACTCCCGGTGAATAGGCTAGAGCTAATTCGTATTGAGTGCTGAGTAATTTGGTAGCCCTGACTTCAATTTTGCCCGGTTGTCCATCCTCATGATATTTTAATGCGTCCTCTTTTTTAATCTTGATGGACATAAGTTAGTATTGGTTAGGTTAAGCTAATTTGTGAGAAGGACAAAGTAATTAAAAATCAGGGGAATAAGAAGGCTAAATTTAGATACTTAATCCTCTGTGGATTTGGTATTAAATGTCCATAAAACCGCTTCCAGCTGCTTTACAATATTTCTTTGATCAACATTCGGTGAATAGACAAATGCCTCAATGTAGTATAGGCGGTTGCTGGTTTTATCTAAAAAAGTATAGCTAACAAATGGGCCACCCATAGAAATATTATTAGTTTTCCATAATGCCTTAAGTTCAACTCCATAATTATCATTAAAATTTATTCTACGATTATTAACCAAGGCATACTGTATCTCGGTTTTGACATAGGAAAGAGAATCATCGGTATCTGCATAGAGATATTTTTTTGCGACCTTGTTTCTCCACTGGACTATGGTGTCTTTTTCAAACATCGTCTCTGAGGTATATTGCTGCCAGGTAATAAAAATACTACGATCTACGTTGTATTTCATATCTCTGAGCCAAATAAAGTTCTTTTTGGCAATGGCAGTTTGGAATCCCTTAGGTATATGCATCTTGATTCCATAGTCGTTTAATAAGGTCTTCTCAATTCCTTTTTCTGAAGGATCGGTTTTATACTGCAAGATTAACCGTTTTTTCTCCACTTCATTAAAATGACTTCTAATAATGGAACGATTTTCCTTGATCTTGGTAAGTAAGGTTGCTTCATCTTTCCCAAATAATTGGAGAACCTCCTGATCACGTGCAAATTCATTCTGAGCGGAATTCATGAATAGATCAGGATTTTGACGCATCTTTTCCAAAGATTCAGGAGTAAAAAAGTTGCGCATTTTTCTACTCCCATCCAGTGTTGTGACGAAAATCATATTGCTTGCTCCCTTTAAAACATTATTGAGTCGTTCGGGGTCAATAAAGTGAACTTTGTATAATGGCTCTGGTCTGGGAAGTCCGGGTACTTCTGAGGTTAATAATTCTTTTAATTCAAGACCGAGAGGTTTTTTCCATAATGAAGTGTCCATTACAAGAACTATTTCACCAATGCTTCCCTTTGCTCTTGGCTTAAGGTTCACACTGGAATCTGAATTAAGATTACAGGCCTGCAAAACCAGGGTAATAATGATAAGGGATAGTGTTTTTTTCATATAACTAAATAATTAGTTAAAGATAAATTATATTCTTTGAAAATAAAAATACAGGAATAATTAACCAAGAATAAGTTTTTGACCCGGTTTGATCTTATGATCCTTCAAGTTATTTAGCTGCTTGAGTTTTTCAATGCTTAGCCCTTCGAATTTTCTTGAAATATCCCAAAGAGTATCTCCAGGTTGTACCACATAGGTTTTAGCATTTAATGGTATTGGCATTGGTTTGACAGGTATTTCTTTGGCTTTTGCATAAGTTTGTTTAGTTCCGGGATTTACCCAGATAACCAAAGATTGGTCTACCCGGATCATATTTGACCGAAGGTTATTCCACGAACGAATATCTGAGACTCGCACATGATGTCTTTCTGCAATGAGCCCGATCACATCACCATTTTTTACACGATAAACTACTCTTTCCCTACCATAGGTAGACCCAACGGAATTTCTTGCGGAATAAGCAATTTCTTCATGACCGGTCTTGGAAGCTGAGTCCATTAAATATTGTCGGTGCTCTCTAATGTAGGCGATTTTATCTTTAGGTACATTTAATGGGTAGTCCTTGATATTTTGAGGCAATGCTCCTCTTCTGATCTCAGGGTTCATATTCTGAAGATCATCCTCACATAAATTTACCAGACTGGCTAGTGTTTTTAGGTGTAGATAGCTATTTATGTGTATGGTATCGCTTTCCAATGGAAAGAGAACATCTTCTTCAAAAAGATTATGTTCCGCTGGGTAGCTTAGCACATAATACATAGCTACGTATTGCGGTACGTAAGAACGTGTTTCTCTGGGAAGATATCGATATAGAGACCAGAAATCACGAATATAGCCTGAGCGTCGAATCGCTTTTCTCACATTTCCAGGGCCTGCATTATAAGCGGCAAGTGCCAGCTCCCAGTCTCCAAACATGCCATACAACTGTTTTAGATATTTACAGGCTGCTTCAGTTGCTTTTTCAGGACTCATACGCTCATCAACATACCAGTCCTGGTGCAATTTATACATTCGTCCTGTTGATGGCATGAATTGCCATAGGCCAGCTGCACGTGCTCTTGAGACTGCTTGTGGATTTAAACCAGACTCAATAATACTTAAATACTTTAATTCATCCGGGAGTCCATACTTAGCCAGGTACTTTTCAAATAGTGGAAAATATAACTCCTTTTTCTTTAGAATATTTCTGGTATAGTCCCGATTTCGAACTGCAAAATAATCTATGAATCCCTTAACCGTTGGGTTAAAATTCATTGGGATCTCCGGATTTAAACAGGAAAGGCGATCCGCAATTGCGTCATAATCCGTATCAGGAATAAAATCATAGCTGTAGTCTGGATAAAAGAGCTTTGATTCAGGTTGAATAGTTGTGATGGTTGAATCCGGATCATTGGCCGTTGCGGAGTTTACCCAAAAAATGGCAATTATGAAACTGGATAATATGGTAATACCTCGGTACATCTCTTGTTTAAAGTAACAGTCTATGGCAAAAAATATTTCAGTTATTATGCATTAAAATTTCAGAAATAGCAAATAATTTTTTCTCATCAAAAGCATTAGATAGTAGCTGAATCCCAATGGGAAGACCATTTGAATCCGTTCCAAATGGAACAGAGATAGCCGGTACACCTGACACGGAGGCCTGCACGGTAAAAAGGTCAGCCAGATACATTTCCATTGGATTTTGAGTATGTTCCCCAATTTTAAAAGCAGTGGAAGGTGTGGTTGGCATAATTAAAAAATCATGATTGCTCAATAATTCCTGAGTTTGCTCACGAATTAATTTTCGAACTTTTTGTGCTTTTATATAATAGGCGTCATAGTAGCTCGCACTTAATACAAAAGTTCCCAGCATAATTCGGCGCTTTGTTTCCACCCTGAATCCTTCGGATCGACTTTTCTTATACATACTCTCCAGATCTTCTGAGTTTTCGGAACGATATCCATACTTTACTCCATCATATCTTGAAAGATTGGAGCTTGCTTCAGCCGTAGTCAGAATATAGTAGGTGGGTAGAACGTAATCCAGAAGAGGAAACTCAACCTCCTTTACTTCGTGTCCAAGAGATTTGAGTAACTCAATTGCTTCTTCAGTTCTTTCCTTTATTTCAGGAGAAAGTCCTTCGGCGTGAAGAGTTTCCCGAATATATCCAATCTTGTATTTTTTATCTGATGCAAATGAAGTGTATTGGTCTACAGCTTGATTAGATACAGTACTATCATACTCATCAGAACCAGCAATTACTTCAAGAACCAGGGCATTATCTGCAATAGATTTAGAGAATATTCCTATGGTATCAAAGGAAGAAGCATAGGCAGCAAGTCCAAATCGAGATACCCTACTATAGGTGGGTTTCAGACCTACTATTCCACAAAATGCTGCAGGTTGTCGTACGGAGCCTCCTGTATCTGTACCCAGAGCCACAGTACATAAATTTGCCTGTACCGCAACTGCAGAACCTCCAGATGAACCTCCGGGAACACGGCCAGAATCGAGATTGTTTTTAACAGGACCAAATGCTGAATTTTCATTGGAAGAGCCCATACCAAATTCATCACAATTTGTTCGACCAATTATGATGGCGTCTTCGCTAAGAAGGTTATTGATTGCGGTGGCATTATATTGAGCTTCGAACCCTTCCAGAATTTTTGAGCTGCAGTATAAATCATGACCCTTATGACTAAGAACATCTTTCACCGCAACAATCATTCCGGCCAGCTTTCCTGAGGTTCCATTCTCAATTTTTTGATCAATCAGCGCGGCCCTTTCCAATGCCTCATTGGCATAGACCTCAATAAAAGCATTGAGGTGTTGATGATCATCGATGTTTTTGAGGTAATAGTTAACCAGATCAACGCAAGTAATCTTTCTTTCCACTAGTAATTCTCTAATTACAGAGAACGAGTCAAGTGTTTCCAACTTTTAATCCTTCTTTTTGTCGTCTTCCTGAATTCCTTCTTCGATGTCGTTCTTAATCTCTTTGGTTGCATCCTTAAACTCTCTTATCCCTTTTCCTAATCCTTTAGCAAGTTCCGGAATACGCTTTGCTCCAAAAAATACGAGAACGACAAGAACGATAAGTACCAATTCCCATCCTCCTGGAAACGCAAATGCTAATATGGTTTGCATGGCTAACATCTTTTACAATTTTTATACTAATACAAAGATATGGAATTATAATGGACTTTTGAAGTCTGATATTTTTAGTTACCAAAGAGCCAGCTCTGAGGGTTCAAACGTTGAGCTCCTTTCCAAACCTGAAATTGTACTTCTGAGAGGCCATCATTATCGGTATAAACGGTTCCAATTGGGTCTTTTGCTTTCACATCCTGACCAGATTTAACAGAAGCATTTTTAAGATTAGCATAAACAGTACGGTATTCCCCATGCTGTATTATAACTACTACGCCTGGCATACCCTTTATAGAGGCTACCGCAGAAACTTTTCCATCAAATACAGCCCTAACTTCTTCACCACTACTGGTTTGAATATCAATCCCAGGATTGTTGATCGATATTCCTTTTAATGAGGGGTGTGGCTGGACTCCATATTTTTGTGAGATAAATCCTTTTTCCACAGGCCAGAATAATTTTTTTCGATTCTCCGAGAATGATGCTGAGAGTAATTTTGCTTCTGGGGTAAGTTTAAAGCCAGATGAAGCTGTGGTTTTGGCCTTAATTTCTCGTTCAATAAGATCAGCAATTAGCTTATCTAGTCTTTCATTTGCAATTTTACGCTCTTCAAGACTCTTTTTTATTTCCTTTTCCTTTTTTCCCAGGGCTACCAATACTTTACTCTGTTTACTTTTCAGAGAAATTAAACGATCATTTTCTTCCACATTTTCAGACAACAAAACCCGTTGTTCTCCTTTTTTATTTTCTATAAATCCTTTTTGTTTAAAAAGTTCATCTCTCACCAACATGATTTGATCGACCTGAGTTTTTCTGGCTTTGGCATATTGGTCCATATACTCTAACCGCATTAATAATTGATTAAAAGTCTTTGCTGAAAAAAGGAATGTTAATCGATCGATTCCTGAGGATGCCTTGGATGCAGAATAAATCATTAAAGCATATTCTCTTTTTAGATTTTCAAGATCAGATTCCATGGACTCAATAATGATATTGAGTTCTACGATCTCATCATTGAGGTATTGAATTTCGGAATTAATTGAGTGGATTAATGACTGACGTGCCTCAATTTCACGGTTTAAGGCAGTTAGCTGTCCAATACTATTTTTTTTACTTGATTCTGTTTCTTTAAGAATTTTCTGAGCTTCTTCTATCTTTTTCTGATTCTGGATCTTTTCTTTTTCGAGTTGGGACTTTGATTTTTGTCCATAGAGATCAGTGGATAATAATGCCAGAAAGAAAAAGAGGGCGATATGAATTCTACTGACGATCATACTTCTCCGGAATATTGAAAGGCAACTTCAACTCTCTGTCCTGGAATTCCGCCTTTTCAAAATTGAAGGCAATTTTAGTGGTGAATTGCTCATCGGAATTAATGTAATTTAAGAAAACTATCCCGGAAAAAGGGAATGGGATTTCGTCTATATATTGAAAATCTCCGTAGTTGAGACTTAATGAGTTCTTAGTCGGGACTTCGAGCATTTCTACTCTTTCCACCTTCATGATAGATTTATTAATATAATTATCAATGACTACATTCTCTTTTACCTGACGAACATGAAAGAAATTTCCTTCCGGGGAAATACTTTGATTATTTTCAATATCCATGATCATTTCTCCCAGGATCATCGATTGTATCAATTGGTAATCAATCTTAAAATTAAATTTTCTGCTTAGATCGTCAAAAGTATAGACATAGTATACCTTATGCCAACGGTCAAGAAAGACAATTGAATCCTGTGTAATAATACCTCTTGCCAACTCAATTTTTTTAGTAAAGGAAATCCAAATGACAGAATCTTTTTTAATTCTTAAGTTTGCCGTCGCAGATAAGCGAATAGAATCGTCCTGATAATTGATCTTTCCCTTCCCTTTGAGATAGCTAAATTCAAGGGGGTTATAGTCCAGTTCCTTAACCGCAATACGGCTAATCTGAGGAATTTTAGGAGCACACGATAGGAGAAAAAATCCTGGTAGGATCAGCAGAATTGCAAGATTATTTTTCATAGAGTTTTCTGTCCGCTATTTTCTTGTCAATTAATTCAGACGAATCATCCATTCCTTTGGCTTTTTTCCATTGAGTAACGGCCTCATCAACTTTACCCAGCTTGAACAGAATATCTCCATAGTGTTCAAGTAGAGTACCTTTGGCTTCACCATAATCCAGCGCCTTCTCCATATACTTTAGAGATTCGTCATAATCGCCAATCTGGTACAAAACCCATGCATGAGTATCCAAAAATGTTGGATTTTCCGGGTTTCTTTTCACCAATTTGGTAGACATTTTGCGCGCAAGTTCAAGCTTTTCCTGGCGTAGAGAAAGAAAATAACTGTAATTATTTAAGACATGGTCATTATTGGGGTCGATATTCAAAGCTTCTTCATAAGCTTTGTCAGATTTTTCGTATTCCTGCACTGAATTATAAGTATCTCCTAATTGGCCGTTGATAAAGCCTAATAAAGGAAGATTTGTGCTGGAGAGTTTTTTGCCCTGTTCAAATGCATCAATTGCTCCAGGGTAATCATTGAGAATAAGGTTGGAGGTTCCCAGATAATAGTACAATGAACCTTGGTTAGGAAAGAATTCCAGAGCTCGTTGAGCGTGTTTTTGCACACTATCCATTTGATTTAGTTCGGCCTCAATCTGAATTACATTTTGCCAGATGTTGAAATTTGAGCCATCCAATTGTAGGGAATTAAGATATTGATTCTTTGCCTGTTCCTTATCTCCGTATTGGAAATAAACATCTCCGTACAAGGCAAGAGACTTACTATTTTGTGGGTGGGTATCTACCAGAACCTTTGCCAAATTTAAGATTAGATCTTTTTTTTCTGGATCTGGAATTTGAACATAATCCACTACATACTTCATTTTAACATCCAGATTAAGATCTTCCTGCTGAAACGCGATTTTAAGGTTCTCCAGTGCCAACTCTTCGTTCCCTTCAGTTTTGTATATTTCGTATAGGAGAATCCTTGCTCTTCCTTCATTGGGGTTTTCATTTAATAACTCCGTGATATAGGGTATAGCCTCCGAAGATTTGCCATTGGCGATCAGAATCTCACTAAGACGAAGTACGTAAAGGATCTCTCCTGGATTCAGACGTACCATTTCTATACCTTCTCGTATAGCTTCGTCCAGTTTATTTTGTTTCAGATAGATCTGCTGTTTTTGAAAAACAATGTCATCAATTTTGCCATAATAGGCTTCCGCCTTTTCGTAGGTATTAAGTGCGGCCTCATAATCTCTTTGGTACAGATAAATTGCTGCCAGATCAAAGTAATATTGCTCTGTCCCTGGTATTGATTTAACCAAATCTTCATATATCCGCGTTGCTTCCTTAAAATTAGACTGCTGAGTATAAATTTGAGCAGCCAACAGATAATAGTATTTATTAGATTTATCTACTTCGAGACTTTTGGTAATATGAATTAATGCTCGATCCAGATCGTCTCCCTTTGATAAAATTTCGGCAATTTTATAATTGATTGCGGCATTTTCCGGATCAAGCTCCAAGGCTTTGACAAAAAGCTGATAGGACTTAGCAAAGTCTTCTAAAATAAAATACTTATTGGCCTCAGCAAATAGCTTTTCCGTCTCAAACCTTATGGATTCAGGGAGTTCTTTTTTGGAACTTTTAGACTTTTTCTTCTGTGCATAGGTGTAATCACCCATACCCAGAAAAAGAGCTAAAAGGATAAAAACTAAAAAATATTTTTTACTGAACATTCGCTTCATTCAACTTACGAAAATACGACTATAATCTGCAATTCTCAAACCTTGGATAGATTGCAGAGGTATAAATCTGCTTTCATTAGGAGTATTGAGGTTATTGAAGATCTTATTGATGGTAGATAACGTTATTATTGAAATTCTGTTGCTCTCTTCAATGATTGTATAGACAACAATTTTCTTTCAACAATCCTGCACCAATCGTGCCAAAATTCCTATTGCGGCAAAGGTAATTAAAATTCTTTTTTAAGCGGCTTTTTTCTGAATTCCCATAAAAATATTATTAAAACGTATGTTACAGAGGCCAGCATATTTATCCACCAACTAAGATCAAAGGGAAATAATAAGGCCACATATAATCCCGCAAGGATAATGTGAATCAGGATTGGCTTTAATTTGTAGGGAATTGGATAATGCTTCTGTCCCTGGAGATAGCAAAGCAGGGTCATGGTTGAATAGCAGGCAAGACTAGCCAATGCAGCACCCATGTAACCAATCAGGGGAACCAACAAAAGATTAAATATTATTGTTATTGCAACTCCTGCAAGACTAAAGTAGGTACCAAAGATCGTTTTATCCGTAATTTTAAACCATATAGAAAGGTTAACATAAATCCCAAAAATCAATTTAGCTAGTAAAAGAACGGGTACTACATATAGAGCTTCCCAAAATTGTGGTTTTTTTAGAAAAATTTGTCCAATGAGATCTACGTTTAAGCTTACCAGTACAAAAACCATCAAGCATACGATCACAAAATAATGCAAGACTTTTGCAAATAATTCTTTTGAGTCTTTTTGTTCCGTCCGGTTGAAAAAAAAGGGTTCTGCTGCATAACGAAACGCCTGTATTCCCAGCATCATGAAAATACTTAGTTTAAAAGCTGCTCCATAAATCCCAAGCGCATCCTGACCTAGTACACCACTCTCTGAGGGAAATAAATTTCGAAATAGGATCTTATCCAGATTTTCATTAAGCATGCCTGCAAAACCCGTCAGAAGTATTGGAAAAGCATAGATTAACATTGGTTTCAACTTAACCAGGTCCAGTTTTAGTTTTATTGAAAAGAGTTCACGAATTAAGATAATATAGACCGAAGCACTTCCAATCAGGTTTGCCAGAAAGATATATCCTATTCCCATGGTTGGATCATAGAATTCAGCCATTGCAGAGTTATGTTCTGCAAGACCGGGAAGAATAGTTAGGAAGAAAATATTTAATCCTACCGTCAAAAGGATCATAACTAATTTTGCTATGGCAAACTTCCAGGGCTTGTTTTCTATTCTGAGTTTAGCAAAAGGAATGGTAATAAAGGAATCAAGAAATAAAATTATGGAAAGCCATTTGATGTACTGTGCACTATTGTCAATTCCTAGCCAACTTTCCAATTCACTGGCATTGAGGTAAATCATGCCGGCCATGAAAAAGGAGACGATCAATACCCAACTGGTGGCTATTTTATAAATATCAGGGTCTTTATCTCGGGTAGTAAAACGGAAAAAAGTGGTTTCCATTCCAAAGGTGAAGAGTACCATGAATATGGCTACATAAGAATAGAGCTCAGTAACTACTCCAAATGCCTCTGGTAGAAAAACCCGGGTATGAATAATGACAAGGAGGTAATTGAGAATTCTACCCAGAATTGAACTGAGCCCATAGATGGCTGTTTCTCCCGCCAGTTTCTTAATGGAATCTCTCAATGTTTACGATTACTTACCTGTAAATTCAGGCTTTCGTTTGCCAATAAAAGCCTGAGTGCCTTCTTTAAAATCTTCGGTTTTACAGCAATTTGCAAATAAATTGGCCTCTGTCTGGAAACCGTTTTCATCGCTGGATTGTGAAGTATTTACACAATCTATGATCATGCTAATGGCCAATGGTGCCTTAGAAAGAATTTTTTCCATCATTGCTTCGCATTCGCTCATCAATGATTCCTGAGATTCAGATATCTTATTGACCAGGCCGATTCGGTAGGCTTCTTGCGCATCAACGGTATCCCCAGTCATCATGATTTCCATCGCCCTTCCTTTTCCGATAAGGGCGGGAAGACGTTGTGTTCCACCGTAACCAGGTATAATTCCAAGGTTAACTTCTGGTTGCCCGAAACGTGCATTGGGTGCTGCGATTCTAATATGGCAAGCCATACTTAATTCACAGCCGCCACCAAGTGCAAAACCATTGACTGCAGCAATTACGGGTTTATCACAATTTTCAATTCGATTAAAAACTTCCTGACCGTTTTCTGAAAAATTGCGTCCATTCATTTCGTTCAGAGAGGCTATTTCACTTATATCTGCTCCGGCAACAAACGCTTTATCCCCCGATCCGGATAAGATAACTCCTTTTACCTCTGGATTATCATAGGCGTATTGGATTGCTTTGTTAAGTTCGTTGATGGTCTCAACATTCAGTGCGTTGAGTTTATCCGGACGGTTAATAATGATATAAAGTATTCCGTTTTCTTCTCGGAGACTTAAGTTTTTTAGACTGTCCATAATGGTAGAAATTCCTTTGCATCAAATATAAGTGAAGATTGCCCAAAGACAAGTCAAAATAGTCCGATTTAGAGCTACTTTAATGGGTTTATTCGTAATTTACATCAATTGTTATGTACTATTCATGTAATTTTTGATTAAAAGGTGTTACCTTTTGGTGCTAAAAAGTATTAATTCCTATATAATAAGACTTGCCAAATGAGGAGAATTACTTTCATATTTTCAATGCTGTTTTCCGCCAATTTAATGGCTGCTACAGTTCAAACTTTTGATGATGGAATGGGAAATATTTCCTGGTCTACCGATGGTGGTGTTTCAAGTTGTGGATGTACTCCTATAAAGAGTGATGATATCATTGTGAATCATGAGATTGATCTAACCGGCCCTTTCGAGATAAAAGCTTCATTGACCATCAATAACGGGGGCAAGCTTAATATTATTAACGGAACTACCGGCGATCTGGAAGTTTCATCTACCGGTACAGTTACCATCAATAGCGGTGGTACGCTGGAAGTACAACGAGATTTAGACATCAGAAATGGGGCAATGTTTATGGTTAATAATGGAGGAGTTGTTACCGTTGGAAATGACTTTAGTAACTTTAATAATAGTGATGATGTGACAATCAATGGCTCTCTTGCGGTTAGTGGTGATCTTAGTAATGGAAACGGTGGAGATATTGGTGGGTCGGGATCGATTACTGTAGATGGAAGTATAACTAACAATGGACTTATTGGTGGATCTACAGGGAATGACCTGGGTACACTTCCAGTAGAAGTCCTTTATTTTGAAGGAAGTGTAGATGCTCAAAATCATGGGATTCTTGAATGGGCGACCACATCAGAAGAAAATTTTGACTTTTTCACTGTTGAACGTTCTATGGATGGTGTAACCTTTCAGGATGCTGGCCAGATCGGTGGAGCAGGAAACAGTAAAGAGACTTTGTATTATACATACATAGATGAAACTAAAATAAATGGAACTGTCTATTACCGACTTAAAGCCACGGATATTGATGGATTCGTGGAGTATCATGGAGTGGTCTCATTACACGCCGAAGGAGAAGAAGGGATAATTGTATTCCCTAATCCTTCAAATGGAAAATCGTTTAAGTTGACCAATAACTTTAGCGGGAATGGTGTGATTGTGTTAGAGGTTTTTGATATGAGTGGGAGGGTGATCTATTCTAAATCGGTAAATTTTGGTCAGAATACCATAAGCTTTCCTAACAGATTAGATAAAGGAAACTACTTTGTGATCGTTAGAAACAAACATAATACGTACAAAGAAAAATTTATTGTCCGATAACATTTTTAAGACTATTCTTCCTGATGTATTTTAATAGTAGTAGGGGCGCCCAAAGGGTGCCCTTTGCTAATTTTCACTATTTCAGTCACTCAAATGATCAAACATATCCCGGGTCATTTCGCTTAAATTAAATTCCGCTTTCCATCCCCAATCAGCCCGAGCTACCGAGTCATCTATTGAATTTGGCCAGCTATCTGCTATTTTTTGTCTGAAGTCAGGTTCATAGCTAATGTTGAAGTCAGGCTTTGTCTTAATGATTTCCTGATATATCTCAAGAGGAGTAAAACTTAATCCAGCAAGATTATAGCTGGATCGAATACTGATTTTGGAAGGGTCGGATTCCATAAGTTCAATGGTAGCTCTTACCGCATCCTTCATGTAAAGCATGGGAAGTTGAGTATCTTCCTTTAGGAAGCAGGTGAAATCTTGTCCTCTTGCAGCATTGAAGTAAATATCTACTGCATAATCTGTAGTTCCGCCACCAGCCATTGATTTGTAACCAATTAATCCAGGATATCTCACGCTCCGAATATCCAAACCATATCGTTGATGATAATATTCACACCATCGTTCTCCAGCTAGTTTTTGAATTCCATATATGGTGTTTGGATTGGCAATTGTTTTTTGAGGAGTCTGGTCTTTTGGAGTGTCGGGTCCAAACATTGCTATGGAGCTGGGCCAAAACAGTTTTTGGAGATCAAAAATCCTGGCAGCTTCCAATACATTAAAAAGACCCGTCATATTGATGTCCCAAGCCATCAACGGATTATTTTCAGCTCTTGCCGAGAGAATAGCTGCGAGGTGATAGATTTGATTTACCTTATGGCGGTTAATGACCTGTCCTAATTGATCACCATCCAGGACATCAAGTTCTTCAAAAACGACACCGAGGTCCCGGTTCGCAGGCTTAAGATCAGTTGCAATGATATGTTCCGGGCCATATCTTTGAATTAAGCCTTCTAGTAAATCAGTTCCTAATTGACCCAGAGCCCCGGTAATTAATATTTTTTCCATGGATTGACACTAACTAGCCCATAAATTACAAGGAAATTGGATATTAAAAAATCGTTTTTGTATATGTAAAGCTGGAATGACAATTGATTGACTTGTTTGAGGGAAGATAATTGGATTGACTGAGTTATTTTATGTTTTTCATCCAATGACTATATATATTTGTAACACACCCTAAATCATTGAGCAATGTTTGAAACCCTTAAACCTGAATTAGAAAGAGAACTGAAATCCATTAAGGAGGCAGGTCTTTACAAAGAAGAACGCATCATTATTACTCCTCAGGGAGCATCAATTCAAACTTCCGATCAGAAGGTAGTAATCAACTTTTGTGCAAATAACTATTTGGGACTTTCCTCCCATCCAAGAGTATTGAAAGCTGCAAAAGATTCGATTGATAGCCATGGATACGGAATGTCTTCCGTAAGATTTATTTGTGGAACACAGGATATTCATAAAACCTTGGAAGAGAAAATTTCTGAGTTTCTTGGAATGGAAGATACTATACTTTATGCCGCAGCATTTGATGCGAATGGCGGAGTATTTGAACCCCTCTTTGATGCAGAGAGTGCGATTATATCCGATACCCTTAATCATGCTTCTATTATTGATGGTGTCAGACTGTGTAAGGCACAGCGATATAGATATATTCATAATGATATGGCTGATCTTGAAGAAAAATTGAAAGAAGCTTCGGGAGCAAAACATCGAATAATTGTCACTGATGGTGTGTTTTCTATGGATGGAACGATTGCTCAACTCGATAAAATTTGTGACCTGGCGGATAAATATAAGGCTCTGGTAATGTCTGATGAATGTCACTCAACTGGCTTTATGGGGAAAACAGGAAGGGGAGTCCATGAGCATTGCGGAGTTATGGGACGTGTGGATATCATTACTGGTACTCTTGGGAAAGCACTGGGGGGTGCATCTGGTGGTTTCACTTCAGGGCGAAAAGAAATTATAGATTTATTAAGACAAAGAAGCCGACCCTATCTTTTTTCTAATACTCTGGCCCCGTCCATTGCCGGTGCATCTATTGAGGTATTTGATATGTTGTCAAAGACCACAGAATTAAGAGATAAACTGGAGTCCAATACAATGTATTTTAGAAAAAAAATGACTGAGGCAGGATTTGATATCAGACCGGGAGAACATGCTATCGTACCGATCATGCTTTACGATGCGCCACTATCCCAGAAAATGGCATCAAGGCTATTGGAAGAAGGTATTTATGTGATTGGATTTTATTATCCGGTAGTTCCGAAGGGCCAGGCGAGAATTCGGGTACAGATATCTGCAGGTCATGAGCAAAAACATCTTGATCAGGCAATCGCTGCATTTATCAACGTGGGAAAAGAACTCGAAGTGATTCAATAACCTTGAATAAATATTATGAACTACCGCTTTTACTAAAATGGAGTTTGTCAATTTTAATGATATTGGGAATGTTCGTATTGATGGGTGTCTTTTTGGATTTGGTAGATATTTATCCAGTCTATTATTTGCTGATATTCATTTTTGTGCCCATTAGCCAGTTTTTAGCAACTCCTTTTTTGAGATTAGTTGGTGTGTACTCTTACCTTTCACCAATGCTTCTGGTATTTACAGCCAACAAAAAGTCGTATGATATTCACAATGGAACCTCCTTTGATTATTTGATGGTAATGAGAGGAGTGCCTGCGGGAGTAGTCTGGAGGACAAAAATTTTAGGTTATTATATGCAGGGACTGCTAGCCATTGTGCAACAAATTGAAAAGGGTGAGATATCGGAATCAGTAGAGATCAAAGGAAGTTCCTATTTTTTCAGTGAAAGTACGGCAAGAAGAATTGGATTTAGCATGGAATCTACGGGACTATTAACAAAATTAAATATTGCCCTGAACTATCTGGATCTACTATGGATGTATTC
>Ga0316204_10003631_pt1 | contig 30134 bp, 26 predicted proteins | sample 6monrhotite_MG_2_FD_205661 | JGI IMG/M metagenome (GOLD analysis project Ga0316204, IMG submission 205661) | Microbial mat bacterial communities from mineral coupon in-situ incubated in ocean water Damariscotta River, Maine, United States -... | ecosystem: Environmental > Aquatic > Marine >...
TCATAACACTGATCCTTCTTGCGGGGCTCTCTGCGTTGTCGATGAACGTTTTTCTACCCTCTTTGCCGAACATGACAGCGTATTTTCAAACTGACTATCGGCTGATGCAACTGTCCGTCGCATTGTACCTGGCTGTTAATGCAGCGTTGCAAATCGTCGTTGGACCAATTTCTGACCGATATGGTCGGCGCCCCGTTATCCTATGGGGAACGGTTTTGTTTATCATCGCCTCAGTGGGGTGCGTTTTTGCACCCACTGTAGAGGTTTTTCTGACGTTCAGAATGGCCCAGGCCGCGATTGTAACTGGGATGGTTCTGTCTCGTGCTGTTGTGCGGGATATGGTGCCAATGGAAGAAGCGGCCTCCATGCTTGGTTACGTCACAATGGGTATGGCGCTTGTCCCGATGCTAAGCCCGCTGGTGGGCGGTGTGCTGGACACATACCTTGGCTGGCAGTCTAACTTCTGGCTGATGGCGTTGCTTGGTGTGGGTCTGTTCTGGTTGGTGTGGGTCGACCTTGGTGAAACGGCAACGCAACGTTCGACAAGCATGGCGCAGCAGATGCGCCAGTACCCTGATCTGTTGGTTTCACAACGTTTTTGGGGTTATTGCCTGACCGCCGCTTTTACATCCGGGTCATTCTTTGCCTACCTTGGTGGCGCCCCTTTTGTTGGTGAAACGGTATTTGGCCTGTCAAGTATATGGCTTGGTTTCAGCTTCGGCGCACCTGCAGTTGGTTACTTTCTTGGCAATTTTTTATCCGGACGCATGTCCGTGCGGATCGGCATCAATCGAATGCTTCTCTGGGGTGCATCACTTTCCGCAACAGGACTAGGTGGCGCGTTAATACTGTTTTACGCAGGGCTTTCATCTCCAATCCTTTTCTTTGGCTCTATGACATTTGTTGGGCTGGGTAACGGTATGGTACTGCCCAATGCGAATGCCGGAATGTTATCCGTGCGCCCACATCTCGCAGGTTCTGCGGCCGGGCTTGGCGGTGCGATCATGATCGGCGGTGGCGCCGCGCTTTCAGCACTTGCTGGCGTTATGCTAACCGCGGAAACAGGTGCATTTCCACTCATGTGGATTATGTTCTTAAGTTCAGCTTCAGGTGTGCTTTCTATGTTTTTTGTACTCTACCGCGAGCGCCGCCTTGCAGGCCTTGATCTGTAATTCACAAACAGGTTGCAAAGTTTTCAAAGTCATGTGCTAATTTGCAAACTCCAAGGGGAATGCAATGGCAATTCAAAAGCTTTATGCCGGTGTAAAACTGCGGGAAACCCGAACGCGGCTTGGCCTGACGCAAAAGCAGTTCGCTGAAAAACTGGGCGTTTCGCTGCCGTATCTCAACCAGATGGAAAACAACAACCGACCAGTTAGCACCGGTGTCGTGCTGGCGCTGGCACAAGAATTTGGCTTTGATGTCGCAGAGCTGTCGACTGGCGATGCCGAGCGCATGGTCAGTGACATGCGCGAGGCCCTTGCCGATCCGGTCTTTGCTGATAGCACCCCGCCTCTGGCTGATCTGCGGCTCGCAGCCTCAAATGCCCCGGCACTGGCGCGCGCCTTTCTTGACCTGCACCGTGCCTACCGACAAAGCCACGAGCGGCTTGCGTCGCTTGATGAGGCTCTGGGCCGCGAAGACAGCCGCGCGCAGTCCAGCCCGTGGGAAGAGGTTCGCGATTTCTTTCATTATTGCGATAACTACATTGATGCGGTTGACCGGGCTGCGGAACATTTCGCCGGACAAAGAGGTATGCATCAGAACATTCAGCAAACAGCCATCAAAGCCCTGAGCGACCTTGGTATCGAAACGCTTTTCACAGATGAAACGACACTGCGCGGCTATGACCCTGCCGCACGTTGTCTGACTCTGTCAAAACGCGCTGCCCCGTCGACGCAAACATTCCAATTGTTACTTCAATTTGCTCTGCTCACGCAAAACGATTTACTGGAAGCGACGCTGGACTTTGCCCGGTTCCAGACCGATGCCGCACGTGCGATTGCAAAGATCGGGCTGGCAAACTATTTCGCCGGCGCGGCTTTGCTTCCCTACACTGCATTCCTGACAGCTGCCCAGGAAACACGGCATGATCTTGAACGTTTGTCTGACCAGTTCGGCGCCTCGATTGAACAAATTGCGCATCGGCTTTCAACTTTGCAGCGACCAGGCGCAAAGGGTGTTCCATTCTTCTTTGTACGCGTCGATCAAGCTGGCACAATCACCAAACGTCACTCTGCAACCCGGCTGCAGTTTGCACGTTTTGGGGGGGCTTGTCCGCTATGGAACGTGCATCGCGCATTTGAAACACCGGGGCGTTTTTTAAGGCAACTGGCGGAAACGCCCGACGGCGTGCGCTATTTTTGCCTGGCGCGTGATGTGTCAAAATCCGGCGGCTCTTTCCAGGCGCCTGTTCGCAGATACGCAATAGGGCTTGGTTGCGAGGTCAAGCATGCTGACGCGCTGGTATACGCAGACGATCTTGGCACCAGCAAAAGTACGGCCTTTGAACCAATAGGTATCTCGTGCCGTATTTGCGAAAGAGCAAAGTGTCATCAGCGTTCTGTCCCACCACTCGAAAGGCAGCTTTCGATTGATCCAAACAAACGTGGGATATTGCCCTATGAGATCGGATAAACTGTTATCGATAACGGCCTCGCCGCTGGATCAATCCAGGGCGAGGCCAGATATTTCACGCGCTTAGCATCTTCCAGATGTCGTCTTTCAGCATCATGCGTTCTTTGCGCATTTCGACTTCGTGCAGCTCTTCTGTTGGTTCAACATTTGTCTCTGCCCGGTGAATGGCCCGATTGATTTCATGATACTTGTCAACAAGACCCGCGAAATGGGCGTTAGATTGTTTTAGCTCAGAAATGAGTTCCACTTTGTCGGGAAATTCTTCAGCCAATTCATGAGGGGTGTGGGACATGCGATTCTCCTGTCTGGGTCCGTTTCGCGATTAGGTTAGACCCAGATCAATTCCGCAACCTTGACTCGGATCAAAGAATTGCAGGCCAACTACCGGAGTTAACGCTGAGATGTTTTCCAATTTGGGTGAATCCACGGCTCAACATTTACCGGAGGCAATGGTGTTTTTCCCAATATATGGTCTGATGCCTTTTCCCCAACCATAATTGAGGGTCCATTGAGGTTGCCGTTTGTAATGCGCGGAAAAACGGAACTATCTGCGAGACGCAATCCATCAACGCCGATGACACGCGCCTCCGGGTCAACAACTGCGTTCGGGTCGTCAGCTTTGCCCATTCTGCACGTACCACACGGATGGTAAGCGCTTTCCACGTGTTCACGAATGAAGCCGTCCAGTTCATCGTCGGTTTGCAGTGCTGTACCGGGCTGAATTTCATGCTTCACAAACGGCTTGAATGCCTCTTGCGCAAAGATTTCGCGGGTGAGGCGGATGCAGGTACGAAAATCCTCCCAGTCCTGCGGCACTGACATATAGTTGAACAGTATTTTCGGGGCATCATTGGGGTCCGCCGATGCAAGTGATACCACGCCGCGCGAGCCGGACCGCATCGGGCCCGTATGGGCCTGAAACCCGTGCCCCTCTGCCGCCGCCTTGCCGTCATACCGGACCGCCATTGGCAGAAAATGGTATTGAATATCGGGGTAGTCCACACCAGCGCCAGAGCGGATAAAAGCAGCACTTTCAAACTGGTTAGATGCGCCGAGCCCGGTCTTTGTAAACAACCACTGCGCCCCGATCACGGCCTTGGAAATAAGGTTCCAATGTTTGTAAAGCGTGATGGGTTGGCTTGATGCAATCTGAAAATAAAACTCCAGGTGATCTTGCAAATTTTGCCCAACGCCCGGTCGATCGGCAATCACCTCGATGCCATGTTCTGCCAGATGCGCTGCTGGCCCTATACCAGAAAGCATGAGCAATTTTGGCGAATTCAGTGAAGACGCGGCAATAATCACTTCGCGGTGCGCACGAATAACTTCTACCCGCCCACCGCGTTCAACCTCCACACCAACGGCGCGCCCATCTTCGATTACAACCTTACGCGCAAACGCACGAGTTAGATCGCAGTTCTGGCGTTTCAGCGCCGGGCGCAAATAGGCATTCGCAGCCGACCATCTTCGACCCTTCCAGACGGTTTGCTCCATCGGGCCAAAGCCTTCTTGCTGCTCACCGTTATAATCGCCCGTGGTTTTGTAACCCGCTTGCTGTCCAGCCTTTACGAATGCTTCATACAACGGATTCTTTCGTGGCCCGCGTGTCACATGCAAGGGGCCATCGGTACCTCGCCAGGTTGGATCGCCCCCATGCCCCCCTGAATGCCATGATTCCATACGTTTGTAGTACGGTAGCACGTCAGCATAGGCCCAACCCGTCGCCCCAGCCTCTGACCAGTGATCAAAATCTCGGGCATGACCCCGCACATAAACCATCCCATTTATCGAAGAAGATCCGCCGATTACTTTTCCGCGCGGCGTCACCAGACGACGCCCACCAAGAAATGGCTCTGGCTCGGTCTTATATCCCCAATCATACATGCCCATGTTCATCGGGTATGAAAGTGCTGCTGGCATCTGAATGAAAGGCCCTGCGTCAGTCCCGCCGTGCTCTATTACAAGGACACTAGCGCCAGACTCTGACAACCGATACGCCATAGCGCACCCCGCAGAACCCGCACCAACAATTACAAAATCAGCTTCCATTCTTTTTCCGTCCACTTTCGCACCACGCATCAGTAAGGCGCTTCGACATCATTCATAGACACATATACAGAGCGCAGTTCTGAGTAATGATTGACCGCGTTCTTTGAATTCTCTCGCCCGACACCCGACATTTTGCTACCGCCAAAAGGGGCCTCTACCGGGGCAAGGTTGTAGGTATTGATAAAGCAACTTCCGGCTTCAAGCTTTCCAATCACCCGGTGCGCCCGTGTCAGGTCATTTGTAAAAACGCCAGCGGACAAGCCGAATTCAGTGTCATTGGCACGTGCAATCACCTCAACTTCATCCTCAAAATCCAGAACAGACATCACGGGGCCAAAAATTTCCTCACGCGCAATGGTCATGCCGTCGGTCACATCTGCAAAAACCGTCGGCTCCAGATAAAACCCCGGTTTATTAAGTTGATTTCCGCCAAAAACCAGCCGCGCGCCTTCGTCCAGCCCTTTGGCTATATAGCCTTTGACAATGTTCAACTGGCTTTCGGAAACCAAAGGACCAAAACTCGTTGCTTCGTCTAAAGGGTCACCGATCACCGCTGTCGCCAGACGTTCTGACAGGCGTTTCAAAAACGCTTCTTTAATGCCCTTTTGCACAAATACCCTTGTGCCGTTCGAGCAGACTTGTCCCGAAGAATAGAAGTTTCCAAGAATGGCGCCGCTAACCGCATTTTCGAGGCTGGCATCGTCAAAAATGATCATCGGGGATTTGCCGCCAAGTTCCATTGTGACGTGTTTCATTCCGTCTGCTGCCGCGGCATAAACCTTGCGCCCGGTTGGAACGGAACCCGTAAGTGAAACCTTCGCAACACGCGGGTCGGTTACAAGGCCAGCCCCCACATCACCGTATCCCTGAACAACATTGAAAATGCCCTTTGGCGCGCCAGCCTCTATCAGAATTTCTGCAACTTTGAGGGCGGACAGGGGTGTTGTTTCTGATGGCTTGAAAACCATCGTATTTCCACAAGCAAGCGCGGGAGCCGCTTTCCAGCACGCAATCTGGGTTGGGTAGTTCCAGGCGCCAATTCCGACACAGACACCCAGTGCTTCGCGAACAGTATAGACGAAATCCCCCCCGGAGAGAGGAATGTGCTCTCCCGTCAGGCTGCCTGCGATACCACCAAAATACTCCAGTGCATCCGCGCCAGAGGTTGCGTCGGCAACGAGGGTTTCCTGAAGCGGTTTGCCGGTGTCCAGCGTCTCCAGAATGCTCAGGTCACGGTTTCTCTCACGTATGATATCTGCTCCGCGGCGCAAAACTCTGCCCCGCTCTGTGCCGCTCAAAGCGGCCCACGCGCCCTGCGCCGATTTCGCGGATGCTAATGCTTTGTCGACGATATCCGGCGTCGCAGAGTGAAGCGTTGCGATGATCTCTCCACTCGCGGGATAGATCACCTTAATAGGCGCACCCGAAGTGTCCTCAAAGTAGGCGCCATTGATGAAATGGCTGGCCTTGGGTTGAGCGTTGTAATTCAAACTTCCATGCCTCCGGCGGGGATATTTATAGAAACTGGTTTGTTTATTCCCCGCGAGGGAAACGCTGATCATTTTCGAGTGTGTCAAGATTCATGTGATTGCGCATGTAGCGTTCACTTGCCTTTTGCAGCGGCTGATAGTCCCACGGGAAATAGTTGCCATTGCGAAGCGCTTCGTAGACCACCCACCTGCGCGCCTGGCTTTGGCGCACAGCTGCGTCGAAATCATCAAGGTTCCAGCGGGCTTCAGATTTGGCGCGCAACGAGTTCAGAGTGCCAGCATGTGTTGGATCATCTGCCAAATTGCGAAGTTCATGCGGATCTGAATCCAGATCAAACAGCTGATCGGGGTCAAGCGCACAGCGGTTGTATTTCCACTTTCCGTAGCGCAACGAAACGAGCGGCGCATATGAGGCCTCAGCCGCATATTCCATTGCAACCGGGGATGTGCGCGCTGCCCCTTTGGCAACAGGAACAAGGCTTTCACCGTCAGTCCAGGAAAGCACCTCTTCCATACTGACGCCTGCAAGATCGCACAGTGTTGGTGTCACGTCGATATTTGAGACGGGCGCAGTTTCAAGCCGCGGTTCAAGACCTGGCGCGGCCACCATCAATGGCACCCGGGCAGAGCCCTCGTAAAAGTTCATTTTGAACCAGAGGCCGCGCTCACCAAGCATGTCACCATGATCCGAAACAAACAGAATGATCGCGTCTTGCCGTGTTGCTTCCAGCGCCTCCAGAACATCGCCGATCTTATCGTCCAAGTAACTTATATTAGCAAAGTATGCCCGGCGAGAACGGCGAATATCTTCCTCTGTAATATCAAATTTCCGCCAGTCATTTGCATCAAAGATACGTTTTGCGTGGGGATCGTGTTCTTCATAGGGCATCGCCGGAATTTCCGGGAGCAGGTGTTCGCAATCCTCGTAAAGATCCCAGTACTTTTTTCTGGCAACATAGGGGTCATGCGGATGGGTGAAGCTGACTGTCAGACACCAGGGGCGGTCATCTTTTCCGCGCGCCAGATCATAGACCTTGCGGGTCGCGTTGTAGGCAACTTCGTCGTCAAATTCCATTTGGTTGGAGATTTCGGCGACACCTGCACCTTTGACGGAACCCATATTGTGGTACCACCAGTCGATCCGCTCTCCGGGTTTGCGGTAGTCAGGCGTCCATCCGAAATCCGCAGGATAAATATCTGTGGTCAACCGTTGCTCAAAGCCATGCATTTGATCCGGGCCAACAAAATGCATTTTGCCTGACAGGCAGGTCTGATAGCCCGCACGGCGCAGATGATGCGCATATGTTGGGATATCAGAGGCGTACTCTGCCGCATTGTCGTAAACCCTGGTCCGCGACGGCAGTTGCCCTGACATAAAACTTGCCCGTCCCGGAGCGCATAAGGGTGACGCGGTATAACAATTTTTAAAACGCACAGACCGTGCCGCCAGCGCCTTGAGGTTCGGAGCATGCAACCAGTCTGCTGGGCCGTCAGGGAACAAAGTACCGTTCAACTGATCGACCATGAAAATCAGAATATTGGGCTTTGTCATTTTGCTTGCTCCAGCAAAAGATCAAAGTGTTCCATCGTAAGAGCAACGGCTTGTTCCCGGCCTACCCGATGATCGCACAGCGCCTGACGGATATAAACACCGTCAATCATTGACGCGATCCCTTCCGCCGCTGAAACCGCCTTGTCCCCAAAAAGGGGCCGCATCGCAAAAACCAGATTCGAATGCAGTCGTTTCTGGTAGATTTTTAAAAGCCGCCTTGCCTGCGGGCTGGTTTGTGCCAAAACGTAGAAATTCAGCCACGCAGCGATCACTTCTTCACGAAAATTTCCGGCTTCAAAGCTTGCACGAATGATGGCGCGGACACGCGCTTCAGGGCCTTCAGAAACAACCAATGCGCCACGAACCGCCGCACCGAAAATCGTCAGGATATGGCGCATCGCTGCGAGAAAGATTTGCTCTTTTCCACCAAAGTAGTGATGTGCCAAAGCAGAAGATACGCCTGCCCGTTTCGCGATCTGGCTTACCGTCACATCCAGAGAACCTGCACGACCAATTTCAGCGATCGTGGCACTGACCAGCGCCTTGCGGCGAATAGGTTCCATTCCGATCTTTGGCATGACATACTCCAAAAAGACTTGCTTTGTCGAAAATGTTGCATTTTAATTGACTCGTCAATCAATAAAAACAGGGACCTCAAAAATGACCTTAAAATCTGCTCTATCTGCCCTTGCTCTGCTCGCTGCTGCCGGACAAGCACAAGCCGACTGTGGAACAGTTACCTTTTCTGATGTTGGCTGGACTGACATCACAGCAACGACAGCGACAACCAGCCTTGTGCTGGAAGCGCTTGGTTACGATACCGAAATCAAAGTTCTGTCTGTACCAGTCACATATATTTCGATGGCCGAAGGGGATATCGACGTATTCCTTGGCAACTGGATGCCAACCATGGAGGGTGATATAGCCCCCTATCGCGAAGCCGGAACGGTGGATATCGTCGGCGACAATCTGAACGGCACCGCTTATACGCTGGCCACTAACGCTGCAGGTGCCGCACTTGGAATCAAAACATTTGCTGACATTGCACCGAATGCAGACGCCCTTGAGGGGAAGATCTATGGCATCGAGGCGGGAAATGACGGCAACCGTATCGTGATGGACCTGATCAGTGCCGACACTTTTGGCCTAAGCGCAGTTGAAATGATCGAAAGCTCTGAACAGGGCATGCTTGCGCAGGTTGATCGGGCAAGCCGCAAAGACGAACCAGTTGTGTTCCTTGGCTGGGCACCGCATCCAATGAACTCAAACTTTGAAGTAACCTACCTGACAGGCGGCGAAGAGTGGTTTGGTTCCGAGGGCGACGTTTATACCAACACCCGCGCCGGATATGTCAATGAATGCCCGAACGTCGGTGCATTGCTGAAAAACCTGCAGTTCACGCTGGATATGGAAAACCAGATCATGGGTGCAATTCTGGATGATGGCGAAGATGCAAATGATGCTGCTGCCGCTTGGCTCAAAGCCAATCCAGACGCAATCAGCCCTTGGCTTGAAGGCGTAACAACGAAAGACGGCGGTGATGCAATGGCGGCAGTATCTGCTGCACTTGGTCTCTAAATCACAAACAGTTGGGCCCCGGCAAATGTCGGGGCCAATTTTTTTTGTAAATCAAAAACAAAACGGACCGTACAATTTGTATCGGTAGAGGGACGGAAATGGACTGGCTGACAGAGACGAAGATACCGGTCGGCAAGGCCGCAAAAAACGGATTTGAATGGCTGCGAGACAACGCCGATTGGTTTTTCGACAGTTTCGAAAGTAGCGTTGGTTGGCTTATCGAAACGATGCTCACATTGCTCCAGTACCCGCATCCGTTGGTGATCGTGGCGATGTTTGTAGCCCTAACATGGGCGTTACAGCGGAGCTGGAAACCCTGCCTTCTGGTATTTCTTAGCTTTTTGTTTATTCTCAATCAGGGCTATTGGGATGAAACGCTGGAAAGCCTGACTTTGGTTCTGTTCGCCTGTATCTTCTGCATGTCGCTCGGCGTGCCGATCGGAATTGCAGCCGCACACCGTCCGCGCCTGTTTCAGGCCATGCGTCCGGTGCTTGATCTCATGCAAACACTGCCGACTTTTGTTTATCTTATTCCGATGATCGTTTTCTTTGGCATTGGTATGGTTCCTGGGCTTATTGCCACTGTGATCTTTGTGCTTCCCGCTCCGATCCGCCTTACGCACCTCGGGGTCAGTTCCACTCCCATGCCCCTTTTGGAAGCCGCGCGCGCCTTTGGTGCTACACCTCGACAAACTCTGTGGAAAGTTGAATTACCCTACGCGCTACCGCAAATAATGGCAGGGTTGAACCAAACTATTATGCTGTCGCTTTCAATGGTTGTAATCGCGGGTCTTGTGGGTGCTGACGGACTTGGCGTACCGGTTGTCCGCGCATTGAGCCAGGTGAATGCAGCCCTTGGTTTTGAAAGTGGTCTGGTGATCGTTGTTGTTGCAATCATGCTTGACCGTATGCTGAGAGTGGAGCGTTAAACCATGGGTACTTCAGTAGAATTTGACAACGTCTCTATCGTTTTTGGCGAAAAACCACAGCTTGCTTTACCTATGATGGACGAATTGAAAGAGCGCGCCGAAATACAATCCGCGACTGGGCAGGTTCTGGGGGTGCACGACTGCTCGCTCACAGTGTCCGAGGGTGAAATTCTTGTCTTGATGGGCCTGTCCGGATCTGGAAAATCGACCTTGCTGCGCGCGGTAAACGGGTTGAACCCTGTTGTTCGCGGAGCGGTCCACGTCAATGACGGATCAGGTATGATCAACGTAACTGCGGCCCCTCCAGCAGAATTGCGGCGCATGCGCCAAACCCGCATCGCGATGGTGTTTCAGCAATTTGGTCTGCTGCCGTGGCGCACGGTGCGCGAAAACACAGGCCTCGGATTAGAGCTTGGAGGAATGTCCAAGACAGAACGGCACCGCAAAGTCGATGAACAGCTTGCGCTGGTTGGTCTGTCTGACTGGGCGGAGCGTAAGGTTGGCGATCTTTCCGGCGGTATGCAACAGCGCGTCGGCCTTGCCCGCGCCTTCGCAACAGATGCCCCGATCCTGTTGATGGACGAACCCTTCTCAGCACTCGATCCGCTGATCAGAACGCGGTTACAGGACGAGTTGCTTGAACTTCAGGAAAAGCTCCAGCGTACCATCATCTTTGTGAGCCATGATCTGGACGAAGCCTTCAAGATAGGCAATCGCATCGCGATCATGGAAGGGGGGCGCATCGTTCAATGTGGAACGCCGCAGGATATCTTTTCAAATCCCGCGAACGAGTATGTTGCCGATTTCGTTGCTCATATGAATCCCCTTGGGGTACTCTGCGCGCGTGACGTTTTGGAAGCTGTTGACGGTGTTCCGACCATCACCGTCGGGCCAGACACAGATATACGCGAAGTCATGGAAAAGGTGCAGGAAACTGGCCAGCCCGTCGGGGTGATCGAAAACGGCACACTTATAGGTCAGGTTACAAAGGACCGGGTTCTCTCAAAGCTTCTTGATCCAAGAAGTTAAAAAGACAAAATGCCTCCGGCGGGGATATTTAGGGAATAAAGAAGAAGATCGCCTGGTTTTTGGGACCAATGAGTAAAAAGGGCTGAATCTTTTGCTTACACTTTTGTCGCGGAAACAGGTGGCGTTATCGCCCTCCGTTTAAGGACCGCTTCGCGCCAACTGATAAAACTGATCGCCGCTATGATGATGCCACCGCCGAGCATAACCCAGCTATCTGCCGGCTCGTTAAAAAACACAGCGCCAAGCAATGTTGCCCAAACCAACTGCAGGAATGTGACCGGTTGCGTGACGGATACCGGTGCTGCGCGAAACGCCAGAGTCATTGAAAAATGGCCTGCTGTTGCGAAAACAGCGACCAAAAAAAGCCAGAACAGCTGTGCGAGTGTCGGCGTCACCCATACCGCCCAGGCAAAGGGCGCAAGCCCGATTGTGACCGTTATGGACAACATTCCCACAACAACGCCGGGGCTTACGATATCGGCCATCCGTTTCGCAATAAGATATCCGAACGCAAACAAAATGGCAGTCAGAAGCATTGCAAAATGGCCTGATGATATCTCTCGAAACCCGGGTCTCAGAATAATCAATGCGCCTATGAGTGCGGCCATAACGGCCAGGAAGCGGCGTGCAGCAAAGCGTTCACCCAACACAAGTGCAGCCCCAATTGTTACGTAAACCGGGGAAAGATAGTTCATTGCCGTCACCTCGGCGATTGATATCTGAGTCATCGAATAGAACCACAGGATGACACCAATCGTTTGCGTCGCGCCACGTAGCGAAAAAAGCGCGAGGTCTTGTCTTGTGAGCTGCGCATTTAAAATTGGACGGATCATCGGGATCACGAAAACCAAACCAAGCGCGTACCGCAAAAAGGCTGCCTCGGCAGCGGGAACGGCCCCGCCAACATGTTTTACGATTGCCGTGACTGCAACAAAACAAAGCCCCGTCACCAACATCCAGAACACGCCCCACAAAGGGCGTTGTGCAATTGTTGGTTTAGGTGAATTTCTCATGATGGCAGATGATACGAACGAGAACGGGCACGCAAGCGCTATTCAATCAGTAAGCCAATTGCGATCACCCACATCGTTAACGCAACGCCTGCGTCAAGAACCCGCCAGGCATTTGGTCGGGCAAACACCGGGCCTAGAAGCCTTGCGCCGTATCCAAGGAAGAAGAAAAACAGAAAGGAAGCCGCGACTGCCCCTGTTCCGAATGCAAGCCGGTTTTCGTAACCGGTTGAAACAGAGCCCAACAACACAAGCGTATCAAGGTAGACATGCGGATTAAGCCATGTGATTGCAAGACTGGCCAAAACCACTTTCTTAAGGCTACTTCCCTGTTCTTTCGATTCAGCCAGCGCTTCCCCGCCCCGGACAGCGGCACGCGCATTCAGAAAGCCATACCATATCAAAAACACAACTCCGCCATACCGAAACATGGGCGCAATCCACGGAGCTGCGTTCGCAACCCAGCCAAAACCAGAAACGCCCGCAGCGATCAGTATCGCGTCGGATACCGCACATGTAAGACAAACAGCAAAAACAAAATCGCGCCTGATGCCTTGCCGTAAAACAAGCGCGTTTTGAGCTCCGATCGCGACGATCAGACTCAAACTAAGTAAAAACCCTGCACTCAATGCCTGCACTGCAACCTCCAAACTTGACGCATGCCTATTCCGGTGTGCAAGCTAATTCAAATTAATTTTCCTTAAGCGAATGAAGTAATTCTAATGCTGGAATACCCGCTTCTTAATGCCTTGGCCTCGGTGCTGCGCACCGGAAGTTTTGAACTTGCTGCACATAGCTTAAGCATTACGCCTTCAGCAGTGTCGCAACGCATTAAGTTGTTGGAAGAAAGATTGGGTTGCGTGCTTATTGTCCGCGGTCATCCTTGTACTGCAACGCTTGCCGGGGCACGCCTGTTTCGGCACACCGAAGAAGTCAGCTTACTTGAACATACACTTGCCACTGATTTGAAGGGTCTTTTACCCGATGAAAGCATTCCGACAATACGCATCGCTGTAAATGCTGACAGCCTTGCAACATGGTTCATTGACGCTTTGGCAGAAACGACTGGAATGCTTTTTGATCTTGTTACAGATGATCAGGACCACTCCGCTGATCTGCTGCGACGGCGCGAGGTCATGGCAGCGGTAACCGCGCATCCCGGTCCGGTACAGGGATGCGACTCGCAACCTCTAGGGGCACTTCGTTATATTGCGGCCGCGAGCCCAGCATTCGCCAAACTTTATTTCCCTGATGGGCTGACTGAGTATGCCGCCCGGCACGCGCCAGCGCTAACTTTCAACAACAAGGACAAACTTCAGGAAACATGGCTTCATGGCCAGCTTGGTACGTTGATCTCGTTTCCGACACACATGCTGCCATCGAGCCGCGGCTTTGTAGATGCGGCGCTAGCGGGGCTTGGTTGGGGAATGAGCCCTGCATCGCTGGTCAAAGCACATATTGCAAGCGGGAGTTTGGTGGCATTGGGCGTAAAACCAGCCCTGGATGTTCCACTTTACTGGCAATCAAACCGCGCTACGCGTAAAGCGCTTGCACCTTTGACCAAAGCCGTCCGGACAGCGGCAAAACGATATTTGATCGCTTGCTAGACAATCTCTCAGACCGGGATCTAAAAGGTCAAACCCGATTTGCCTGCATGAATCGAGGTAGTCCAGAATGAAAAACACGGCACCAAGTAAAGGTGCCGCGTTCCGAATTTCGCAGAATTTAAAGCTGTTCCAGCACTTCGTCAGACGCCTCAAAGTTGGCGGTCACGCGTTGAATATCGTCATCATCTTCCAAGGCATCAATCAGCTTCATCAGCTTCTGCATGCCTTCAAGATCAAGCTCGGTGGTTGTCTGTGGTTGCCAAACGAGCTTGGTGGATTCGGATTCGCCAAGTTCCGCTTCTAGCGCATTCGAGACGTCATTAAGATCTGTGTCTGCACAATAGATCGTATGCCCGTCTTCGTTGCTTTCGACATCTTCAGCGCCTGCTTCTATTGCAGCCATTAAAACCGTGTCTGCATCTCCAACTGACGCGGGATAAACCACCTCGCCTTTGCGGTCGAACATAAAAGATACTGATCCGGTTTCACCCAGATTTCCACCATTTTTTCCGAATGTTGAACGCACGTTAGAGGCCGTTCTGTTGCGATTATCGGTCATTGCTTCGACGATCACCGCCACACCGGAGGGGCCATAGCCTTCATAGCGGATTTCGTCGTAGGTATCACCTTCGCCAGCTTGTGATTTCTTGATTGCGCGATCGATAACATCCTTGGGGACAGAGTTCGATTTTGCCTCTTTGACCGCCAACCGCAAACGCGGGTTCTTGTCTGGGTCCGGGTCACCCATTTTCGCGGCGACTGTGATCTCTTTTGACAGCTTAGAAAACAGTTTCGAACGCGCTGCATCCTGCCGCCCCTTGCGGTGCTGGATGTTGGCCCATTTTGAATGACCTGCCATAAGTTTCTCCTTGGGCGGAATTTCTATTTGGCCCTCTATAAAACAGCGTCCCTACTGGCTGCAAGCCATTGCAATTTTCACGCCATTCCGATTGGCTGTATGCAAAGCAGAGGACCCGTTCATGACCAGTGACCAGATTATTTTGTTCAGCCTGTTTGGCGCCGTCTTCGCGTTGTTGCTTTGGGGGCGGTTCCGATATGACCTGGTCGCCTTTGCTGCCTTGATGGTTGGTGTGGTGCTGGGAGTTGTTCCCTCGAAAGATGCGTTTAACGGGTTTGGGCACCCTGCAACCTTGGTCGTAGCGTTGGTATTGGTGGTTTCTGCCGGATTGGTCAGGTCAGGTGCGGTGTTCCTGATAACACGCACGCTCGTCGATAGTTCAAGAAGCCTTGGAAGCCATATCGCATTGATGGGTGGAATAGGGGGTATCCTTTCAGCGTTTATGAACAATGTTGCGGCTCTTGCCCTCTTGATGCCGGTTGACATTCAAACCGCCCGAAAAGCCGATCGCGCACCAAGCCTAAGCCTGATGCCGCTGTCTTTTGCAACCATTCTCGGCGGAATGGTGACAATGATTGGAACACCGCCAAACATCATAATCGCCTCGATACGGCAGGATGCGCTGGGCGAACCGTTCCGCATGTTTGATTTTGCGCCGGTCGGAGGCATTACCGCGATAGTCGGGCTGGCTTTCGTGGCATTTATTGGTTGGCGACTTATCCCCCAAAGCGCAGATACTGGCGCCGCAGGCAACCCGATGGCGGAAATTGCTCAGTATATCGCCGAACTTACCATTCCGGCTGAGTCCAAACATATTGGAAAACGATTGTTCGAACTCTACGAAACTGCGGAAAAAAACGATGTCGCTATTCTGGGTCTTGTGCGCAACGGTAAGCGTAAGTTTGGAACGCAGCGCAACACGACACTCGCCGCGGGAGACGCGCTTGTTCTGGAAGCAGAACCTGATGCGCTTGACGAATTCCGTTCCGCACTTTCGCTCGATTTTGCAGATTCCAAGCGCCAGGATGCACTCCACGCAGACGCAGAAGGTTTGGCAATTGTTGAAATGGTCGTGACCGAGAGTTCACGTATCAACGGAAAAACCGCGCAGGCAATTGGCCTAAGTTGGCGACGACAGACGGTGCTTATGGGAATTTCCCGGCAAGGCAAACAGATCACCGACCACGTGCGTAAGACCGAAGTTCGTGTGGGCGACATTCTGCTATTGCTGGTCCCACAACAAAACGCGGCAGAAATAGTCGACTGGCTGGGTGGGTTGCCGCTTGCAGATCGCGGGCTTGCCGTGACAGACGATAAGAAAGTCTGGATGGCAATTGGGCTGTTCGCGGCCGCCGTTGCGGCGGCAAGCTTTGGTCTGATCTATCTGCCTGTCGCGCTTGGTCTTGTGGTCATCGCCTTTGTCTTGACTAAAATCATACCAATTTCAGAAGTTTACACACATATTGAATGGCCGGTTGTGGTGTTGCTTGGTTCCATGATCCCGCTGGGCGCAGCGCTTGAAACTTCTGGTGGGACAGAGATGATTTCAGGGACGCTGATTTCCGTTACAAACGGCATGCCAGCATGGGGCATCCTGACAGTTCTGATGGTTGTAACCATGACTCTTTCGGATGTTCTGAACAACACAGCCACAACCATCGTTGCAGCGCCTGTCGGGATTCAGATGGCAAATACATTGGAGGTGAACCCCGACCCATTCCTGATGGCCGTCGCAGTCGCCGCATCCTGCGCGTTCCTGACGCCGATTGGGCATAAGAACAACACGCTGATCCTTGGGCCGGGTGGGTATAAATTTGGGGACTACTGGCGAATGGGTCTGCCGCTTGAAATCCTTGTCGTCGCGGTATCGATTCCGGCGATTTTGGTGTTCTGGCCTCTATAATACGGGGATAATAACGGCATCTCTTACCCAGACGAATACCCCGAAACGCACTCTGAGACTTCCCGCACCCTTGTCGTTTAACCTAAGGATATCGAGGGCGCGGCGGGGGGAAGTGCAGTAAAGCTTATGTAATGTAAGTCACTCGGAATTTTTGCCACAAATCTTGAAGCGACTCCTGAGATTCAAACGTATGATAACTAGTGGGAGACCATGAATTGATCACCATTTTCGTAACTGCCTAAAAACACTCTGCTCCATGCAATAAAATGGCGGCCTGTCTCGCCTGCGCGACTTACTTTCTACAGGACGGCAAGCCTTTGTGCGGGCGAGCCTTCGCAGAGTGAAAAGCGATGGTCAAACGACTGAACGACGCGCCCTCTGCGGTTTCATGGATTTGAAAGAACCGCTCTATTAGGGACCAAGGAAACACACTAGGCAAAGACAAATTTCGGGAGTTGAGAAGTGAAAATTTAAATAAAATTAAACTTTTTGAGAAAGATATTTCTTGTTTATCTTCAGCGCTCTACTTGAAGGAGGTTGGCCATGAGATTCGTTAATGCGTTGCTACTATTTGCTGCGGTAGCCAGTTGTAGCACGAAAGAGTTTCAGGCCGAAAAAGCTGTTTGCGCTGCAGAGTGGATAGAAAGAATACCACCAGTATACCAGCAAATTGCTGTGCAGAGAACCAGGGCTACCGAAGTACCTACCGGCAACGTCATGTGCCAAACACAAGGATCCGGCAACACAGGCTCCGCGAATTGCATTCAAGAGATGAAAACGGAATACATTCCGTACACTGCAATTGAAACTGTTGATATTCGCAAATCCGTGAGAGATCAGCGGATCAGTATGTGTACAGTAAGCGCCTGCAACAGGAATTACGGCAACTCAGAGTGCAAGCCCGCAGGTTAGCATAGCGTGAGATCTGGGTTACCGCGCTTATTATGCTTGGGCCTTCTTAGGAAACGGCAGGTCTGATGAACGACGGAGCGGTATAGCTTCGATTCAAAGGGCTTTCCAACCCGCGCTGCGTTACTATGGTGGCTGCTATTGTGCTGACCTCAGTGATGAAAGTTTTCCGCTCGTTTGCTTCGAGGGCCGCACCTTGTTCTTGCATGCATTTGGCAACGGCTTGACGTACTTTTATCACTAGAGAGCAGGTCAATATCCAACAAGCCGTCAAGCAACGGAATGACCACCTGGTCATAGGCATGTCGTTGCCTGCCCGTATTGCCGCATTGCCTTTTCTGTCTGGCATAACCTTACCGTCCCGCGCACATTTACAGCGGCCAAAGAAATGGAATAATCACCGAAGCCAGCAACCCGACACTCAGATTAAGGGGAATGCCAACGCGCATGAAATCGGTAAACCTGTACCCTCCCGGACCATAGACCAGCATGTTTGTCTGGTAGCCAATAGGCGTTGCAAAGCTCGCTGAAGCAGCGACCATCACCGCGACGACTAAGGGGCGCGCATCTACTCCCAATGCGTCAGCCAACCCAATGGCAATGGGTGTAACGACCACAGCAACAGCGTTGTTCGACACAAGCTCTGTCAGGACAGACGTGAGCAGATAAATCGCCCAGATAATCAGGAACGGAGGCATGTTCCCAAGCATAGGTGCGACCGCGTCTACAATCAGTTTTACAGCCCCCGAAGCTTCCAGCGCGGCCCCAATGGCAAGCATCGAAAAAATCAGCGCGAGCAAGCGCCCGTCAACGAAAGAAAACGCCTCTTCCGCATCAATGCACCGCGCAATCAGGACCAGGGCGACAGCGAGGACGGAGAGCATGAAAATTGGCGCGACCCCAAAGGCCGCCAAAACAACGATCAACAACAAGGTTATTACGGCAAGGGGCGCATGCGTCCTTCGATAGGCGCGTCCAGAAGGTTTGCTGATATCGACCATTTCCATATCAGACGCGAGCCGCTGAATATCTTCAGGCGCCCCTTCAAGCAACAGTGTATCGCCGACCCTTACAATCAAATCATCCAACTGCAGTCCGATGTTCTGGTTGCGCCGATGCACCGCCAAAGGATAAACCCCGTACCGCCGCCGCAACCGCAATGCGCCAAGCGAACGCCCAATCATCTTGCATCCGGGTGAAATAAGAACCTCAACCGTCGACGTTTCAACCGCCGAAAGCTGATCCACCCGTTTCAGGCTTTTGTTACGTTGCAGTGAAAGCAGTTCCGTTACTTCCGTACGCAAAACCACCCGGTCCCCAACCTGAAGCGTTACATCCTTCAGGTTTCGCCGAAGGGAGTCGTCGCCGCGCAAAACGTCAACCAGACGAACGCCTTCGCGTTTGAACAATTGCACCCCGGTCACTTCACGTCCAATCAGATCGCTATCAGGCGGAATTGCGGCCTCTGTAAAAAATTTCATCTTTGTGCGGTCAGACAGCAGATTTGCCATCGAGTCCCGATCAGGCAACAAACGCGGGCCGATAAACCGCAGATAGATCATTCCCCAGGCCACGAGGATCAAGCCAAGTGGTGTGACTTCGAAAATCGAAAACGCTTCTAACCCATTCGCGCGTGCAACACCGTCAACCAACAGGTTTGTCGAGGTACCGATAAGCGTCAGGGTGCCACCTAATATCGCAGCATAGCTGAGAGGTATAAGAAGCTTGGAAGCTGATACTTTCAGCTTTCGTGACAGTTGTACAAAGACCGGTATCATGACTACAACAACCGGCGTATTAGACACAATTGCAGATGCAAAAATCACAAACCCCATCAAAGCGCCTATCGCCAAAACGGGTCGTGCTTCTGCATTGCGTTCCGCGACCTGTGTAAACCAGTCAAGTGCGCCCGTCCGCACCAAGGCACCCATCACGATGAACATTGCCGCAATCGTCCAGGGCGCGGGATTTGACAGAACCGTCAAGGCCTTGTCATAAGGCAAAATACCAAGCGTCAGCATCACTGCTGCCCCGGCAATTGCAACGACTTCGGTCGGATATTTTTCGCGGATAAAAAGAATAAACATCACCGCAACAACGGTCAGCGCGACGACGGCTTCACCAGTGGGTGAGAAAAAGGAATTTGAAATCATCAGGTCCTGTCAATTCCAGCTACTGACTGGCATCTTTGCCCGTAGGTGTCTCTGATACAAGCTCGTTGTTATCACGCGGTTGCACAAGGAAGATTCCGACAAACATCATTCCCATCGCGAGCCATAGGTAGCCCGAGTAGCTTTCCCCCAGAACCAGCATCGCCCAGATCACGCCAAAACCTGTGACAAGATATGCAACCTGAACCGCAAATGTCGGCCCAGTACGCCCCACAAGCCAAACATAGGTCGTGTAGACGATAGCATGAATAACGGATGATAAGGCTAATGCATAGTCGGGCACACCGTAAGGCGGACGCGGGTCAATCCATTGGCCAGATAATACTGCGAGCGGAAATGCGATAAATGCACCCATCAGGGATGCCCCATAGAGCACCTGAATTGGGTCAAGCCCTGCCGTGCCCCATTTTGCGACGATGTTGCCTTCAAGTCCGTAAAAAACCGGGGCTACCAACGCGAGCGGAATGAAAATCAACATCGCCCGCTCTGGCAAGCTTGCCTCTGGGCCAATGATTAAAAGAACACCAAGCAATCCAAAACAAAGGCCCAAAAGACGCAACCAACTGAAACGGTCGACACCAAACAAAAGAGCAACCGGAAAGGCAAACATAGGAACAAGCGAAAGCAAAACTGAAACCACACCTGACGGCAAATGCTGGATCGCTTTGTATGACGCTGTATTAGGCATGAGTGTACCAACCAAAGCGATCACGAGATAAAGCTGCAGATGCCTTGCTTTAAAAGGCAAAGATTTACCACGTAGTTTTGTGACTGCACCAAGCACGACAGCAGCAATGACCAATTGCCAGAATATCAACCCAAACGCCCGGTAGCCGCCGCTGACCGCAAGTTTTGACAGTGGCTGCGTGAGACCCCACCCTGCCCCCATCAGCAGCAGCACAAGTATTGGCCCCATCCGGGTTGTCACGGGGTGCTTTCTTCAAGGCGGCCGCCAACACGCACCATTTTCACCTGGTTTGCCTTGCCCGTCCGGTCATCTGTTTCAATGAGAAGACCAGAAAGTGTCGCCTCGCCTGTTGCTGGTGTGAAGCGGCCCTTGCCCATGCCCGTCACAAACCGACGCATTGGCTCTGCCTTGTCCATACCGATCACGGAATTATAGTCGCCGCACATCCCGGCATCTGCCTGAAAGGCTGTACCAGCAGGCAATATCTGGGCATCGGCCGTAGGAATATGGGTGTGCGTTCCGACAACAACGCTGGCTCGGCCGTCGCACCAATGCCCCATAGCCATCTTTTCACTTGTTGCTTCGCAATGAACGTCGACCAAAATCGCCTGCGCCATACCGCCCAACGGATGTTTCTTCAGTTCAGTCTCAACAGCTGAAAACGGATCATCAAAGGGGCGTTTCATAAAGACCTGCCCAAGGACCTGCGTCACCAGAATCTTGCGGCCCCGACCTGCATCATACAATCGCGCGCCTTTACCGGGCGCATCTTTTGCGAAATTCAATGGGCGCAGCACGCGTGATTCCCGTTCGATAAAGGTCAGCATATCCCGCTGATCAAAAGCGTGATCACCTAAAGTGACAACATCGGCCCCCGCATCGAGCAATACTTTTGCATGCGCGCCCGACAAACCAACGCCCGACGTTGCGTTTTCACCATTCACAACAATGAAATCAAGCCGCCAATCCGCGCGTAAACCTGCAAGTCGTTCCTTAATCGCCGTTCGACCTGAACGGCCAACGACATCACCTAAAAAAAGAATTCTCATGTAATCTGCCTAGGCCGCATATCGGGGATGTGCAATGAGCTTTCATGCCTCCGGCGGGGATATTTTCGGAAAAAGGTAAGGTCAGGACCTAATGATTTCTTTTTCCGTGACAATGAAATCCAATGGTTGATCCGTGTCTTCGAGCGGCAGATTGTTATCTTCTTGTGCTGCGAAGGCAAAACCGATTGCGATAGTTTTTCGAATTGCACGCAAGCGCTCCAGCGTGCGGTCATAGAACCCACCACCGTAGCCAAGTCGATTCCCTGCACGGTCAAACGCGACCAGCGGAACAATCAATACTTCGGGTTCAAGGTAGCGTGCTTCCATCGGAATTTGAGCGCCGAAGGGGCCGTCAATTAATGCGCAGCCCGGCGTCCACTGACTGAATTTCAGAGGGAGGCCTGCCCCTTCAATCACCGGTACAGTAACGAAACTGCTTTCAGCCATTTTTGTCATCGCAGGACGAGGGTCAATCTCTGTACGGATTGGCAGAAACCCAGAGATGGTTTTACCGCCGTAGGGTTCCAGTAACTCCAGAAGCCGTGCTGCACCAACTGCGCCCTGCCCCTCTGCATGTGCTGCTTTCCGGCGTGCAAAGGCTGCTTTACGAGCCTCAGCCTTACGTGCTGCTAAATCAGAATCCATGCCGCCAACCCCAGAAAGGCGAAAAACCCGACCACGTCTGTCACCGTTGTAACGAAAGCACCAGATGCAAGCGCCGGATCCACACCCATTTTATCAAGTGACACGGGCACGAAAATCCCTGCCAGCCCAGCTACCACCAGATTGATTACCATGGCTGATGCGATAACGACGCCAAGCAACGCGTTTCCGAACCAGAAGTAACCGACCAGCCCCATTACCACGGCAAAAACGACGCCATTAGCGAGACCAACCAATGCTTCGCGTCGAATAACACGCCAGAGGTTGGAGCTTGTAAGGTCTTTGGTTGCCAAGGCCCGCACGGCGACCGTCAACGCCTGTGTTCCTGCATTGCCCCCCATCGACGCCACAATCGGCATCAGTACGGCCAGCGCAACAAGTTGCGATATCAAAGCTTCAAACTGTGCAATCACCAATGAGGCTAAAATCGCAGTAATTAGGTTAACAAAAAGCCATGGAAACCGCGCCTTGGTTGTTTCAAAAACCTTGTCAGAAAGACTTGTTTCACCAACCCCCGCCAGACGAAGAATATCTTCTTCATGACCCTCATCCAAAACTACCATAGCGTCATCAATTGTAATAACACCCACCAGTCGGTCATTTTCATCGACGACTGGGGCTGATATCAGGTGATATTGATTAAAGGCATAGGCGACATCTTCTTCGGGCTGTGTCACCCTGACTGTCATGAAACTTTCTTCAGTCAAATCGCGCAATTTGACCGCACGCGGCGCGCCAAGTAGTTTTCCAAGCGTGACATAGCCTGTTGGCTTAAACCTTGGATCAACCAGAATGACATGATAAAATTCTTCGGGCAGATCATTTTGTGCGCGAAGATGATCGATGGCCTGACCAACATTCCAATGCTCCGGCGCGATGACAACTTCGCGCTGCATGAGGCGACCAGCAGATTCTTCCGGATAAGACAGCGCTTGTTGCACTGCCACCCTGTCAGCGTCTTCCAAAGCAACGAGAATAGCTTCTTTCTGAGGGCCTTCGAGATCTTCGAGTAGATCGACGACATCGTCTGTTTCCAGACCGCGAACGGCGCCGGCCAATTCTTCCGGTTCGAGAAAACCGATAACTTCTTCTCGTAGTCCTTCGTCAAGTTCAGACAGGATGTCGCCATCTATCCCGCCTCTCCAAAAGACAACAAGCGCGCGTCTGTCTTTGTAATCGATTTGTTCCAACATGTCGGCGATATCCGCCGCATGAAGAGGTTCAAGCAGGGCTTCAAGATGGACGAAATCCTGAGCTTCCAATGCCCTGAGGACCTGATCCACAAGCTCATCATCAAGTGCAAAGTCTTCGTCTTCGCGATCATCATTTTCAAGGATGTCTTCGCTCATGCCTCTGCCCCCAAGCTTTTGCGCTACATTAGACAAAAGACTTTCAAATAAACAGTGCAAATAGGGCGATTTACCTGTGCCAAAACCCCCCGTATCTTTAGGCAGCAAGGAGCGCGACACTTATGACAACCACTCATCTTTTACTTGGTCAGACTTTGTCTTACATCAGTGATCCATTTCACTCGCCAATTATTGACTCAGCAGAGGTTCGACAAAACGGCGGTGTGCTGGTCAAAGATGGAGTGATCTGTGGGGTTAGTGAGGGTGACACACTGCGTGCAGCTTATCCCCAAGCGGAAATACATGATTATGGCGATGCGCTTATCACAGCAGGGTTTGTCGATGCGCATGTGCACTATCCCCAAACTGCAATAATTGCGAGCTGGGGGAAACGGCTGATCGACTGGCTGAACGCTTACACTTTTCCGGAAGAAATGCGTTTTGGAGACAAAGGTTTCGCTGACGAGGTCGCAGGGCGCTATCTGGATTTGACACTCGCGCATGGCACAACAACTGTCGCCAGTTTCTGCACCATACATCCAGAAAGCGTTGACGCCTTTTTTGAGGCAGGGCTTGCGCGTGGGCAACGTGTATTTGCCGGGAAAACCTGCATGGACCGAAATGCGCCCGACGGGCTGCTGGACACGGCGCAATCGGGTTATGACGATAGCAAGCGGTTGTTAGAAAAATGGCATGGTCAGGAACGTTTATCCTACGCCATCACACCGCGATTTTCCCCAACTTCAACACCCAAACAACTGGACGCGATGGGCTCACTTTGGGCGGAGCATCCAGGTTGCCTCATGCAGACCCATTTGTCTGAACAAACGGACGAGGTTGCTTGGGTTGCTGGCCTATTTCCGGATGCGCGCGATTATCTGGACACATATGAGCAATTTGGGCTGGTTGGCCCCGGGGGTTTGTATGGCCATTCCATTTACCTGACAGAACGCGAACGCGCGCGCTTGAAAGAAGCTGACGCAAGCCTGATCCATTGCCCAACCTCCAACACATTCATCGGCTCTGGACTGTTTGATATGGCTGGTCTGATGGCAGAGGGTCAGCGCATAGGTCTGGCCACCGATACGGGCGGAGGGTCGAGCTTTTCGATGCTGCGCACGATGGCTGCGGCGTATGAAGTTGGCCAGCTACGCGGCACACCGCTTCACGCGGCGCAGATTTACTGGTTGGCAACTGTCGGTTCGGCCCGCGCGCTGCGCGCCGATGATAAGATTGGCAATCTCGCGCCCGGAATGGAGGCCGACATCGTGGTGCTGGACCTCAGCTCAACACCTGCGATTGCGCAGCGAACTGCCCGTGCCGAAAATCTGTGGGAAGCGCTATTTCCCACGATTATGATGGGGGACGACCGTGCCATTGTAGACACATGGATCGGCGGGCAGCGCTACCAAGCCCAAACTTAATCAGCATTCCGGTTCCGCAAACAAAATAACCCAGTAATCCCCGGCTGCATAACCAACACCAATTTCCGAGACTTCCGCGCGTAAATTGTTATCTCGGTGACCGGGAGAATTCATCCAGTCCTGCAAAGTCGCTGCTGCTGTAACGTGGCCCTTTGAAATGTTTTCGGCAACAACACAGGCATCGTAATCTTGCATAGCGACGCGGCTTTGCGAAGTCGTTCCTTCGGGCGATATATGTGAAAAATAACTGCGTGACGACATGTTGTTTGCATGAATCTGCGCCACTGTATTGAGAGCGCTGGAAAGTGACAACATGCCAATCCCGCGTGTGCGGCGCTCTCTGTTCAGCAACGAAACCATCTGTTGCGCGGCTTCGTCCGTGTTTCGGGGTGCCGTCGCTGTGCGATCATCATGGCCCGAACCACAGGCTGAAATCAGGACGAGACTTATCAGCGCCAGAATCAGTTTTCTCATTCTGCAAACCTCTGAAAGCGGGCTTCAAACCTAACACCAGAACCGCGATATGCCAGTTCTCATTCGATGAGACGACATGCCAACTCGTTCTGCCGCTCTACCACCTTTGGCAAATCGATAGTCACCATTTGCGCGTCTCGAACAACTTGTCGCCCCTCGACAAACAGATCACGCACCTTATTTGGTCCGGCCAGTAGCAAGGCCGCAGGGTCCCAACTACCCGCACTCTCGACACCCGAAACATCCCAGACGGCAAGATCGGCACGTTTCCCGGGCACGATCTGGCCGCAATCTTTACGCCCCAGCACCTCGGCCCCTCCGCGCGTCGCAATCTCCAGTGCTTCTTGTGCACTCATCGCGTCCGCTCCCCGGGAAACGCGTTGCAAGAGCATTGCTTGCCGTGCCTCGCTCATCAGGTTGCCAGTGTCATTCGAAGCTGAGCCATCAACCCCAAGCCCAACATTGACGCCAGCATCACGCATCGCGCGAACTGGTGCGATGCCCGAGCCAAGTCGACAGTTCGAGCAAGGACAATGTGCAACCCCGGTTGAGGAGCGTGCAAACAGATCAATTTCCTGTCCGTTAAGCTTTGCACAGTGGGCATGCCAGACATCCGCGCCAGTCCAGCCAAGATCCTCGGCATACTGGCCCGGACGACAGCCGAACTTTTCAAGACTGTAAGCAATATCTTCGTCATTTTCCGCCAGATGAGTGTGCAACATCACTCCCTTGTCCCGGGCCAAAATAGCGGCGTCACGCATCAGTTCGCGGCTGACCGAAAATGGGGAGCATGGCGCGATACCAACCCTGACCATCGAACCTTCTTTCGCATCGTGAAAACCATCAACCACACGGATGCAATCGTTCAGGATGTCTTGTTCGCGTTCGACCAAATTATCGGGGGGCAATCCGCCATCGCTTTCCCCAATCGACATTGCGCCACGCGTCGGGTGGAACCTGAGGCCAACCTCGGCTGCGGCTTCTATCGTATCATCAAGTCGCGCACCGTTTGGATAAAGATACAGATGATCTGCGCTCATGGTGCACCCAGACAACGCAAGCTCGGCCAAGCCAGCCTGAGCAGACACACGCATTTCTTCGGATCCGAAACGCGACCAGATTGGATACAAACGCTGCAACCAGCCAAACAAAAGCGCGTCCTGCGCACCTGGAACCGCGCGTGTCAGTGTTTGATAGAGGTGGTGATGAGTATTCACCAAGCCCGGCGTCACAACACACCCAATAGCATTGACGATTTCACCGGTTGAACTGAGGTTTTTCCCAACTTCGGCAATCACGCCATCGCGCATCAGGATATCGCAATTCGCAATGGTCGCGCGCGTATCATCCATGGTGACCACGTAATCGGCATTTTTAATAATAACTTCGGACATTTTCCGCTCCACACATGTTTCTGCCCCCTTCGGCACATGTGTGTTCCCGCCGACAGAAAGGGGAAAAGGACTCGGCAGACTTTTACAGACTAACCCATAAGCACTTCTGCGCCAATATCTTGCTCGCGCGATATTGATAGGTTGGTGCGGTTATTGCTCTGGCGTTTTTGAAAGGATCGCAAGCGCTGCTGCGTGTGTTTCCGGGTTCGTCGCTGCCAGCGCGCGCCCGCCGTCATGTGCAGGACGTCCTTGCCAGTCTGTCACAATTCCGCCCGCAGCTTCGATCACCGCTATCGGCGCCTGAATGTCGAAATCCTGGAGCCCGGCTTCAATCACCAAATCAATCTGCCCGTGGGCGAGTAGCGCATAAGCATAACAATCCATCCCGTATCGCGTCAGTTGCACTTGTTTGGCAACATCGTGAAACGCAGCGCCTTCCTCGGCAGACCCTACTTCAGGAAATGTCGTAAAAAGAACAGATTGATGCAGGGGGCGGGCACCACGCACACCCAGCGGTTCTGTTCCATGGGGTCCAGCCATATAGGCTTCGCCCATCCCACCGATAAAACGTTCGCCCGTATAGGGCTGGTCTATTACGCCAAATATCGGGCCACTCTGATCCCGAATGGAAATCAGGACCCCCCAGGTCGGAGTGCCGCTGATAAAACCTCGCGTACCATCGATCGGGTCAAGCACCCAAGTCAATCCGCTGGTACCGGGCTCGTCTCCAAATTCTTCACCACGAATTCCATCATCTGGGCGTCTTTCTTGCAGAATCGCGCGCATCGCCTGTTCTGCTTCACGGTCAGCAATTGTGACGGGATCAAACCCTTCAACATATTTATTATCAGTTTGAAGGTTAGCTTGTCGAAAATAGTGGAGCGTAACAGCCCGTGCGACATCAGCCATAGCAAAAGCAGTCTCCTTCAGAGACTGCTTTTCTGTTTCATTTAATTTTGACATTCCACCACCAGAGCCGGGTTACACCCACGCCCTAGCTTGCAACGATTAACTGCGTCAAGCCCGCGCAACCTGAGACCTAAGCCGCGTCGCTAAGCACTCTTGCCAAGTCAAACAAACGCCGACGCTGATTCTCGGGGATCTTGTAGTACGACCTAATAAGATCCAGCGCTTCTTTGTCAGCAAGAATATCACCTGGAATCGTTTGACCTTTTTCGCCCTCTGCGCCTTCGCTTTCACGAATGCCTTCAAAGAAAAACGAGATCGGAACACCGAGCGTTTCAGAAATATCCCATAGACGAGATGCGCTTACCCGGTTCATGCCAGTTTCATACTTTTGTATTTGCTGAAACTTAATTCCGACTTTCTCAGCCAATTGCTGCTGTGTCATGCCAACCATCCAACGACGATGGCGTATGCGTTTCCCTACGTGCACATCAACAGGATGCTTCATTCTCGTTACTCCCAAAATCTGTAGCTACCAAACTATATACAAGCAATTTTCGTGCCAAACCCAACAAAAAATCCATATTTTTTTGATTTTTCACGTTTAACGCGCCAATCACGCCTTGAACGGTACTCAAAGGAGACTTTTTCCACATAATTTCCATTTCTCCATTAAGAAGAATCACATATTATTTTAATCTACCTTTGCGTGTTTAGCATTTTGCAATGCTTTTTGCAATTATTACCCATTCGTTTATTTTGCAAATTGCGAATCTTGACCTGCCTACACCGAAATGCTTAGCAGTGGCATTGGCAAAATTAACGGGGAAAAATCGGAAAATGCGCGCTTATCAAGTCAAAGACTACAACAAGAAGGCGCAGCTTTGCTCCATCCCGACCCCGGAACCCGCAGCCGGTCAGGTTCGCGTTAAAATAGAAACCTGCGGATTAAACTTTGCTGATCTATTGATGATGAAAGGGCAATATCAGGAAAAGCCTGTGCTTCCATTCATACCTGGAATGGAACTCGCAGGCACGGTTGACGCTTTGGGGCCGAATGTAACTTCCCCGTCAATCGGAACGCGAGTTGCAGTATTTTCCGGGCAAGGAGGGTTGGCTGAATATGGGTGTTTCGAAGTGGACCGTTGCGTTCCCCTGCCTGACGACATGCCGTTCTCAGACGCTGCTGCTTTTCAGATTGCGTATGGAACGTCTCATATGGCGTTGGACCACAAAGCCGGCTTGCGCAGAGGCGAGACTCTTCTTGTTTTGGGTGCCGCGGGCGGAGTTGGTTTAACCGCAGTGCAAATTGGCAAGCAAATGGGCGCAAGGGTGATTGCCTGCGCGCGCGGGAAAGACAAACTTGCTGTGGCCAAAGAAGCCGGCGCAGACCACCTGATTGACAGTGACACCCAAGATATCCGCGAAGCCGTAAAGGCGCTTGGAGGTGCAGATGTTGTTTACGACCCGATCGGTGGAGAGCAGTTCACTGCTGCGCTTCGCGCATGTAACCCAGAAGCGCGGATACTTGTAATCGGTTTTGCCAGTGGGACTGTTCCACAGATACCCGCCAACCTTCTGCTCGTTAAAAACATAAGTGTCGTCGGCCTCTACTGGGGTGGGTATCTTAAGTTTAGCCCGGAAACGCTGACCGGAAGCATGGCTCGGCTTTTTGAATGGTACACCGAAGGTACCTTAAAGCCGCATATCAGCCACAGCTTTCCTTTCGATCAATTGGACGACGCGTTTGAAACGCTGCGCCAGCGAAAATCAACAGGCAAGGTTATTGTTACGCTCTAAAGGCAGCTAAATGCAGAACGTATATACTGCACAAGATCTTCTGCCGCCTGCCCCTTTGCTAAATCCGAAACATAGAGATTAATTTTTTTCGATGTAAGTTCTGGTAGGGCCCCTCCATGTCGCACCGGCTCCAAATAGGGAGCACCCATTCCCTGTAAAACAGTATGAACAGCCAAATCCGCGCTTACACTTGCTTCGATTGTACGCGAGCTGTCTGATTCAACTGCCATCTCCCAGGGGATACCAGCGCGATCCAGCGCTTCCTGTACGCCTATCCGAAAAATACAGTTATGCTCAAAAGCCAATCGAAGCGGTCGGGATTTCCAGGCGGTGCCATCAGGAGCACCAATCCAGACCAGAGGTATCTCTGTTAACGTTTCACCCCCCGCCTCGCAGAAATCTTCGGTCGTCAGGATAATGTCACATTCGCCGTGCCCGAATAGGTTGTGAAGATTGCGCGTGAAGGACGAAACCAAATGAACCCTGACACGAGGATAGGCTGCATTGAACCGCTGCAATACCTTTGGAATCGCCGGGTAAACGATGTCATGCGGGACGCCAAGTGTAAGCTCTCCCTCAAACGCCTGATGGGTGAGTCGTGCGTATACCTCGTCATTCAGGTCAAGCATACGCCGGGCATAGCCCAATAACTGCTCACCATGCA
>Ga0316204_10003633_pt1 | contig 30124 bp, 27 predicted proteins | sample 6monrhotite_MG_2_FD_205661 | JGI IMG/M metagenome (GOLD analysis project Ga0316204, IMG submission 205661) | Microbial mat bacterial communities from mineral coupon in-situ incubated in ocean water Damariscotta River, Maine, United States -... | ecosystem: Environmental > Aquatic > Marine >...
GCCGGGAAAAGTTGTCCAAGGCATGAAAAAAGCCAAGGTTTCCAACCCGCTCTTTTTATTAGATGAAATTGATAAAATGGGGGCGGATTGGCGCGGTGATCCGGCATCAGCATTATTGGAAGTTCTGGATCCTGAACAAAACTCGACCTTTAATGACCATTACCTCGAAGTCGATTACGATTTGTCGGATGTTATGTTTGTCACCACGGCCAATACAATGAACATGCCGGGGCCGCTTATGGATCGGATGGAAATCATTCGATTGTCGGGCTATACTGAAGACGAAAAAGTCGAAATTGCCAAAGGGCACTTAATCGGCAAGCAAATGAAGGCTCATGGTCTAAAAGACGACGAATGGAACATTTCCGATGGTGCGCTTCGCGATGTGGTTCGGTATTACACCCGCGAAGCCGGGGTGCGGAGCCTAGAGCGAGAAATTGCTAAATTAGCCCGCAAAGCGACCAAAGAAATTTTGATGAATGCAGATATTGATCACATCAAAGTCACTAGTCGTAATTTGGAAAAATACGCTGGCGTTAAACGGTTCCGTTATGGCGAAATAGACGACGAAGATCAAATAGGCATCACTACGGGATTGGCTTGGACCGAAGTCGGCGGAGAAATCTTACAAATTGAAGCCATCATGATGCCTGGCAAAGGACGCATGACGATCACCGGTAAATTAGGTGAAGTGATGACTGAATCCATTCAGGCAGCAAAGTCGTATGTTCAATCAAAAGCACCCGAATTTGGCATTACACCAACGTTATTTCATAAACGCGACATCCACGTTCATGTTCCCGAAGGGGCCACACCTAAAGACGGCCCCAGCGCGGGGGTGGGCATGGCAACATCCATCGTTTCCGTGTTAACCGGCATTCCGGTGCGCAAAGACGTGGCCATGACCGGAGAAATTACTTTGCGTGGACGAGTCTTACCCATTGGTGGGTTGAAAGAAAAATTATTGGCGGCCTTGCGTTCGGGCATCAAAACAGTTCTGATTCCCAGCGAAAATGAAAAAGATTTGGCTGAAATTCCCGACAATGTGAAAAAGGGTATGGAAATTATTCCCGTAGCCCATGTTTCCGAAGTTCTAGAACATGCTCTGGCGGAACCTTTAGAGGCCATAGAATGGAATGAAGATGAAGCTGATGCCGTACTGGCAAAGGCAGAAAAGGACGATGATCGGGATCAAATCTTAACTCATTAACGTCAGCGAATCCCGCTCGAAAATGTCGTAAAAAGGTGAAGCCCCTCCAGAATTTTGTGTTTCTTCGGGGGGCTTTAATTTTTATGCACGAAAAAAAGGCATTTTGTGGACAAAAAAGTCCTGAAACCCGCAAAAAACAGCGAAATAATCTCCTTGAGTGATTGACGTCACAAGGTTTTCAACATTAAAGTCTGTACACTAAACGAATCGTAGCGCGATACTTTCAAGCGCATTTTTAATTAAATCCTAATTTTAGGGGGTCTTAACCTTGAATAAGAATGATCTCATTGCTGCTGTATCTTCCAGCACCGACCTTTCCAAAGCCGACGCAACCAAAGCTGTTGATGGTGTTCTTGCTGCTGTCACAGATTCTTTGAAATCTGGCAACGAAGTTCGTCTTGTTGGTTTCGGAACTTTTTCTGTTGCAAACCGTGCGGCTTCTACGGGCCGTAACCCACGCACCGGCGAAGCTATCCAAATCCCAGCTTCTAAACAGCCTAAATTCAAGGCTGGTAAAGCTCTTAAAGACGCTGTTAACGGTTAATTCCGGACGCTGTTTTTGCAAATATTCGCCTGCTCCTGTGTTAGGAGTGGGCGTTTTGCATTTTTATTTCTTTTGTGGCTTGAGTTTTTTGCTTGGGCAAACTAGTGTGCCGAAACTTAATCTTGTGGGGTGGTTAGCTCAGCTGGAAGAGCATCTCGTTTACACCGAGAATGTCGGGGGTTCGAGCCCCTCACCACCCACCATTTAAACCCCAAGGGAAACCTTGGGGTTTTTCATTGTCTGGCCCTATGCCCCGTTTTTTTGTGCTAACGGCGTCGGCACTACCCTTCCAAAAAAATGATAAAGAATCGATCATTCCAGGCAGTGAATTTGGGTTCACTTTGCGATAAATGTGGCGCACTGTAGATGACGCTACGCTTTAGAACGTGAGGCGTGAACCCTGTCGCCTTCACAGTAGATTTAAATGATTTCTTTACATTGGCAACGGGCGTGTCGCGGCGTGGTGCAACGGCTCATTTTGGGTGAGCGCGCCTTTAATCTTGGTGGTGAGACTTTTTGACGTGAATCGAAAAAGTTACGATGATAAACCGACAAGGATTGTCCGATCGTTTATAGAATATCCTGATGCGGCGGCGGCCCATCTGGTTTGGCGCAACTGTCAGAACTGGCTGAGGGCTTATGCCAAGACAATCAACACCCTAATTTTGACAGATAAAACCGGGCTCAACACCAAGGCAGTACGCTTGCGTGGGCGCGGCCTCAAATGGCAAAGGGGGTATTGCTGTTGTTGATGTTCTTTGTGCTCATAAACATGACCACACCCGACAAGTCATCCAAAACAAGGTGCATGGCTTTTTTTTCTATCTCCATGCTTGCCGATTTTTGGGTGCTGGCGAACATACAGCTCTTCAAATTCAGAAAGTGTGCCTTTTTTATCAACAATGTGTTTGGGAATGCCAAGCTTGCCAATGTCGTGAAACAAGCCCGCTAACCACATTTCATCAGGTAGGGCATTCTCATGATCAAGAATGTTGGCCAGAACAAATGAAACCTCGGCAGTACAGATACCATGCGACAATCCGTCCGAATCGGCTTTGTCCAAAGTATTTAGCAAAAGACGCGATGATACAGAATCTAGCTTGTTGATATTTTTTAACCTTTTTATCGGCATAATGTGTATACGCTACACTGAAATTTTGCCCATTCCGAGGTTTTCTTCAATCATTTCAACCAACGCATGCCCTGCTGTAATGTGGGATTCTTGAATACGTCCGGTGTCAGTCGTTCCTGTGGGAATGAAAACATGGTCGCAATGTTCAAGCGCTGGACCACCATCTTTGCCCAAAAAACCAATGACAACCACGCCAAGCTCAATGGCGGCTTTCATGGCTTGGATTACGTTTTTGGAATTTCCAGATGTGGAAATACCGATCAAAACATCTCCTGGTTTTGAAAGGGCACGTAACGGTCGTTCAAAAATTTGTTCATAGCTGAAATCATTAGAACAAGCGGTAATGGTAGACGTGTCCATGGCCAAAGTTATGGCGGGAAGAGCCGCGCGGGTGCAATCAGGGCGTAACCGTACCAAAAGCTCAGCCGTAATGTGTTGCGCATCGCCAGCCGATCCTCCATTACCACACAGCATGATTTTGCCGCCATTTTTAATGGATTTGGCGGAAATATCGGCCATGTTTCTTAATGTTTCTATCGCATTTTGATCGTTTGCTATGGCGTTTTTAACGCGTGCTGAATCTTCAAAAATGGTTTTGATTCGTGCGTTCAATTTTGCATTTTTATCGTTTGTCACAATGATATCCTTGTTGTCATTGTTAAGAGCTTGCCCGTTTCATGCTTTTTTGTCCAGCCTGACAAAAACGCCCAAATTTAGGTTAAAAAAAATACAGAAATAGCCAAAGATTCAGGGCTTGGAAAAAGAATAATCAGAAAAGGGTGTATCCGTACTTGACGCCCGGCGGGGCCTGCTTTAATAAACGCCAACCTGGACAATGGTTTTATACTGATGTTCGGGTGAGAGATGGGGGTGTAGCTCAGTTGGTTAGAGCGCCGGCCTGTCACGCCGGAGGTCGCGAGTTCAAGTCTCGTCACTCTCGCCACTCTCACCAAAAAAAGCCGCCTTCCTTTGGGGATGCGGCTTTTTTGTTAACTGGGTTTCTCGGTACCACACATAAATTCCGCTCGTTACAATCAAGGCTGTTCCCAAGGCCATCCAAAAATTGGGAACATCACCAAAAACAACAAACCCCCAACAGATTGCAGCGACGACTTGAGCGTACGTAAATGGGGCCAGCATGGATGCTTCGGCAATATGAAAGGCCTTGATCAGCAAATAGTGCCCGGTGGCTCCTGCAACCCCCATCAGGCTCATTAAAGCCCATTGGTGTAGCTCTAGGCTTTGCCATTGAAAGGTGACTAAGGTTGTCAGGATCAAAGCGCCAAGAGCCGTAGAATAAAAAGTCGTAGAATCGGGATTGTCTTTGGTGCTAATGATGCGCGTTAATACCATATACCCGGCTAAGAATATAGCCGTTATCAGCGGCAACAATGCCACCCAGCCCAAACCACCGAACCCTGGTCTTGCGACCAATAACACGCCGACAAAGGCTGTCACCACTGCCATCCATCGTCTGAACCCAACGTGTTCGTTCAAAAATAATCCCGAAAACACGGTGACTAACACGGGGGCAAAAAACTGAATTGCAGATGCATCACCCAAGGGCATCTTGGTAATGGCTACATACATCGTTGATGTGGCGCCAAATAAAGCCGTAGTCCGTGCCAATTGCAGGCCTGGTCGCTTTGCTCGTAAAAACGAAAATGACTTATGCTTTTTTGAATAAACAGTGAAGGTGATCAAGGTGTGAAAGAAATATCGCCCCCAAATCACAAACAATATAGGCACGCTCAGCGCGAGGTGTTTGGCTATGACATCCATGCCAGCCAGAACAATCCCGGCCATCAGGATCATTAATATGGCTACTGCAGGTTCGCAGGGCGGGGAGGCCTCGGTATTCATGATGCGGATACTCTGTCCAAGGTTTGATGACATAGCTTAGGTATAAACAAAATATAACGTAGCGCTATCCCATGCTTGGTTTTGTTTCGTTTGAAAAAGAACTTTAAACAATTTAATTTTTTTTCTTTTCATTTTTTAAATGACCTACCCCTTAAAAATACTCGTAAAATCTTTTTGTTTTATAGGGTTAGTAAAGGATGGAATGAAAATAAGGGTGGGTCATGCCTACCCAATTGGGGTATTTGGGGGAATTACCAAATGGCCTATAAAGGTTTCAATTATCCCACCTGACAGGGGGGGAGGGTAACGTAAACGCTTTAGAAAACGCGTTATCATGGAATAAAAAACAATTGCGAATTGAATGAAGATGGGCAAGTTTACTCATGATTATTCAAAAACGCCTGGGGAGTTTCATAAATACATGCAGGTCACATTTTTTTTGCGCCTTGAGGAAGGGGCTGAAACGGTGTTGTGCGTTTCAGGTAAATCACTTCGTCAAAAAGCTTATGGATGCTGTATGTCAGATTTCTTTGTGGGAGCCAGTAAATGAGCGACACATTATTAATGGATTATCTGCCGATCTTGGTTTTCATTGGCATTGCCGGGGCGATGGCGGTGATGATGATTATGGCCAGTTGGATAATTGGCCGTCAAAAACCTGATCCAGAAAAGGACTCGGCTTATGAATGTGGCTTTGAGGCCTTTGAAGATGCCCGCATTAAATTCGATATACGGTTTTATTTGGTCGCCATTTTATTCATTATTTTTGATTTAGAAGTCGCGTTTTTGTTCCCTTGGGCGACCACCTTGGGCGTTACGGGCGTATTTGGATTTTGGTCGATGATGATCTTTTTGAGCGTTTTGACTATTGGCTTTATTTATGAATGGAATAAGGGGGCTCTCGAATGGGAGTAGAACCCAAAACAACTTTGCTTCAAGCTACAGACCAAGATGCTGTAATGGCCGAAGTGAATGAAGAATTGATTGAACGTGGCTTTGTTGTTGCCAGCATTGATAAAGTTGTCAATTTTGCCCGTACCAGCTCGTTGTGGCCTATGACGTTTGGTTTGGCTTGTTGTGCTGTGGAAATGATCCACGCTTACATGAGCCGTTATGATTTGGACCGTTTCGGCGTTGTGCCACGTCCAAGCCCACGTCAATCAGATGTAATTATTGTTGCCGGTACGCTGACGAATAAAATGGCTCCGGCATTTCGCAAAGTTTATGACCAAATGTCGGAACCTCGGTGGGTGATTTCCATGGGGTCATGTGCCAATGGTGGCGGGTATTACCATTATTCTTATTCCGTAGTGCGTGGTTGTGATCGCGTTGTTCCGGTGGACGTGTATGTCCCCGGTTGTCCGCCAACAGCCGAAGCCTTGTTGTATGGCGTATTGCAATTACAAAAGAAAATTAAACGCACGGGCACACTGTTTAGATAAACCAAGCAAACCGTTGCAAACGGCGTTGCGGATAAACCAAGCAAACCGTTGCAAACGGCGTTGCGGATAAACCAAGCAAACCGTTGCAAACGGCGTTGCGGATAAAACGTTTAAAGATTAGGGAGTTTTGGGACCATGAATTCGGCCCTAAATGATTTAAAAGAAACGATCACTGCGGCGCTTTCCAAAAGCGTTGTAGACACCCAATTGGTGGCTGGTGAGCTTTCGATCACGGTTAAACGTGCGGACATACCAAACGTTTTGAAACATTTACGTGATGATGTGAAGTGTCAGTTTAAATTGTTAGTTGATCTTTGTGGTGTTGATTATCCAGAACGCGAAGAACGTTTTGAAGTCGTCTACAACCTGTTGAGTTTGACCCATAATTTCCGTGTCCGTGTAAAAGTCCGCACGGCTGGCGACCCCGTTCCCAGTGTGACATCTGTATTTTCGACGGCAGGTTGGTTCGAACGCGAATGTTGGGATATGTATGGCGTTCCGTTTTCTGGCAATCCGGATTTGCGTCGTATTTTGACCGACTATGGTTTCGAAGGCCACCCTTTGCGCAAAGATTTCCCGTTAACGGGATTCGTAGAAATCCGCTATGATGATGAGAAAAAACGTGTTGTTTACGAACCTGTCAAGTTGACCCAAGATTTCCGTTCTTTTGATTTCTTAAGCCCTTGGGATGGTCAACCGCCGATCTTGCCCGGCGATGAAAAAGCCGAAGGGGAGGGCGCTTAGATAATGTCTCAAAACCAAATTAAAAATATGACGCTTAACTTTGGGCCACAACATCCGGCGGCGCATGGTGTTTTGCGTATGGTGTTGGAAATGGACGGTGAAATTATCGACCGTGCCGATCCCCATATTGGTCTGTTGCATCGCGGCACAGAAAAGCTGATTGAAAACAAAACATACCAACAGTCCACGCCTTATTTTGATCGCTTGGATTATGTGGCTCCGCAAAACCAAGAACACGCTTTTGTGTTGGCGGCTGAAAAATTGTTGGGGGCCGAAGTTCCCGAACGAGCACAATATATTCGTGTTTTATATTGTGAAATCGGGCGAATTTTGAACCACATTTTGAATGTGGCTTCGTATGCCATGGACGTTGGGGCTATGACACCGATGTTGTGGTCGTTCGAAGATCGCGAACATTTGATGGAATTCTGTGAACGGGTATGTGGCGCACGTATGCACATGAATTATTTCCGCATTGGCGGCGTTGCCCGTGATTTGCCTGACGGTTTGACAGATGACATCTTGGCGTGGACGGAAAAATTCCCGCAAATGATCACCGATATGGAAACATTGTTGACGGAAAACCGTATCTTTAAACAACGCACCGTTGATGTGGCCAAGGTTACGGCGGATCAAGCCTTTGATTGGGGCTTTACGGGACCTAATTTGCGGGCATCAGGCGTGGCTTGGGATCTTCGTAAATCCCAACCTTATGACGCTTACGCCAAAATGGATTTTGATGTTCCCGTTGGTAAAAATGGTGATTGTTATGATCGCTATTTGTGCCGCATGTTGGAAATGCGTGAATCCTTGAAAATTATTCGCCAATCCATCAACGAAATGCCGGACGGTCCTGTGCGGTGCGAAGATCGTAAAATTTCCCCACCTCCGCGTGCGGAAATGAAATCTTCTATGGAAAGCCTGATTCATCATTTTAAATTGATGACCGAAGGTGTGAATGTTCCCGTCGGGGAAACCTATACCGCCGTCGAAGCTCCAAAAGGCGAATTCGCCGTATATTTGGTGTCAGACGGCACAAATAAGCCTTATCGCTGTAAAATCCGTGCCCCGGGCTTTGCCCACTTACAGGCCATGGACATGATGTGTGAAGGCCATATGTTGGCCGATGCCGTTGCGGTTATCGGATCTATTGATGTTGTGTTTGGTGAGATCGACAGATGAGTGAGAACGCCGAAACTTTTGCTTTTAGTGCGGAAAATTTGGAAAAGGCAAAAGCTATTTTTGCCAAATACCCAGAAGGCCGTGAAGCTAGTGCCGTAATGCCGTTGTTAATGTTGGCGCAACGCCAAAATGACAATTGGCTGCCGACAGTGGCTATGGATATTATTGCCGATATGTGTGGAATGGCTCCCATTCGTGTGTATGAAGTCGCGACTTTTTACACCATGTACAATTTGAAACCGGTTGGCAAAAATTTTGTCCAAGTTTGTACCAATATTTCATGCTTGATCCGTGGTGCGGACGATGTGTTTAAGGTTTGTAAAAAGAAATTGGGCATTGAAAATGGCGAAACCACGCCGGATGGTAAATTCACGTTGCTGGAAGTCGAATGTTTAGGGGCTTGTGTGAATGCACCAATGATGCAAATTAACGATGATTTTTACGAAGACCTAGACGGTGACAGCGCAGCAAAAGTGCTTGATGTTTTGGCGCGCGACGAAACCCCAACACCAGGTTCCCAAGCGGGCAAACGAGATGGTTGCCAACCGGTGGGCGGAATTACGACATTAAAGGGGGGGAAGTGAAAAATGTTACATGATAAAGATCGCATCTTCACCAATATTTATGGCCTTAACGACAAATCCCTAAAAGGCGTGCAATCACGCGGTGGTTGGGACAATACCAAAGATTTGGTTGCCAAGGGCCGTGAATGGATCGTTGATGAAATGAAGGCGTCCGGCCTGCGCGGTCGTGGCGGAGCTGGTTTTTCTACTGGCATGAAGTGGTCCTTTATGCCCAAAGATAACCCGTTGCCCAGCTATTTGGTTATTAATGCGGATGAAGGTGAACCCGGGACGTGTAAGGATCGCGAAATTCTGCGTTCTGAACCTCATAAATTGATCGAAGGCGCGTTGTTGGCGTCCGTCGGCATCGGTGCGCACACCTGTTATATTTACGTTCGTGGGGAATTCTATCGCGAAGCCGAAGCCTTGCAAAATGCCATTGATGAAGCTTATGCTACTGGTATGGTGGGTAAAAATGCCTGTAAATCCGGTTATGACTTTGATGTATATATTCATTTGGGCGCCGGGGCATACATTTGCGGTGAAGAAAGTGCCTTGATCGAAAGCATCGAAGGCAAAAAAGGCCAGCCCCGCTTGAAGCCTCCATTTCCAGCAAATTGTGGTTTGTATGGTTGCCCGACAACTGTGAATAATGTTGAATCCATCGCAGTTGTGCCAGAAATTTTACGCCGAGGAGCTTCATGGTTCAGCGGTATTGGGCGGGAAAACAACAAGGGCACAAAGCTGTTTTGTATTTCGGGCCATGTGGAAAACCCATGCACGGTCGAAGAAGAAATGGGCATTCCCATGAAGGAATTGTTGGAAAAACATTGCGGCGGTGTTCGTGGTGGCTGGAACAATTTAAAAGCCGTTATTCCCGGCGGGTCTTCGGTGCCAATGATGAACAAGTCCCAATGCGATGGCGCGTTGATGGATTACGATGGTCTTAAAGAACACGGTTCTGGTTTAGGTACGGCGGCGGTGATTGTTATGGATCAATCTACTGATGTTGTGCGCGCCATTACCCGTTTATCGGCTTTCTATATGCACGAAAGCTGTGGCCAATGCACACCATGCCGTGAAGGCACGGGGTGGATGTGGCGGATGATGGAACGCATTTGCGAAGGCAATGCGCACATTGACGAAATTGATTTGTTAGAAGACGTTACCCGACGTATCGAAGGGCACACCATTTGTGCGCTTGGAGATGCAGCGGCTTGGCCTATCCAAGGTTTAATCAAGCAGTTTCGTGGTGACATGGAAGCAAAAATTCTGGCCAAAGTCGGTGCTCATGCCGATGCGGCTGAATAATTTTAGTTAGAGGAAGGGGAGCCATGCCAAAGCTCACCATAGACGGTCAGGAAATCGAAGTCGAGAACGGGAGCACTGTCCTTCAAGCTTGTGAAGAGCTGGGGATTGAAGTTCCGCGTTTTTGCTATCACGAACGTCTGCCATTGTCGGGCAATTGCCGGATGTGTTTGGTCGAAATGGAACGTGCCCCTAAACCTGTGGCAGCATGTTCCATGCCTGTTGGCGAAGGTATGGTGATCCACACCAAAACCGAAAAAGTCGTCAAAATGCGCGAAGCCGTGATGGAATTTTTGTTGATTAACCATCCGCTAGACTGCCCCATTTGTGACCAAGGCGGGGAATGCGATTTGCAAGACCAGGCGGTTACATACGGTTGTGGTGGATCCCGCTACAAAGAAGAAAAACGCGCTGTTTCTAATAACTACTATGGGCCCTTGATCAAAGGCACTATGACCCGTTGCATTCATTGCACACGGTGTGTTCGTTTTAGCTCAGAAATTGCCGGCACATCAGAATTAGGCGGTACATTCCGTGGCGAACACTTAGAAATTGGCAACTATGTTGGCAATACGATTAAATCCGAACTTTCCGGTTGTATGATTGATTTGTGCCCTGTTGGGGCTTTAACTTCGGCGCCCTACGCTTACAAGGCCCGTTCATGGGAATTGAAAAATACCGACAGCATTGATGTGTTGGACGCCGTTGGTTCAAACATTCGTGTTGATTCACGAAGCGGTGCCGTGATGCGAGTGTTGCCGCGCCTGCACGAAGACGTCAACGAAGAATGGTTGGGTGACAAATCGCGCTTTGCTTGTGACGGTCTGGGCGTTCAACGTTTGGATCAACCTTATGTGAAAATTGACGGCTCGTTAAAACCGGCAACATGGGACGAAGCTTTTGCCGCGATTAAAGCTAAACTTGGCGGTCTTAAGGGTTCTGAAATTGCTGCTATCGCGGGTGATTTGGCTGATGTTGAGGCTATGACGGCGTTGAAAGACGTCATGAAAAATTTGAAATCTAACAATTTGGATTGTCGTCAAGAAGGCACATCGGTTGATGCCTCAGCTCGTGCGAGCTATATCTTTAATACCACCATAGCCGGGATCGAACAGGCCGATGCCTTGTTGATCATTGGATCGAACCCCCGCATCGAAGCCCCGGTTTTGAACGCTCGCATTCGCAAACGTTACCTTAAGGGTGGCTTTAAAGTGGGTGTTGTTGGTCCTAAAGCTGAATTAACTTATAAAAATGAATATTTCGGAGCAGATGCATCCATATTATCGGAAATTGCTTCTGGGAAACACGCTTTCGCCCAAGTTTTGAAAGCCGCCAAAAATCCAATGTTGATTGTGGGTTCAAGCGCCTTGATGCGCGCTGACGGTTCAGCGATTTTGACCTTGGCAAAAGAAATAGCCGATAAAACGAGCATGATCTCTGCTGGTTGGAATGGGTTTAACGTGTTGCAAACGGCGGCCTCGCGGGTTGGCGGGTTAGATATCGGATTTGTTCCCAGTAAAACCGGAAAAGGTACGGCTGAAATTTTAGAAGCCTGTGGCGATGGTAAAATAAAAGCTTTGTATCTTTTGGGTGCCGATGGCGTTGAGCCTGGCAAACTTTCTGATACCTTTGTGATTTACCAAGGTCATCACGGCGACAGTGGCGCACACATGGCAGACGTAATTTTGCCGGGTGCTGCTTATACTGAAAAGAACGCCACGTACGTCAATACCGAAGGCCGTGTGCAACGGGGCTCAATGGCTGTGTTCCCACCAGGAAATGCCAAAGAAGATTGGACCATCATTCGTGCCTTATCAGATGTTTTGGGCAAGGCTTTACCGTACGACAATTTGGCACAAGTACGTGCCCGAATGGCAAAAATCAATTCTGTATTTAAAACCATAGACGAAATTCAAGCCGCTGAATGGACTGACTTTGGGACGCCTGGGGATGTTCTTGGCAAACCGCTGACGTCAATTGTTCGGAACTATTACATGACCGATCCTATTTCGCGCGCGTCTGAAACCATGGCTGCGTGTACCGCCGAAATCCTGAATGAACAGGAAGGGACAGGCACCCATGGTTGAGATGTGGAATGTTTATTTATGGCCGTTGATTTGGATCGTCATTAAGATCTTAGTTATCGTTGTGCCCGTGTTGCTTTCGGTTGCGTATTTGACGTATGCCGAGCGTAAAATCATTGGGGCCATGCAATTGCGTAAGGGACCAAACGTTGTTGGGCCATTTGGTTTGTTGCAACCCATTTGCGATGGGGCGAAGCTGTTTTTGAAGGAAACTATTATTCCGTCAAGCGCCAATCGCGCGGTATTTTTGATTGCCCCAATGTTGACGTTTTTCTTGGCCCTGATTTCGTGGGCAGTTATTCCATTCGGTGATGGTTTGGTCTTGGCCAACATTAATGTCGGAGTTTTATTTCTGTTTGCCATATCCAGCCTTGGCGTTTATGGAATTTTGATGGCGGGTTGGGCTTCTAACTCTAAGTATGCCTTTCTGGGCGCGCTGCGTTCTGCGGCCCAAATGGTATCTTACGAGGTTTCCATGGGATTCGTTATCGTTACGGTTTTGTTGTGCGTGGGCTCGTTGAACTTAACTGACATTGTTGAAGCTCAACGCGGTATGTGGTTTGTTATTCCATTGTTTCCGATGGCTGTGATCTTCTTTATTTCAACATTGGCTGAAACCAACCGTCACCCATTTGATTTGCCCGAAGCCGAAGCTGAATTGGTCGCGGGCTACAACGTTGAATATTCTGCTATGACGTTTGCTTTGTTCTTTTTGGGCGAATACGCGAACATGATCTTGATGTGTGGCTTGACCACGGTGTTGTTCTTGGGTGGCTGGTTGCCGCCTATGGATATCGCGCTGTTTAACTGGATTCCGGGACCTATTTGGTTCTTCCTGAAAATAGCTTCTTTGCTGTTTATCTTTATCTGGGTGCGCGCCAGTTTTCCGCGTTACCGCTATGACCAATTGATGCGGTTAGGTTGGAAAGTGTTCTTGCCGTTATCATTGGCGGCAGTTGTCATCGTTTCGGGCGTATTGGTTGCGTTCGATCTTGTTCCGAACGTAAGTTAAGGGGGGATGCGAAAATGAGTTTTATCGACCGTAATATCCGCGCGTTCCTATTGACCGAGCTTTTGAGCGGCATGTTGTTGACGTTGCGTTATATGTTCAGGCCCAAAGTGACCTTGAACTATCCATATGAAAAAGGCCCATTGTCACCACGTTTTCGCGGCGAACATGCCTTGCGGCGTTACGCCAATGGTGAAGAACGTTGTATTGCTTGTAAATTGTGCGAAGCCGTTTGCCCGGCCCAAGCGATCACTATTGAGGCTGAACCTCGTGGCGACGATGATTCTAGACGTACGACCCGCTATGACATTGACATGACCAAGTGCATTTATTGTGGTTTCTGTGAAGAAGCCTGTCCGGTGGATGCCATTGTCGAAGGACCTAATTTTGAATATGCCACTGAAACCCGTGAGGAGCTGATGTACGACAAATCAAAGCTTCTGGACAACGGCGCCCGTTGGGAGGTGGAAATTGCTTACCGTCTCAACGCTGACGCGAAGTACCGATAAGGGGGGCAGGAAACATGATTGCAACCATACTCTTTTATATTCTAGCCACCGTATGTATTGCTGCGGGCGTGATGGTCGTGACTTCGCGCAACCCGGTGTATTCGGTATTGTTTTTGATCTTGGCTTTTTTCAACGCGGCGGGCTTGTTTGTTCTGGCGGGTGCTGAATTCTTGGCCATGCTGTTGATCATTGTTTATGTGGGCGCTGTTGCTGTGCTGTTCATGTTTGTGGTGATGATGTTGGACGTTACGGTCGCCGAAATAAAAAAAGGTTTCCGGGCCTTTTTGCCCGTCGGTTTGGTCGTTGGTGGCATCTTTATGGCGGAATTGGTCTTTGTCAGCATTGCTTGGACGATGGCGCCGGAAAATTTGTCCCATGCCATTGCCATTGCGGCGCCGACACCGGACGGTGTTCAAAACACCAAAGCCTTGGGACAATTGATTTACACAAATTATGTTTATTTGTTCCAAGCCGCCGGCATGATTTTGTTGGTGGCCATGGTTGGTGCCATTGTATTGACGCATCGCAAACGCAAAGATTCCAAAAAACAAGTGATCGCAGAACAATTGGCTCGCCGTGCCGAGGAAACAGTTGAGCTGAAAAAAGTTGAAACCGGGAGGGGCATCTGATGGCTGAAATTGGATTAGTACATTACCTAGCGGTGTCGGCGATTTTGTTTGGCACAGGCGTTTTCGGAATTTTTTTAAACCGTAAAAACGTGATTGTCATTTTGATGTCGATTGAATTGTTGTTGCTTGCTGTGAACATTAACATGGTAGCGTTTTCGGTTCAGTTGGGCGATTTGGTTGGGCAGATATTTACGCTGTTCATTTTGACCGTTGCGGCGGCTGAGGCTTCAATTGGCCTTGCCATCTTAGTGGTGTTCTTCCGTAACCGTGGCACGATTGCGGTCGAAGACATCAATACGATGAAAGGGTGAGGGAAAAGATATGAGCATGATAAAAGCCATCGTTTTCCTGCCGCTTTTGGCTTCAATGATTGCAGGTTTTATTGCATTTGTTGATTGTGGAAATGATAAACACAAAAAACACCGTATGGATATGTACGCTCAATACCTGACCGCAGGCGTGCTGTTGGTATCTATGGTGTTATCGTGGATTACGTTTTACAAAGTTGGCCTTCATGGCGAAGCTTTCACGGTTAAAGTCTTAACGTGGATTCAATCGGGTAATATTGATTTAAATTGGGCTTTGAAGGTTGATACCTTGACCGCCGTAATGTTGATTGTGGTGACCACTGTTTCCGCCATGGTCCATGTGTATTCTATCGGTTATATGCATCATGATCCTGATGTTCCTCGTTTCATGAGCTATTTGAGCTTGTTCACATTTTGTATGCTGATGCTGGTGACCGCCGATAACTTGGTGCAAATGTTCTTTGGTTGGGAAGGCGTGGGTTTGGCTTCATATTTGCTCATTGGTTTTTGGTATTCCAAACCAACGGCAAATGCGGCTGCAATCAAGGCTTTTGTTGTTAACCGTGTTGGCGACTTTGGTTTTGCCTTGGGTATTTTTGCCACCTATATAATGTTTGACAGTGTAAATTTAGATGTCATTTTCTCGCGCGCTGAATCGTTGTCTGGGGCGACCATTTCTATTTTTTCCGGCGATTATCATGCCATCACCGTTATTTGCTTGCTGTTGTTTGTTGGCGCCATGGGTAAATCAGCGCAGTTGGGCTTGCACACTTGGCTCCCTGATGCGATGGAAGGCCCAACGCCGGTTTCGGCTTTGATTCATGCGGCTACGATGGTGACTGCGGGGGTGTTTATGGTCAGCCGCATGTCGCCTTTGTTTGAATATTCAGACTTTGCGCTTCAAGTGGTAACGATCGTTGGCGGAACAACGGCCATATTTGCGGCGACCATCGGTTGTACCCAATTTGATATCAAACGTGTAATTGCGTATTCGACCTGTTCTCAATTGGGTTATATGTTCTTCGCCATTGGCGTTTCGGCCTATCAAGCTGCAATTTTTCACCTAATGACCCACGCCTTTTTTAAGGCGCTATTGTTTTTAGGTGCAGGTTCCGTCATTCACGCGATGTCCGATGAACAAGACATGCGCAGAATGGGTGGCATCTGGAAAATGGTTCCGGTGACGTATACCTTGATGTGGGTCGGTTCCTTGGCCTTGGCGGGTGTGTTCCCATTTGCGGGTTATTTCTCAAAAGATATGATTTTGGAAGCGGCTTGGGCGGCACATACTTCTGCGGGTGGATACGCATTCTGGATGGGCATTACGGCTGCTTTCTTGACGGCTTTCTACAGCTGGCGTTTAATCCTTATGACGTTTCATGGAAAACCACGGGCCGATGACACAACCATGGCCCATGTTCATGAAAGCCCAAAGGTTATGATTGTGCCGTTGATGGTATTGGCATCTGGTGCGTGTTTTGCGGGTTGGCTTGGTTATGAATGGTTTGTCGGTCACGGCGCCGAACATTTCTGGGGTAATGCGATTTTGGTTCTTTCCAATCATTCGGCGCTCGAAGATGCTCACCATGTTCCTGCGTGGGTTAAATACTTGCCGTTGGTGGTGGGATTCTCTGGAATTGGCTTGGCTTACGTCATGTACATGTTCGTGCCATCGTTACCGGACAAGGTTAAGCGGGCTTTTGGTCCAATTCACACATTTGTTTTCAACAAGTGGTATTTCGATGAACTTTACGATGCTGTTTTTGTAAAACCAGCCTTTGCTATTGGTCGGTTTTTCTGGGTTTGGGGTGATCAAAAAACCATTGATCACTTGGGGCCTGATGGCATTGCAAACACAACACAAGATACGGCGGCGAAAGCCAGTGTGTTGCAATCTGGATATCTCTTTCATTATGCGTTTTCCATGCTCGTTGGCGTTGTTGCCATGGTCAGCTGGTACATGCTTTTTCACGCGGGGTGATGAATGTCTAATTTTCCGATCCTCTCGCTCTTGATCTTCCTGCCGTTGGCGGGAGCGGGTTTCATTCTCACCATTCGTGGTGATGACGACATAGCCAAACGCAATGCCAAACGCATGGCGTTGTGGACATCAATCGTAACCTTTGTTTTGTCGTTGTATTTGTGGTTCAATTTTGATTCCTCAACCGCAGCTTACCAATTCCAAGAACAGGTAGACTGGATTCCGGCCTATAACATTTCCTATCATTTGGGACTTGATGGTATTTCGGTGTTGTTTGTGTTGCTAACAACGTTGTTAACACCTGTTTGTATTTTGGCCAGTTGGTGCAGCATCAAAGATCGCGTCAAAGAATACATGATCGCGTTTTTGATTTTGGAAACCATGATGGTGGGCATGTTCTCAGCCCTCGACATTATGATTTTCTATATTTTCTTCGAAGCTGTGTTGATCCCTATGTTCTTGATTATTGGGGTATGGGGCGGAAAACGACGTGTTTACGCGTCTTACAAGCTGTTTCTGTACACCCTTGCTGGGTCCGTTTTGATGTTGCTTGCCATTTTGGTGATGTACGTTCAATCGGGAACGACGGACATTCCTGAACTGATGAAATTCAGGTTCGATCCGGCCTTGCAACATTGGTTGTGGTTGGCGTTCTTTGCTTCCTTTGCGGTCAAGGTGCCGATGTGGCCTGTTCACACTTGGTTACCTGATGCGCACGTTGAAGCACCGACCGCAGGTTCCGTCATCTTAGCTGGTGTGTTGCTGAAATTTGGTGGTTACGGGTTTATTCGTTTTTCACTACCCATGTTCCCAGATGCCAGCGTTTCCTTCACCCCATTGATGTTTAGCTTGTCGATCATTGCCGTTGTTTACACATCCTTAGTGGCCTTGGTCCAGCATGACATGAAAAAATTGATTGCGTATTCATCCATCGCTCATATGGGGTTTGTAACGGCAGGGACCTTTACCATGACTGTTCATGGTGTCGAAGGTGCGGTGTTCCAAATGTTAAGCCACGGTGTAGTTTCTGCGGCTTTGTTTTTGTGTGTCGGGGTTATTTATGACCGCCTACACACCCGTGAAATCGCCGCTTATGGTGGCGTTGTTCACAAAATGCCGGCTTACGCCTTGGTCTTTATGCTGTTTATGATGGCTTCTGTTGGGCTGCCGGGAACGGGCGGTTTTGTTGGTGAATTCTTGGTTTTATTGGGCGCATTTGAAGCCAACACTTGGGTTGCCGCTTTCTTGGCAACGGGCGTGATCTTAGGTGCGGCCTACATGCTTTATCTTTATCGTCGTGTCGTGTTTGGCGCGCTGGAAAAAGATGAAGTCAAAAAAATGCTTGATATGAGCGCTCGTGAATGGGCGGTTTTTGCACCGCTTGTCGTTTTGACGTTATGGATGGGTATCTATCCTTCGTCATTTTTAGATATGATGCACGTTTCTGTGGATCACCTGCTAAGTCAAGTGCAGGTGGCCTTGGATGCTAGTGGTTCCGCCATTGTGGCTGGTCGCTGATTAGAGGAGTAGACGGACGATGGCTATGGCTGCAGTCCCCAATTTGACCCCGGTTATGCCGGAAATATTTCTAGCGCTATCTGCTATGGCGTTATTGATGGTGGGTGTCTTTCAAAATTGGTCAACCCCCGAAGGTGGGGTCAGAGCTTCACGCATGACGTCAGGGCTAGGCACGGTGTGCTTGATTTTGGCCTTGGGTTTGGTATTTACGGTTTCTGGAACGAAACTGGTCACGTTCGAAGGCATGTTCATCAGCGATGCATTTGCCACATATTCCAAGGTTTTGATTTTGATCGCCAGCGTGTTCACGTTGATCTTGGCGCAAAACTGGCTTGAAATGCAAAGCGCTCACCGCTTTGAATTTGCTGTTTTGGTGTTGTTGGCGACTCTGGGCATGATGATGATGGTATCTGCTCATAATCTCATGTCATTGTATATGGGCCTAGAACTTCAATCTTTGTCTTTGTACATTTTGGCGGCATTCCATCGTGATGATGCTCGTTCAACCGAAGCTGGCTTGAAATATTTCGTTTTAGGGGCTTTGGCTTCTGGTTTGTTATTGTATGGCATGTCAATGGTATACGGATTTAGCGGATCAACCGATTTTTCCACCATTGCTTCGGTGGTTCATGGCGGTGATCCTATGCCTGTTGGCTTGATCATCGGGCTGGTCTTTATGTTGGCTGGTTTGGCCTTTAAAATTTCAGCCGTTCCTTTCCACATGTGGACACCTGATGTTTACGAAGGGGCGCCTACGCCTGTGACGGCATTTTTCGCGGTGGCCCCTAAGATAGCGGCCTTAGCCTTGTTGACGCGCGTTATGGTCGGTCCATTTGGGGATATGTCTGGGCAATGGCAACAAGTCGTCATTATGATCTCGATTTTGTCCATGTTGTTGGGCTCGTTCGCAGGGATCGCTCAAAGCAATATAAAACGCCTGATGGCCTACAGTTCAATCGGCAATATTGGCTATGCCTTGATCGGCCTAGCTGTTGCGAATGAATCTGGCATTACAGGCATGTTGGTCTTTTTGACAATTTATGTGTTTATGAGCGTTGGTACATTTGCATGCCTTATGGCGATGCGAAAAAATAATCGTGCTGTTGATCAAATTTCAGACCTTAGCGGATTAGCCAAAACTCACCCAGCAATGGCCGCAGCCTTAACAGTGATGATGTTTTCGATGGCGGGTATTCCGCCACTTGCTGGCTTTTTTGGTAAATTATATATTTTCTTGGCTGCTATCGAAGCCCAGCTTTACACATTGTCTGTGATTGGTGTTTTAGCATCAGTCGTGTCGGCGTATTATTATTTGCGCATCATCAAAGTGATGTATTTTGATGAGCCCGGCGTAGACCCCCTAGATCAACCTGTGCCGCGCTCTATATCGCTGTCATTGATTGTATGCACGGTTATCATTTTGATCTTCTTTGCCTTTCCTATGCCTGTGATTGCGGTTGCCAAAACCGCCGCACAAGCTTTGTTTTAAGGCTATTCTTCTTTTATGACTAACCTCAAGCTCCCAAGTCCTTATCGACTTGTGGAGCTTGATTGCGTTGACAGCACGAACCGAGAAGCTAAACGTTTAGCCGAATCTGGGGCTAAAGATTCCACGGTCGTTTGGGCCAAACGACAAACCGCAGGGCGTGGGCGGCGTGGGCGAAAATGGGTATCTAAACCCGGAAACTTATATTTTTCGATTATTTTGCGGCCCCCATACCCCATGGCTGATGTCGCTCAATTGTCATTTGTTGCCGCCAATGCTGTGGCCGATGCTATTCAAGTCGCGGCCCCACGAGGGACGTTTGTAAACGTCAAATGGCCCAACGATGTGTTGGTCGAAGACAAGAAAATTGCAGGCATCTTGCTGGAAGGTGAAAGCGACCCCAACCAAGACCGTTTTCAATGGTTGGTGATTGGCATTGGTGTCAATGTGGCGACACATCCCGCCGTCAACGAAACCGAAATTCCGGCCACATCTTTGGCAGAACAAGGCGTGGTGGATAAAGACTTGGATATTAGCGCTTTGCTAGATACCTTGGTTAAACGGTTTTTAGCCGGGTTTGTGACATGGAGGAACTTGGGATTTGGCCCCATTCGTCGTCATTGGTTGTTGCGGGCCAAAGGTTTGGGAAGTCGTGTTCAGGTGCGTTTGCCCAACGAAACCGTGTACGGTATTTTTGCCGCTTTGGATGAAAATGGAGCTTTGGTCTTGCATATGGATAAAGGACCCAACCGCTTGATTACGGCAGGAGATGTGTTTGTACTTTCCGAAAAGTAAAGTTGCTTTGAGTCTAACCTTATGACGTGCTACGGATCAAACTATGCTGTTTGCCATTGATTCAGGAAATACCAATGTTGTGTTCGCTGTTTTTAGCGACGATGGCGAAATTGCGCACAGTTGGCGCATCGAAACGGTGTCCTCAACCACGGTTGCTAGTTTTAAGCATGATATTATCGCCCAATTGAACAAGGCCAATATTGTCGCTGATGATATTTCCGATGCTATCATTGCTACGGTGGTACCTGACAATTTAAAGGATTTGATCGAATTGTGCCGCGTTTGTTTTGCGATCATTCCTTTGGTGGTGGGAGAGGACGGCGTTGATTTGGGGCTTGATGTGTTGGTTGATCACCCCTCCGAAGTCGGTGCTGATCGTTTGGTGAATGCCGTGGCGGCGGGGCAATTGTACCAAAAACCTTTGGTTTGTGTTGATTTTGGTACAGCAACCACGTTTGATGTTATTGATAAATATGGAAACTATGCAGGCGGAGCGATTGCTCCGGGCATTAATTTGTCTTTGCAAGCGTTGTATTCTCATGCCGCCAAATTGCCCCGCATAGATGTCACGCCTCCGCCAAAGGTTATTGGCACCAATACGATTGCAGCCATGCAGTCTGGTATTTATTGGGGGTACGTAGCGATGATCGAAGGCATGGTTGAACGCATTCACCGTGAATATGGTAAACCCTTGTGCGTTATTGCCACGGGCGGGCTAAGCCCCTTGTTTAGCAAAGCCATTCCAATGATCCAAAACACCAATGTGGATTTGACGATGCGTGGCTTGTATATCATTTATAAACGTAACCGGAGCTCGTGATTTATGGCTAAAAACAATGAGGAACTTTTGTTCCTGCCACTAGGTGGGGCCGGTGAAATTGGCATGAATTTGAACCTTTATGGCTTTGGCAAGCCCGATAATCCTCAATGGATTATGGTGGATTTGGGGATAACGTTCGGTGACAGCACCCAGCCCGGTGTTGACGTGGTAATGCCTGATCCTCAATTCATCGAAAACCACAAAGACAAATTGCTGGGCATTGTATTGACCCATGCCCACGAAGACCATTTGGGGGCCGTGCCGTATTTGTGGGACCGATTTGAATGTCCCATTTATGCCACGCCATTCACAGCGTCAGTTTTGCGCCGTAAATTAGCCGAAGACAGCAACTTTGATGCCGTTCCCATCATTGAAATCCCGCTAAACGGTACGTTTGAATTAGGGCCTTTTAATTTAGAACTGATCACTATGACACATTCTATTTTGGAACCAAATGCAATCGCCATACGCACGCCTTTGGGCTGTGTTTTGCACACCGGCGATTGGAAATTAGACCCAAATCCTGTCGTCGGGGCCGACTATGAAATGGGGAAATTGCAAACATTGGGGGATGGTGGTGTATTGGCGATGGTATGCGATTCCACCAACGTCTTTACCCAAGGTCACAGCGGGTCCGAAGGTAAAATTTTCAAAGACATGCTGGACATTATTCAAAATAGAACGGGCCGGGTTATGGTGACTTGTTTTGCATCAAATGTGGCGCGTATTGAAACCATTTCTAAGGCCGCTAAAATATCAGGACGCGAAGTAGTTCTTGCCGGAAGATCATTTAGTAGAATGATTGAAAGTGCCAAAGAAAACGGATACTTAAAGGATGCACCTAATTTTTTAGATGAAGAAATGGCAAACCAAATTCCTCGTGACAAATTGTTGGTTATTTGCACCGGATCTCAAGGGGAAAGTCGGGCTGCGTTATCTCGAGTTGCCAACGATGATCACCCGCGTATTTCTTTAAGTCGTGGGGATACGGTTGTTTTTTCATCACGACAAATTCCAGGTAACGAAGTGGGCATCAGCAACCTGCAAAATAAATTGGTGCGCCTTGGCGTTGAAATTATTACGGACAAACAAGCTTTCGTACATGTGTCTGGTCATCCAGCCCGTGACGAATTAATGGAAATGTATCAAGCTGTTCAACCGCAAATATCCATTCCCGTTCATGGTGAATTACGACATTTGACTGAACATGCAGCATTGGCCAAAAGCTGTCAGGTTAAAGAAACCGTGATCAATGAAAACGGTGGAATGATTCGTCTGGCCCCCGGACCCGCAGCACTAGTAGATCATGTGCCTAGCGGCCGATTGGCCTTAGAAGGCGGGCGTGTTGTTCCCGTTGACAGCGAATTGATTCGTGGGCGTACACGAGCGTTATGGAACGGCACGGTGACGGTGACTGTGGTTGTTGATAAGATAGGTCAGCTGGTTGGTGATGCTCAAATATCAACCACCGGGTTGTTAGAGCCCGAAGACTTTGATTATGAAGATGAAGCGTTGGATGCGGCTGAAAATGCGGTTGAAAACTTAAACAAAAAAGATCGTCGCGATGATGCTAAGGTTAGCGAAGCCGTACGTATTGCTGTGCGGCGTTGTTTTCGGGGACTGTTTAAGAAAAACCCCGTTACAACGGTGCATTTGGTCAGAGCGAAATTATGATTGGAAAGCTTAGTCATATTGCCATCGCGGTCCCGAACTTAGACCAAGCCATGGCAAAATATAGGGATATTTTGGGGGCTGAAGTGTCAGAACCTCAAAATCTTCTTCAGCATGGCGTGACGACGGTTTTTGTTACGCTCAAGAACACTAAACTTGAACTTTTAGCGCCATTGGGTGAAAATTCACCAATTGCGAATTTCTTGAAACGAAATGTTGAAGGTGGGGTTCATCATTTGTGTTTCGAAGTTGATGATATTCATGTTGCCAAAGAAAAATTGGAACAACACGGCGTGCGGATACTAGGAGACGGGGCACCTCGCTTAGGCGCACATGAAAAACCGGTTTTATTTCTACACCCAAAAGATTTTTTTGCGACTTTGATTGAACTGGAAGAAATATAAAACTCATCTACGTTTGGGGAGGCGTGCATGAAAGAAAAGCCAAAAATCCAAATGTCTGGCATTAGCCAAATTAAAATCAGTAAAAAATGGGTTTTAATTACAACGGGGTGTATTCTTTTTTTTCTTCTATTTGTTGGCGGGATGTTTATTATTGCCGCAACGTCTAGGCCGCCAACGGTAAATAGCGGAGGTTTTGAACAGGGTGCAAAATGGTGATTGATTATGGCGTATGAGCCACCTGAGGTCCGCATAAGTGGTCGAGTTGTAAAGTGGGTGTTCGTTTGGTTGTGCATTATGCTGGTGCCTGCGATTACTATGATGTTCGTTTTTAAATTAACCAGCAAAGGCTGGTTTTAAATTGAATTGAGACAGGTTTTCCATGGCCGATGACATTAACAATTATTGTGATGTGGCCATCGACAATCCACTTCATGGCCCTTACCACGATGCCGAATACGGTTTTTTTGGAAAAAATGAACAACAGCTTTTTGAATTGTTGTGTTTGGAAATATTTCAAGCCGGATTGTCGTGGGCATTGGTATTAAAAAAAAGATCAGGAACACGCCTGGCGTTTTCTGATTTCAACGTAGATCAGGTGGCTTCTTTTTCTCAATCAGATATTGATCGCTTGCTTAGTGATGCTCGTATTATTCGTAACCAATTGAAAATAAAATCAATTATCCACAATGCCAAGGTATTTCAAGACTTGCGCACAAGTCATGGTGGGTTTGTGAATTGGTTAGATGCGCACCATCCTTTAACACACCCTGAATGGGTTAAGATCTTTAAAAAAACGTTTAAATTCACCGGGCCAGAAGTAGTCAACGAGTTCTTAATGAGTGCCGGGTATCTTAAAGGTGCGCATCGAGAAACGTGCCCAGTTTATCAAAAAATTGCCAAGACGATGCCGCCATGGATGCGGGATCAGTCATAAATTTAAAGTGTGAATTCGCGAGTTATATGAAACAATTAGCTTCACATTGTGCCACATTATGCGTGGCTATATCGGTCTTTTCGGCTGGGGGGACAGCCCAAGCACAAGAAAAGATTTCGGTTACGCGCGAAGGCTGTGCCAACCTTGTTGGGCACCATGCCCAAAGCGATATTGCCTATAAACCAGGTGTAGATGTAAACGGTAAAAAAGTCATTCCTGCAGAAGGTGACGGCCCTACGCCCGTACAAATTGAATTGCCGAAAAAAATAGTGATTGATTTCGGCGTTGATTTGGCTGGAAAATACGCGATCAGCGGGGCTGGTGATCAAACCGCAACGGCAAAGTTGTTTGCCGTTGAATATGATTTGGGATCAGGCAGTTTAGCCATCAATGGCAAAGCTTTGAACAAAGACGATTCGCGCGCCATTGCCAAGGCATGTAAAACGTTTCTGGCCCAAAAAGGTCAAAAACCCCAACAAAAACAGGCAAAATAAAGGCTGTTATTGCCCCAAACAGGCGCATCGCATACAGTCTTTTGTAATTTCTTATATAATTTCTTTTATTGGATTTAGGCGTTTAAAATATGTTTTCCGCATTTGAGTGGATGATGGCGATAAGATACCTTAGGGCCCGCCGTAAAGAAGGCTTTGTATCTGTCATTGCATGGTTTTCTTTGTTGGGGATAGCCATTGGCGTCGCAACGTTGATCATCGTGATGAGCGTTATGAATGGGTTTCGGGCCGAGTTGATGAACCGCATTTTGGGGCTTAACGGGCATGTGAATGTTTTTGCCAACGCAGGCACAATGTCTGATTATGATGCCAAGGTAAAATTGGTGCGTGGTGTGCCGGGTGTTGTATCCGCAACCCCCTTGATCGAAGGTCAGGTTATGGCAACATTCAACGGTCAAGCCCGTGGGGCCGTTATGCGGGGTATTAATTCCGAAGATTTACGCCGCCGTAAAATATTGTCCAGTAACATTAAGTCAGGTTCATTAGATGCTTTTGGGCCAGACGATACCATCGTTATCGGCACCGAAATGGCCCGCAGGCTTGGCGTTAGAATTGGTGATCGATTGACCATTATTTCGCCAAAGGGCCAAGCCACTGCCTTTGGCACCGTTCCCCGGATGCGCGCGTTTAAAGTGGTGGCGACGTTTTCGATTGGCATGTTCGAATACGATTCTGGGTTTGCTTTTATCCCCTTGCGGGCGGCTCAGGTATATTTCCAAATGTCAAATCATGTCAGTAATTTAGAAGTGTTTGTTGAGAATCCAAATAAGATAGAAAATGTGGGCATAGCGATTAAAAAGGCGCTGCACGGGGATGTACGCGTTTATGATTGGCAAAAGTCGAATGCCAGCTTCTTTAACGCCATTCAGGTTGAACGCAACGTGATGTTTTTGATCTTGACGCTGATCATCGTTGTTGCCGCCTTTAACATCATTTCAAGCCTGATCATGTTGGTCAAAGACAAGGGCCGGGACATTGCGATTTTGCGAACCATGGGGGCGACCCGTGGCATGATTATGCGAATATTTTTTATAGCCGGAGCATCCATTGGCGTATTCGGCACATTGGGCGGTTTTGGTTTGGGGTTGTGGTTGTCATTGAACATTGAAAATATTCGACAATGGATACAATCCTTGACGGGAACAGAACTATTTGCCGCCGAAATTTACTTTTTGTCACAATTGCCAGCCAAAGTAGACCCGATGGAAGTGTTGGCGACGGTATTGATGGGGTTGGGTTTGTCATTTTTGGCAACCTTGTACCCATCATGGCGGGCGGCTAGGTTAGATCCGGCAGAGGCATTGCGTTATGAATAAAGCAATGCAAAACCCGGTTTTGAATTTTTCGGGTGTGGCGCGTAACTTTGGCCGTGGACGAACCCAACTGCAAGTGCTCAAAGGAGCTGATTTGTCTGTTAATTCAGGGGAAATTGTGGCTTTGGTGGGGCCAAGCGGATCGGGTAAATCGACATTGTTACAAATTGCCGGGTTGTTGGAAAAACCAGACAGCGGCGAAATATACATAGCGGGACAAGCCTGTTCCCAGCTGAACGATGACAAACGCACCGCCATTCGCCGTAAACATTTGGGGTTTGTCTATCAATATCACCATTTGTTGCCAGAATTTTCAGCCCTTGAAAACATTGTTATTCCGCAAATTATTTCAGGGCTAAGCAAGGTCGAAGCGCGCGAACGGGCGGCCCAATTGTTGGAAACCTTAGGCCTTTCTGACCGCACTAGCCACCGTCCGGCTGAACTTAGCGGTGGTGAACAACAACGGGTGGCCATTGCCCGAGCCTTGGCCAACGCCCCAACCGTTTTGCTGGCCGATGAACCGACCGGAAATTTGGACCCAGACACAGCGGACGACGTGTTTAATATTTTGCTTAATCTGACCCGCAAGGTTGGTTTAACGGCGTTAATTGCCACTCATAACATGGAATTAGCATCGCGAATGGATCGCATCGTCAAAGTCAAAGACGGTCATTTGATCGAAGACTAAGCCTTAAATTCAATTGGGGAAAACTTTGATTCGCAAGAATCGGGTCGAATGTGGAATCATAGGTCATTATGGCCCATGCTTCTTTTGTCCATTTGCGTGTTCACAGCGCTTATTCTTTATCCGAAGGGGCTATTCGCCTTAAGGATTTGGTCGAAGATTGCCAAATTGCCAAAATGCCCGCCGTGGCCGTGACCGATACCAATAACCTTTTCGGCGCCTTGGAATTTTCATTAAGCGCGGCCTCTGCTGGTGTACAGCCGATCATCGGTTGTCAGCTTTCTGTCGCACGCGAAGACAGCCAAAACCCCCAATCCGGACGCACGGTGTCGTACATGCCGCCTGATCAGGTGGTGGTGTTGGTCCAAAACGACGAAGGCTATCGTAACCTATTGAAATTGCTGTCCAAGGCATACTTGGATAGCGAAGACGTCGAAGACCCTAAAATCACTTTTGCTGATTTAGAATCCTATGCCCAAGGTTTGATTTTGTTAACGGGCAGCGTCAAGGGCCCGGTTGGACGCCCGTTGGTCGATGATCAAAACGATTTAGCACAAGCAAACCTTGAACGGTTGCACACCATTTTTGGTGACCGGTTGTATATTGAATTGCAACGCCACGGGCTTCGCGATGAGGCAAAAATAGAATCTGCATTGTTAGATATGGCTTACGCCATGGATATTCCGCTTGTCGCCACCAATGAATGCTTTTTTTCTGACCAAAAAATGTACGAAGCCCATGATGCCTTGGTATGCATCGCTGCGGGGGCCTATATCAGCCAAACGGAACGCAGACGTTTGACGCCGGATCATTATTTTAAAAGCCCCCGTGAAATGGAAGTGTTGTTTCGCGACATCCCAGAAGCCATTGCCAATACGCTTGTGATCGCCAAACGGTGTGCTTACAAAGTTGAACAAGTGGACCCAATTTTGCCGCCGTTTGATTGCGGTGAAGGCTTGAGCGAAGAAGGCGAATTACGAAAACAAGCGTTTGAGGGATTGAACCGGCGCTTGGAAACGCATGTGTATGACGACCAAGCAAGTGACCAACAAAAAGAAGAGCAGGCTAAGCCATACTTCGAACGCTTGGAATTTGAGCTTAAAACCATCATCGACATGGGCTTTCCGGGGTATTTTTTGATCGTTTCTGATTTTATCAAATGGTCCAAAGATCATGACATTCCAGTAGGCCCAGGACGGGGCTCGGGGGCTGGGTCTGTGGTGGCTTGGGCCTTGACCATTACGGACCTTGATCCGTTGCGATTTGGTTTGCTGTTTGAACGTTTTTTAAACCCTGAACGGGTATCCATGCCCGATTTTGATATTGATTTTTGCCAAGACCGCCGTGACGAAGTCATCCGTTACGTCCAAGAAAAATATGGCCGTGATCACGTTGCCCAAATCATCACATTTGGAAAGCTACAAGCTCGTGCGGTGTTGCGTGATGTTGGGCGTGTCTTGGAAATGCCATACGGTCAGGTTGATCGTATATGCAAACTTGTACCGAACGAGCCCGGCAAAGCCATGACTTTGCCCCAAGCCATCAATGCGGAACAGCAACTCAGAGATATGATCCGCGAAGAAGAAGAAGTGGCGCGTTTGATGGAGCTCGCCAAACCTTTAGAAGGACTATACCGCCATGCGTCCACCCACGCGGCCGGGGTGGTGATTGGCGACAGACCGTTGGATAAATTGGTGCCGCTTTATCGCGATCCAAAATCAGACATGCCCGTCACCGGGTTTAACATGAAATTCGTCGAACAAGCGGGTTTGGTCAAATACGATTTCTTGGGCCTTAAAACCCTGACTGTCTTGGCAATGGCGGTTAAATTTGCCAAACAAGGCGGGCACACCGTTGATTTGGAAAAAATACCGCTTGATGACTCTGCGTCGTTTGACTTGTTACAGCGGGCCGAAACCCAAGGTGTGTTCCAGCTTGAATCCGCAGGTATGAAAGATCAATTGCGGGGGCTGCGTCCGACCACGTTCGAAGACATCATTGCTATTGTGGCGTTGTATCGCCCGGGACCGATGGAAAATATCCCTGCATACATTCGCCGCAAACATGGTGACGAAGAACCTGATTATTTATACCCAACGCTTGAGCCAATATTGAAAGAAACCTTTGGCATCATGATCTATCAAGAACAGGTCATGCAAATTGCCCAAGAACTTTCTGGTTATTCCTTGGGTGGCGCTGATTTGTTGCGCCGGGCGATGGGTAAGAAAATTCAATCCGAAATGGATGAACAACGCAAAGTTTTTGTCGAAGGGGCTGTGGGCCGGGGTGTTCCGGCACCCAAAGCCGATGAAATCTTTGATCAAGTCAACAAATTTGCGGGGTATGGCTTTAACAAATCTCATGCAGCCGCTTATGCCTTGGTCGCTTATCAAACGGCCTATATGAAAGCGAATTTTCCGTTTGAATTTATGGCGGCTTCAATGACGTTGGATATTGCCAATACGGATAAATTAAATGTTTATCGCCAAGAGCTTGACCGCATGCAGGTCAAACTCAAAAGCCCCGATATCAATGCGTCGGAGACCTATTTTAAAGTTGAACGAGATTCTGACAAAAAACCAACAGCCATTTGTTATGCCCTAGCTGCCCTTAAAAATGTTGGCGAAGCAGCAATGCAAACCATTGTGGACGAACGAACGACAAATGGAACATTCAAAGACATTGATGATTTTGCCGGGCGTTTGGATGCGCGTGCCATCAATAAACGTCAAATGGAAAATATGGTGCGTTCGGGAACGTTCGATGGCTTGAACGGCAACCGAAAACAGATGTTCTTGGGGCTTGAAGCTATTGTCGGCGAAGCTTCAGCGCAACAAGCCGAACGGGAAAGCAATCAAATTGGGATGTTTGGCGGCGAAGATCAACCCACGCAATCCATCCGTTTGCCAGACGTTGCCGATTGGCCACCGATGGAAAAATTGCGCGAGGAATTCGATGCCATTGGTTTTTATTTGTCGGCGCATCCCTTGGATAGTTATGGCAAAAGTTTGGAACGATTAGGCGTACAGTCGTTTGGCGAAATATTGACCCTTGGACAAAATGGCAATTTCACCCTAGCCGGAACGGTGGTCAGCAAAAAAGAACGGATCAGCCAAAAAGGAAATCGTTTTGCCTTTTTGTCATGTTCTGATGCTTCTGGGGCTTATGAAGTGACTTTGTTTTCAGAAACCTTGAGCGCCGCTGGTGAATTGTTGGTGCCGGGAACGGCTGTATTGATCAAAGCCACGGCCCAATTCGAAGGCGAAAGCGTACGCTTTACAGCGCAATCCGTCAAAGCCTTGGATGCCTTAGCGTCCAGCACGGCGGCTGGTCTGCAAATCGTTGTTGGCAACGACAAGCCCATCGCCGAAATCAAAGACATGATCGAAAACGCCAAACGCGGGCGGGGGGGCATCATCATCGTTGCCAGAACTGAACGTGATGATATTAAAATCAAGCTCCCCAAAAATCAAAACGT
>Ga0316204_10003634_pt1 | contig 30121 bp, 19 predicted proteins | sample 6monrhotite_MG_2_FD_205661 | JGI IMG/M metagenome (GOLD analysis project Ga0316204, IMG submission 205661) | Microbial mat bacterial communities from mineral coupon in-situ incubated in ocean water Damariscotta River, Maine, United States -... | ecosystem: Environmental > Aquatic > Marine >...
ATATCCTCTCTAGTTAACCAATCGGGGCATTTTTCTTTGTTCACGTAGGCTGGGTAACTCGACCAACGATATTCAGTCAGTTTTTTCACGAGTGGTTTTGAAGTCAGGGGGTCAAGTCTTTACTTATAGTAGATAGATCTGAAGCGACCCTCTTATCCTTTTCTATCAATCTCAACAATCGTGATATCGTTTGTGATACGGTGCAATAATGCCCCACCCCAAAGGCTTTTCCCAATTCAGTTAATGTCTTTCCCGAGTAGTCTTGGCTTAACTTCATCGCTATCCAGCGTGCTATGTTTTTTGCACCTGGTCCTTTTTGCGCCACATACACTGCTTCTTCGTCTAATTCAAAGTAGTGCGCAACCTGCTCTACTATTCGAGAAATTTTAATCGGTACAACCACACCCGATTTCTTAATCTCTTTCGACCAACTCCTCGCTTGGGTGTAAGCTACCTCTGCAAAGTCTTTGTCTCCCCAGATGGCCGGTTTCGCTTTCTTTTCATAGAATTTTCGAGTTTCTTCATCAACACCATTTTCAACAAATCGCTGATATCCGCTATAGCGTTGATGACTACCTAATTCCCCATAGATATCCTCTCTAGTTAACCAATCGGGGCATTTTTCTTTGTTCACGTAGGCTGGGTAACTCGACCAACGATATTCAGTCAGTTTTTTCACGAGTGGTTTTTGTGTCTCGACTGGATTCCGATGTATATACCGACTCACCTCCAGTAAATAGGAATTTGCATCAATAAGGATAGCTTTGTAACGACCCTTGAACAGCACGCCATCTGTGTGCTTCAGTCGATTGTAGCGCTGGGTGTACAGACCGTTGATATGTCGCATCGCCCTACTTAAATTTCCACGCGGGGTTTTTACCAATAAGTGATAGTGGTTACCCATTAGGCAATACGACATAATTTCTAATCCAAATCGCTGGTGTGCTTCTGACAGACATTGCAAGAATGCATTATAATATGCAGTACCGTGGCATATCGTTTGACGCGATCGCCCTCGATTCATTACATGATAAATCGCATTTTCGTATTCTATTCGCAGCGGGCGAGACATTTCTAAAGCATTTTTTCTACTATAAGTAAAGACTTGACCCCCTTTGTGCTGGCGCCAGCTTCGCTTGGCGCACTGGATGTCCTAAATATTTCTGGGAGATGAGATGTTCCCGTTTGGAGTTCTGTCTGAGATAGTTAAGGCAATAAAATGCCGTCTAGTCCTAATCTGCCAAATCCTTGTTGGACCTGCCCACCCACTTTGCTGAAATCACCGCCAACATACACCGTATCGCCCGACACCGCCAAGGTCCAAACTAAGCCGTTAGCATCGGGATTCCAAGCCAGCAAGCTGCCATCGCTGGCCAGCGCCGCCAAACGATTGCGGGATTGGCCGCCCACTGTGGTGAACGTACCGCCGGCAAACACCGTATCGCCCGACACCGCCAAGGTCAGAACCCGGTTGTTAGCATCCGGATTCCAGGCCAGCACGCTGCCATCGCTGGCCAGCGCCGCCATATAATTGCGGGATTGGCCGCCCACCGAGGTGAACCAACCGCCGGCATACACCGTATCGCCCGACACCACCAAGGTCAGAACCCAGTCGTTAGCATCGGGATTCCAGGCCAGCACACTGTCATCGCTGGCCAGCGCCGCCAAACGTTTGCGGGATTGGCCGCCCACTGTGGTGAATGCACCACCGACATACACCGTATCGCCCGACACCGCCAAGGTATTAACCGAGCTATTAGCATCCGGATTCCAAGCCAGCACGCTGCCATCGCTGGCCAGCGCCGCCATATAATTGCGGGATTGGCCGCCCACTGTGGTGAACCCACCGCCGGCATACACCGTATCGCCCGACACCGCCAAGGTATTAACCACGCTGTTGGCATCGGGATTCCACGCCAGCACGCTGCCATCGCTGGCCAGCGCCGCCAAACGTTTGCGGGATTGGCCGCCCACTGTGGTGAATGCACCGCCGGCATACACCGTATCGCCCGACACCGCCAAGGTATTAACCTCGCGGTTGGCATCCGGATTCCAAGCCAACACGCTGCCATCGCTGGCCAGCGCCGCCATATAATTGCGGGATTGGCCACCCACTGTGGTGAACAAACCACCGGCATACACCGTATCGCCCGACACCGCCAAGGTCAGAACCCGGTCGTTAGCATCCGGATGCCAGGCCAGCACGCTGCCATCGCTGGCCAGCGCCGCCATATAATTGCGGGATTGGCCGCCCACTGTGGTGAATTCACCACCGGCATACACCGTATCGCCCGACACCGCCAAGGTCAGAACCCGGCCGTTAGCATCCGGATTCCAGGCCAGCACGTTGCCATCGCTAGCCAGCGCCGCCAACCGAAAGCGGAATTGGCCGCCCACTGAGGTGAACCAACCGCCGGCATACACCGTATCGCCCGACACCGCCAAGGTATTAACCTCGCGGTCGGCATCCGGATTCCAAGCCAACACGCTGCCATCGCTGGCCAGCGCCGCCATATAATTGCGGGATTGGCCGCCCACTGTGGTGAACAAACCACCGGCATACACCGTATCGCCCGACACCGCCAAGGTCCGAACCCGGCCGTTAGCATCCGGATTCCAAGCCAACACGCTGCCATCGCTGGCCAGCGCCGCCATATAATTGCGGGATTGGCCGCCCACTGTGGTGAACCCACCGCCGGCATACACCGTATCGCCCGACACCGCCAAGGTATTAACCGAGCCGTCAGCATCCGGATTCCAGGCCAGCACGCTGCCATCGCTGGCCAGCGCCGCCAACCGATTGCGGGATTGGCCGCCCACTGAGGTGAACCCACCGCCGGCATACACCGTATCGCCCGACACCGCCAAGGTCAGAACCGTGCTGTTGGCATCGGGATTCCAATTAGGATCTACCTGGCCATCCGCCAGAATATGCGCAAGGTTGTTTCGGGCAAACTTATCAACGTGCGTAAAATTTCCTCCAATATACCAGCCACCCTCACCATCTGGCGCACTGGTGTATACTGCACCAACAACGATGGGAAATGTCCCATTGCTGACCTTTCCATTGAGCTTATTAATCGGTACCCACGAACCCATCGCTGCACCAACGCGTGTAAAATCCCCACCAAGATAGACATTGCCAGCCTCATCCGTTGCAATCGCATCGACGTTACCATTAAAAACTAATCTATTTGGCCTCGCGCTCACTTGCGGTACCACTGCCCTTATACCTGAGTTATAAATCGACTCAACTTGAAAGTAATACGCTGTGCCATTGCTTAGGCTGTTAATCGTGACCGGTGACGTCACCGCACTATACAGTGCGCCTTGAGCACAAGCGGAATAGTTGTTGATATCACAATTTTCATCGGCGGATACGTAGATATTAAACTGATCAGTAAACGGATTCTCCCAGCTTAAGATGACTTCTTTGCTCAAAGGGTCAGCGCCTACTGTAAATGTAAGATCATCAATCAACGGATTGCTACCCACGATGATTTCTTGCAGATTGGTCAGTTGGTCGGTATCGTTGTTAGGGTATTCATAGTTTTCAGTAGTAAAATTGACTGCATTTATACCATCTTGTAACTGTAATGGAGCATGGGTGGCCGATGCCACACTGACAACACCGTGGATGTCATGTTGATAATCAACCTCAAGCGTAAAGGTATAGGCTTCATTGGATATTAGGTCAGAAAGGCTAACACTGGCCGATCCACCCGCAACATCAAGATTCATACCGCGGCGTTCACCGTTGTTAACGCGAACATATGCCTGCATGTTGGCTGGCACTATCGCCGCATCAGTGGGTAGGGGTGCATCCACCTCAACGACTGTAACAACATCAGTCACCATGACTGTAATGGTTTGTTCTGCCGCTAAATATCCATCACTGGCTTTCACCGTCACCCGATAAGTATTTTTACTATCGCTATCGGCCGGGATTTCAAAATCCGGGGCAACGTTAAATGATAATACTCCTAGGTCACTCATACCAAACAGAGCCTGGTCATCACCGCCGATGATGCTAAAGCTTAATTCATCACCATCTGGATCGATGGCACTTACACTAACAACTTGTGTGATATTTTCTGCCAGTTGGATTGCATCCGGGCTACCAATGGTGGGCTGCCGGTTTGATTCATTGGGGTTGGAGCCGCGCAATAATTCTTCCAAATTGGTAATGCTATCGTTGTCGTCATCTGGAAATACATAGCCTGTATCACCCAATATTACGGTGTTATCACCCTCGGTCAGCGTAACGGATTGCTGCTGTTCCGCTACTATAGCTGCTTGCGACTCACTGCTGGCTGTAAATTCAAATTGTACTTTTACACTATGCTCACGCGGTACAATATTAACCCAGTTGGTTGACGCCGATAAACCCGCCATTGTCATGGGCTGCTTGTTGCCCGCATCAACCGTGAGATACGCTTGCAAGGCGCCTTCTGGCAAGACCTGTGAATCGGCCAAATTTTCTAACGTAGCTGTTACATTAAGATTCGCCAAATCAACGGCATCTTGGATTGCAATTGACAGGCTATGCTCCACTGACAAATATCCATCACTGGCTTCTATGGTTAGCCGATAAATATTATTGACCTCGCTATCACTCGGGTTTTCGAAGTCAGGTGCAGTATTAAATGACAACATGCCGCTTCCATCAATATTGAATAATGATTGATCATCACCACCAGCAATGCTAACACTTAATGCATCGCCATCCGGATCGTTGGCATTGACAGTCAGAACTTGTAAGGTATTTTCTGTTAATTGAATTTCTGCCGGGCTATCAATAGTGGGTTTGCGATTGGGAACATAGGGATCCGAACCCCTCACCAATTCATCTATATTGCTAATATTATCTTCATCATTATCAGGTAGCGTGTAGTCAATGGTATTGTAACCTGGTTTGTTATTGCCTGGATCAAGATTCACTGGAAACGTGGTATTAGCCAGTCCAATAGCTTGTGTTTCGCTTTCTCGCACAAATTCAAACACTATCGCAACATCGTGTTGCCCGGGTGCTAAATTATCGATAACAAGCGATGCTGTGGTGCCATCATCGGATATGGCCATTGCTTGACGCTCACCACCATTTACGCTGACGTAGGCAAACATTTCGCCTGCCGGCATATTTGCCAGTTGGGTGGTGATTTGTGGCGGAACGGCAATGCCCCCAGGTGTGGTTTTATGGGCTTGTGGGGGATCTTCGTTGTTTTGACTGCAACCAAACAAGACGAATAACGTAATAATAACCAATAGTGCTGGACTTAGGATTGCATTCATTCTTAGACTCACTCTCATTTAGCCTGTTTTCAGCAGCCAACCACCCTCATTGGAATACGTTGTCTGCTTACCGCTAGCGGCTTTATTTTCAATGAAGGGTTTAATACTAACCGTTTAATTATTATTCGTTGTTGGCGTCGGCACCGTCAGGTCTAATATTGATGTCGGCGGTGGTGATGAATCACTGCCTCCCCCTCCACTGCTGGCCAATGCGCCTACAGCTAGCACACCTAATCCTATCCACACCCATTTTTTATAGTTGCTTTCCTCGGATTGGGGTGGAGCCTCAGGTGGTTTATCTGCTGTCAATACCTCGCCCCCTTCAATTGCAATTTTCAAAGGGGAAAAGGCATAACCCTGTAGCAAACGGGTACCGGCTAAATCCATAGCTTGAATGTAATATTCAACGCCGGGGGCTGTGTAGTATTGCTCATCGAGCGTGGCGCTATATTGATCACTATCGCCAATGCGTTGCATGTTGACTTGCTGATAACGCTCAGCACCCGCTTGGCGATAGAACAATATCACGGATTTTACGCCCACGTTGTCTGTCACTATGGCGTTAATGGGTATTACATTGCCGGTTTTAAGTGTTTCAATGATGGGCTCATGGGTGATTTCAGGGGAATCCGTATCATCAGGGGGCAGTACCAATTGATCCGCCGCGAACACGGGGGTGTAAATCATCGAACAGCACAGCATTAATACAATAATAAGATGTCGCGAACACTTGCCTGGCATATGAATCCCCCATAGGTATAACTATGTATAGGTATAACAATGTGACGATGATGATTTGTAACTATTTTTGTATGGCTTTTTATGGCTATTGTTTGTAACTGTTTTTCTGTCACTATTTTATTATCAACGCGGCTAATGAAAATGATGCTTTGTAAATGCTACACCAAAGTGTATAGGGCTAGAGAGTATAGTGCTGCGACATCCATACCGCAACGTACTAATTTACATTGAATAAAATCCTACAAACATCAGCCAGTCAACGCTGTTTCAATGTAGCACTGATCCAATGCAACATTAATCCAATGTAATCCTTACTGTTGCATAAAATTTTCTTCGAAAATGGTAGATAGACTGAAAATACCGTTTCAAAATAGCATTAAACGCCTGTTCTGCTTACAGCTCTGTTTACACTAAATACAACGGTCAACCGGTAGCCTGGATGAAATCCAGGGTGGGCGTTGAATAACCAACACAGTACATGCGATTGGCTTCTCGCGAACGAGTTCCCTTAGCAACGCCGTTTTATCCGAAAACACATGGGTTCCGTTCATCCCGGATTCCGTAAACTACATCCGGGCTACAAAGTTCTGAGAATTGATGCAACGATGGGGTAATGCTTGCCCAATGTAAACTTAATCCACTTATTGAGGCTGCCACTGCATTTTACTCCACCCATCGGCTTGCCTTTTTACTTCGAGTGCCGTGGTTTTCCAATTATCGGCAGGGATGGTAATGCGCCCGTCATTGCTAACTAACTCGCCTAACACTAATGTTGCCGTTGCAACACCATTACGGAGGCGAATATTTTCAATGGACACGTCGATGCCGTTATAGTTATCGAATATTTTTTTCACCAATCCAAAGCGTTTATCAGACATTTTCGATAGTGACTGAAGTTTAGGCATGTCTTTTTGCTGGTACGCTATACTCAGCTCATGAAACATACGTTGCAGCATCTCAAATTCGTATTCCGAGGTTGGTATGCTCGCTGGCTTTTTAGCTGTTTTAACTGCATTTAAAGCCGCTTCGTAGTTGCGTTTTGCCGATTGATATTTGCTGTCTGCCTGGTTTAGCGCTTGCTGCGCTAAGTCGGCACGGCCCAGCGTTAGTTGTTGTTCCACACTGATGCCATATTGCTCTGCCTGTATTTCCTCTGCAATCGCGAGCTGAAACAATTCTTTTGCGATTGTGACTGCGCCTGCTGCAATGGCGTTATCTTTTGCCGTTTTTGTGCGCTTCTTAAGCGCCTCCAGTCGATTTTTTTCTTTCTTTATAGTGGCTAATAATTTGTTTTTGTCGGCATTCTGTTTGGCTAGGTTAAAAGCTAATTTAGCTTGCTTAGATAACGCCAGTGATTCTTTGATGTAGTGTTGGGCTTGCGCCAAATTGTTATTGTTTTTTTCCTCGGTTGCTTGGCCTCGTGTTTTGTTTAAGGACTGCCACTGTTGCTGGGCTTTTTTATAATCTTGCGCTGCATAGGTTTTTGCTGCCGCCGCTTGCGCGGCGCGTTTAGATTTTTCTATTGTCTCGATAATGTTATCGAGCTTCTTTAAATCCGCGCTAATTTGAGCGGCTAATTTAGCATCTGCGGTACTCACCGATTTTTGAGGTTGATTCGGTTGTTGAGTAGACGCTATATTTTTATCCTGATTAAGTTGATTGGGTGCTGTTGCCTGATCATACTTGATTTGAGTTGTAGCAGCAATTGTTGTGATATTCTCAACAGATTGTGGTATTTTGTTTTTATTTTCGCTCTCTTTGTTTAATGCATTGGGTGGTAACGTCGGTGTTCGTTTATTGTTAGTAGTGGGTATTAGAATATAGACAAACATTAATACCAACCCCAGCAATCCTACTGTTAATGACGCGACTACTATGCGATTTGACTTAGGTTGCTTTGCGTTGGTTGTCTGACCCGGCAACGTCGCTGACTTTTGCTGAACCACGGTTGATGACTGTGATGTGGCCGGCGGTTCTTGCAGTATTATTGGCACTACTCTCTGCGGGTTATCCAATGCATCAAGCCCCTGCAATAGCGCATCGGCATTTTGAAATCGATTACCTGCGTTTCGCCACAGCAATTTTCTAATAATAGTTTCAAGGGATTCTGGAACGTGGTCTGGAAACTCGAGTGGTAATTCTTCTTCTGAATAGGCCAGCTTGCCAATGATCGCAATACTGGATTCACCTTCAAACACCGTTGCACCGGTGATCATTTCATAAAAAACGATACCCAGGGAGAATAAATCACTGCGTTGATCGGTGACATTACCTCTTGCCTGCTCTGGGGACATATAACGAGGACTACCCACCATCTGGCCAGTGGAGGTTAAGGTGTGTTCATCAGCAACGGCGGCAATACCAAAATCGGTAATTTTTACATTGTTGTCTGACGTTACTAATACGTTTCCGGGTTTAATGTCCCGATGCACCACGCCCTGTTTATGGGCATATGCCAATGCGCTGGCAACTTGTTTTATAATGAAAATGACCGATTCTTGATCTATGCATTTGCGTTCTTCAAGATGCTTTACCAGCGATCCCCCGGCAAAATATTCCATGGCAATATAGTTGTCATTGCCATCTGCAAACACATCGTATATACGAATAATGTTCGGATGATCAAGGCGGGCCATGGCACGCGCTTCGCGCATAAATCGCTCAACAAACTCAGGGTCTTCTGTGTATTGTTCATGCAACTTTTTTAAGGCATCATCCCGCCTTAACCCTTCGTGCATTACGTGATACACGGACCCCATACCACCACGCCCAAGTAGGGTGAGTATCTTGTATCTGCCTTGGATAAGCGGTTTGGTCATGGTGGAATTGTTGTTATTTTTGTTATCACTGGTCCGTAGATGATGGACTAAATTTGATCATATTGGCGCGGAGTTGACGCGGTGTTACCAAGACTATCTATTAAGTAGTACCGTTGCAATCATTTGTGACGATGATACATCACACCGCCGGATCGTAACACGAGCCAGCAATAGTGGTTACAGCTTATGCCGTCAACGAAACATCGTGACAATCAAACCCGGCAAACTATCCTGTCACGAGCCCCATTTGTTTAAGAAACCATCATAAAGCGCTGATTCAGTCGTGGTTGCCCCTCGTATACCACAAATTGCCGCCGCAAATTGTAATGCCCGGTTAAGGGTCTCTTCCAGCGGCCAGCCTTGTAGAAAGCCGGCTATCATGACGGCACTAAACGAATCACCAGCGCCAACGGTGTCAACCACTGATGCGTTAACCGGTTGACCGGTGACGACGCCATCAGGGGAGACACAAAACGCGCCTTTGTCGCCCAGGGTAACGATTAGCGCTTCCAGTTGGTTCTCATCAAATAACTGCTGTGCACAACGAATTAAGTCGTGTGTACCCACAACCTTGGGTTGCATCACGGTTACCAGTTCTTCATCATTTAACTTGAGCCATTTCGCCGTGGTGATGGATTTTTTTATATCGGCCATGGTCCACCAGGGCGGCCGCAAATTTATGTCAACAAACGTGTCGGGCTTTAGATAATCCATTAAGTCATCCAACATGGTTCGCGAGGCGGCGGTCCTTGTTAGTAGCGAACCATGATAGAGCAAAGGAAAGTGTTCCTTTGCCAATTGCGGTATTATTTTTTTGGCCTTTATATGATCGTAAGCCTGGTTTTCCTCAATTGAATAGGCGGGCTGGCCGTTATTGAAACTTACCGTCACTTGGCCGGTTGGGTAGGTATTACTGACTTGCACGCCACGGGTATCCATGCCCCACTCGCGCATTGCATCAAGCACGACCTTACCCCGTTCGTCATCCCCCACACTCGTGACCATTAAGGGTGATAAACCCAGGCCTTGTAAATGCCAGGCAACATTAAACGGGGCGCCCCCCATCACTGAAGCCCCATCGGGAAAACAATCAAATAACACCTCACCAACAATGATGGGCGATCCGGTGTTTGTGGAATTCAATGGCATCCTCCTTACACTGTATATTCAGGTATGTTCAGGTATATTCAGGCAGGTTCAATAATTAACTTGTTTGCCAGCGGCCTGAACTGCAGGCTATAAAACATTTCCAGGTAACGGCGTGTCTCATCACGCTCTAAATTGGTCACGTATTTCCAGAAACCATAAATACGTGACAGGGTCATCATGCGCTCCGCATACAGTGCCCAGGTGTAGCGCTGTTCCACCCTGTCCATGCCGCCATTTGATATTTTCTCCCAGCAGTGGACATCTGCACCACTACGCACAAAAAAGTCCTCAATCAGGCTTGAAGAAACATCACCGTGATTAGGGTCAATATGAAACCCGGATTTGCCATGCTCGATGATTTCCTGGGGTCCACCAAAACAGGTGGCGAATGTGGGCAAACCACAACTCATGGCTTCAATAACCGTGAGGCCAAACGCCTCAAAAAGGGCCGGTTGTACAAAAACGCCTTTCCGGTCTGCGATGTACCGGTATAATTCGCCGCAAAAGACTTTATCCAGGCGTTTTCCCAGCCAGCGTACCTGTCCATCCAGTTCATAGTCATCCATGAGTTGATGCATACGCTCGATTTGAGCCCGCTCATCATCATCCGCTGAGCGGGAGGGATCAATATACCCGGCCACAACCAGCAGGTTTGCCGCTTTTCGAAGCGCGCTGTTCTGCCCATACCATTCAACCAGCCCGGTAATATTTTTAATGGTATCCAAACGCGCCATGGTGAAAATTAGCGGCTTATCCGCTTGCAGTAAGCTGCCGCGAATATCACCGGTACGTTTGTTAACTGAATCGGCGCCACTGGCTTTTTCGGACTTGCCGTCACCAAATATCAAGGCTTCGATATCCTTGTGTAACCCCATGTGACGCCGCGACGTATCCTTGTAAGAAAAATAAATATCCGCGTCAGCACCCGGCGACACTATGTTGAATTTCGGGTCATAGACATCGACCCCATTGACCACCCGATAGAGCCCCGGCATGGTAAATGAGGTGTAACTCTCGTATTGCCCAACACTGTCGTCATTGCCGGCAATCTCCTGATAGGTGCTTGTGATGATAAAATCAGCCGCATTCATGGCAATGAGGTCTGCGGTAAACTGACTGGAAAAATGGTATTGGGCTTCGTTGCTCTTCCAATACAAATCGGAAAACAGGTATTTGGTTTTTTCCAGTGCGTGGGCAATATTACACTGGGTCACTTGCAGTTTGTTTGCCAGCAGCGTTGCCACTAAATTTCCGTCTGAATAATTACCCACAATAAGATCCGGCCGCCCTCGCAGTTCGGCCAACATGACGTTCCCCACCTCTTCGGAAAACTGCTCCAGGTATGGCCAAATTTCAAATCGCGAAATCCATTGTTGCACAACTTCGCCCGACGGGGCTCTAAAGGGAACCCGTAAAATTCGGGCATTGTTAGTCCCGCTGATTGACTCAATGGGCTGGTCACACGTGGTGCCCTGCGCTTGCGGTATAAGTCGGGTAATCACCACAATTTGCGGCTCAATGTCCAGGCCCTGCCGGGACAATCGCTGCCGCATTTCTTTTTCAAGCGCTCTCACCTGATCCAGAATATAAACCACCTGCCCGCCAGTATCCGGCAACCCCAGCACGTTGGACTGACCAAAAAAACCATGGGGTGAGATAATCGCCAAACTAAAGATCATGGGGATTCTGCCAAGAAAACGCTCCAGGTTGCCCGGTTCAGCGGCTTCCAGAATATCACTCAGCAACATAATGGTATCGCGCATGCGTGCCACGTTATCGCCCCACCCCACTTCGAACCCCAGCGTTTGCAACACGTGAACCACGTCGCTCCAGGCAGCATTTTGGTCTTGTCCTGCCAGGAAATCTTCCGCACGCTGCAACGCTTCTGCAAGTTGGCCAACCTCACCAATTCGATCGTTGAGCATCAATTGCTGACCGTCATATTGATGCACCCTTAAAAAATCAAGAAGGTGGTGGTCACCGCGCCCGATCGACTGAAATAATTGACTGGAAAGTCTGCGATTAAGGAATTCCACACCACGGCCAATGGAACGTGATTCACGTAGTTTTGGAAATTCACGATTAAATGGGCCGAAATCAAGCTCCAACGGCCAACGAGTATGCTGTTCACTGCCCTGCACAATGCGCTCTTTAAACTGCAAAAAGCGCGAAACTGAAGTTTCCTCCAGCTCAAGAATATCAAGATGGAATCGAATGTAAACCCAACGCCCGGCGCGTTCGCGAATGGCCAGGTAAATCCAGGGCTCATCCAATACCGCCTCCTGACAGGAGGCAATGATTTTTTTCATTGAAGTGGAAGCCAGGGCTGAGGCGGCTTCACTGCTGTCACAATAGGTCAGGAAAGTATCCCATAAGTCTGAGCGCAGCAAAAATGCCCGGCCCAGTGATGCGTAAGATCGAAACAATAAATAGACCTGCTCGCGATGCTCCCGCAGCATTTCCCGCATCAATTCCAGCATACTAAGCTCCCTGTTTTTTGTTGTTATCAATCATTGCAATTAACCATTATTGTTATTAACCATTGCTGTTATTAACCATTGTCGTTATTAACCATTGTCGTTACTAATGTCGTTACTAATTGTGACTAATCCGATCCAATAGAAATCAAGCCAGGGAATCAACGTATGCTTAAGCACAGCGATGCTGTGTAAGAATCATCAATATGCTATAGCGTAGGACAAAATCACGGGTGCGTAAAACTCTTTACGCATTGCGCCAATATCCTGGTTTAGCCAACGATACCACAGGCATTCATGATGAAATGGGTAATACGAGAAGAAGAGTAACGCACTACTGATAACAGGGTGTGCTTCTGAAAGGATGAAAACGCATACGAGGTAGGGCTATTACCATCGGATTCATCTGGTTGATGTATTAGGATGCAACCTGATCAGTGGTTAACCGATAACCCAAACTGGAGACAGACTCAAGCTTCCAGTTCGCATTAAGCTCCAATGGTAACTTTTTACGCAGGCGGCTTATATGAATATCGACAGTTCGTGTACTGACTTCCGCATTTCTGCCCCACACGTTTGCTAATAAGTCAGCTCGCGTTCTTAGCTGGTTAATGTTTTTAAAGAGGTACTGAGCAAGTTTAAATTCTTTGGGTGTTAATTTTATGTCTTGCCCTTTATAAGACACTTTATGCTGACCACTATCAACACTGTAGTCACCAATATTAAGAATGTTGTTGGTCTGTGGGGTAAAACGCGCACGGCGTTGTAAGCTACTAATGCGAGCCAGCAATTCAGCTGATTCCACAGATTTGGATATATAATCGTCTGCCCCCAGACGTAATATTTTGGCGATATCTTCACTTGAGTCACGAAAGGTCATAAATATCACCGGAATTTCCCAACCCAGGTTATTCCGCACCCAACGTAACACATCATCCCCGTGAATATCAGGCAATACCCAATCAATGATGAGTAAATCGAACTGCTCGTTATTGGCATTATCAATAAAAATCTGCCCTTTCGGGAAGATTTTACAAGCGTGCCCCGCCTTCTCCAGCCAAACTGTCATTAGCCGGGCTTGACTGGGGTCATCCTCAATGATTCCAATATACATGCAGTTATTCTAGTACAGTTACATAAGCTTTACAAAACTGAAACAAAAACGAGCTCCATTGATTGGTGGGTAATTAACCAACTTGGGCTAAGCAAGCTGATGCAGCAGACTAATCACCCCTTCTGCTCTAATTGCTCCCAACGCTCAAAGGCATCATTAAGTTCCCGATTTACCGCTTCCAAGCGGTCCCTTGTTTGCTTGATAGCGATATCCGTTTGCTGATAGAAATCGGCGCTTGCCATATTCAATTCGATGTCCTGCTTTTCTTTCTCCAACCCTTCTATCAACAATGGCAATGCATCAAGGTCCTTTCTATCGTTATAAGATAATTTTTTTTCTGCCTGACGGTTTGTTACCTTATCACCTGGTGAAGCGGCAGACTTAACCACTGCATTGACCTTTGATTTTGCCTCTGCTGATACAGTGGATCGATTGCCCTTTGATTGGCGTATCCAATCGGTGTAACCGCCGACATACTCGCCAATGTGGCCATTGCCTTCATAAACCAGCGTACTGCTAACAATATTATCCAGAAAGGTACGGTCATGACTCACTAAAATCAAGGTGCCCTCATAAGTGCCTAGCAACTCCTCCAATAACTCAAGCGTTTCCACATCCAGGTCATTAGTGGGCTCATCCAGGACTAACATATTTCCGGCTTTGGTAAATAAGCGCGCCAACAACAAGCGATTCCTTTCCCCACCGGACAATGATTTTACCGGTGATTGAATACGCCTGGGCGTAAACAAAAAATCCTGCAAATACGCGACAACGTGCCGGGTTTTGCCATTAATCGTAACGGAATCGCTGCCCAACTCCAGGTTATCGATAACACTGATATCGGTATTCAACTGCTCACGCTGTTGATCGAAATAAATCACATTGAGATTTGTACCCAGAGTAACCTTGCCTTCCTGAGGTGTTAACTGCCCTAATAACAATTTTATGAGCGTGCTTTTTCCAGTACCGTTTTCCCCGATGATGCCAATGCGATCGCCCCGCAGGATAGTTGTGCTAAAATTTTTGACAATTTCAACATCACCATAACCAAATGAAATATTTTCAACCGCGGCGACAATTTTGCCCGATGAACCACCGGACTCCACCGTCATTTTAACATTGCCTTGTCGTTCCCGGCGCTGCGCACGCTCATTGCGCATGGCTTTAAGTGCCCGTACCCGACCTTCATTGCGGGTTCGGCGTGCTTTAATACCCTGCCGAATCCAGACTTCCTCTTCCGCCAGCTGTTTATCAAATTTTTGATTATGTAATGCTTCAATCTCCAGCAATTTTTGTTTTTCTTCGAGGTACATATTATAGTTACCGGGAAAATCCGTCATCGTGCCACGATCCAGCTCCACAATGCGGGTTGCCAGATGTTGTAAAAAAGTACGATCATGCGTAATAAATATGAGCGCCCCGGTATACGACAATAAAAATGACTCTAACCACTGTATGCCTTCGACATCCAGGTGATTGGTGGGCTCATCCAATAACAACAACTCCGGATCATTCACCAAAGACCTCGCCAGCAATACGCGGCGTTTCAAACCACCCGACAACTCAGCATAGGATTTTTGCAAAGACAGCCCCATGCGGGTTGCAATACTATTCACCTTGCTGTCCAGGCTCCAGCCATCATTGTGTTCCAATTGCTCCTGCAATTCCCCCAGGCGTTGCATCAAAACCGCTTCTTTAGCACTGGGCTGGGTCAGCTGTTGTGAAATATGGTGATACTCCATCAGCTGGGCGCCTACATTCGCCAAACCACTGGCGATAACCTCGTAAACATCAAGCCCATCATCCTCATAGGCCTCCTGCGCCAAATAGGCGATACGCAACTCGGGTTTACGCCATACGGTGCCGCTATCAGCGGCGTTAAGCTGAGCGATTATCTTTAACAGTGAGCTTTTTCCGGTTCCGTTTCGACCGATAACACAAACGCGCTCAGCTGCATCGAGCTGCAGGCTAACGTTATCCAATATGGGTTGGTCACCGAAGGATAGTGACAGTTTTTCGATATTAATAAGCGGCATGAGTCTTCAATTCGTTCTCTAAATATGTCTTAAGTTCTGCTCATCAATTCTGCATATCAACTCTGTATATCAATTCTTTAGATCAATTCTTTATATCAATTACAGCGATACGCCTCGCACGACGCGAACAGAAAGTTTCCAATGGCTTGAGGAATTTGGCGGGATTTTGGCTTAGACGATTGTCACTGCCAGCGGCTCTCTGGCCTCTGTCATAATCTGGTCGAGCTGTTCATCGGATAATGCCAGCAATTCCTGTAATTGGCTGCTGGATTCTAACATGGTTTCGGATATGAGCGGGAATTTGTTTGTATCTACCTCTTTCATCACACCATGGGCAAGGGATAATATGGCAATATCCCGCTCTTTTTCCCCGGCAAGCGCCTGTAACGGTGAACGATGGTGAAAATTTTTCAACAATGCGATATGTGATTGCGGCAATCGAAATTCTTCAGCGGCACGCCCGGTCACCGCGTCATGCGTGAGGCCAAACTCTTCCTGCTCCAGAATATCCAGCGGTTTATTTTGCGATACCGATAACGCCAACAGCTTATCATAAGAGCGTTGATAATTTGCCGCCAGCACCAACATACCGACATCATGCACCAGCCCCAAAAACTCCAAATCATCAGACGCAGACCGGCAACACTGCCGCGCAATTAATTTGCATACCACTGATATATTCAGCAGGTGATTCAAAATAGCCAGCCCTGTATCACTTTCCGCAGGTAACAGGGACCGAATGGTGGCGGTTACAACCGCGCTGCGTACACTTTTAAGGCCTAACAATTGAATCGCGCTGGGGACATTCGTCACCGCCTGAGCGCGACGGTTTAAAGGGGAGTTGGCATATCGAATAAGGGTACTGGCAAGAAACGGATCCTGCATGATTGCCTTTTCAAGCTGTTTAAAATCCGGCGTATCACTACTGATAATATCCAGCGCAACCGCTGCAGACGCAGAAGCCTTGGGCATTTCCAATTGATTAATACTGATGTCCATTGTCTTACCTTAACACAAGCCCTAACCCAAACGGCAATACTGTTCCAGGCTAAGCCCCCTGTATAGAAGAATGTTAAAAAATAATCGATTCAAAAACCGGCAATGTCTCAGGGTCTTCAAGCAATCGATGCGCAACGATCAGGCCCGTTGCTGTCCATACCTGCTGGTAGTTGGATCGCCGCCCGATGAGAGTCCCCTTCCTGCCATCGTAATATTCAGGCCAATCGTCTTTCATCAGTTTTTTCATTCCAATTTGCAAAGCCCGATGAGCGAGATCATGACGCCCGGTGCGAATTGCCGCACCGGTAAATACCCACAGTAAACACGGCCAATGCCCGCCATTGTGATATGACCAGGGCACGTTTTTGGGGTCACTACCGGTGGTATAGGCCCACTTCTCACCAGTAACGGCTGGATAACAGATTTTAACCGGCATTTGCCCTACCAAATCGTCCCAATGGGCCTCGTATAAATTCATGATGTGCGTCGCCTGCTGGTCGGTTGTCAGGCCAAACATGATGGACAACAGGTTACCAAACGCGAAAAAACGAAAATCCATGCGCCCCGGCCCCAGGTTTCCCACCAGATAACCGGCATTTTCCGGTACCCAGCCATCTATCCAGTCGGGAATGGTTTCAGGATAAATATTCAGTAAATTTACTGCATCGTGGCCGAACTCCTCACTGCGGAACCGGTGTATTTCATTCAGGCGCTGTTGATCCAGCCAGTAATAAATTCTCACATATGAGCGTAATGTCTGTAATCGTTTCTTTGCAGTGAATAACAAGCCTTCGTTTTCAGGCTCTGGTTTTAACAACTCCAGTGCGGTTTGTAACATGCCAAAGAATAATGCCTGAATCTCAAGGGGATGGCCATAAACCCCCATGCGGCGGTCAATCATAAAAGAGGCATCCGGCACTAACATGGCGGGCGAGGTTTCGAAGCTTTCCTTTAAATACATCTGTAACACCATGCGCATGCTGTCTTGAAACTTCTGGCTGTGGGCTAACGCAATGTCGCCTGAGTTAACCACGTACGCACGTAATAATAAAATCCACCACATGGCGGAATCCACTGGCGCAACCCGTCCGATAGCGCGATCACCAAAGTCCGCGCTCGGCTGACCATTTATATCCGACTGGTGCGGAACCCGAAAACTCGCCGGCATTAACCCAACGGCGCGCTCGTGTCCGTCCATCACCGACTGCTGCCCGCGCAAATCCACCACCAACTCCAAAAAGTTGCGCACAATCGCTGTTTCGCCATTCATCAGAAACACTAATGCACTTGGCACAAAATCACGCACAAAACACTCTTCATAATTTGGCGCCACCACACTGGTGTCGAGGGCGGCGGCAGTGCCAACCGGGTTATCCCGATGATACAACACGGAGCGATTCAACAAATCATGCGCTGAATCGATAACAGTCTGAATATACGCAGCATCAATACGGGGAATTTTATCTCAATATAATTTCAAATAGACCAAATACAGTATCTGGCACGACCACTTACACTTTTTCCCTAATAAACAATTCACAATTTATACCTAAAATGCACATCACCACCACATTTATGCCAACCAATGCAGCAACCCGACATGATTATTTTTTACTCAACTTAAAGAAATCGTCTGGCATTATCACTACATTGCTTAATCACCGTTTAAGGTGCCAGGTTGGGGTAACAACGATGCCTACGTGGAAATACATGTAATTCTAACTTGTAATCATCGCTTAATTAAAGGAGGATGAGAGTCGTTCAATTATCTTAAATTCATCAGCTGAGCACGTCGAAACTAAGGTTAAGCCTTTGGTATTATTAAACTATCACGTAACCCCCCGCTTCACTCAAAGGGTAAGCACGCGATGGCATTTTCTTGTTAATAATGAAGGGCACATTTTTTATCGCGTCCGGCGTCGTTACGTATCGTTGCAATAGACGGCTATTACGCCTCATCGTACCTACCCAGGCTCGTTAAACTTTTAGCAAAGAGTAGGCGCTCGTGTACCATCCAACTAATGATGTTAGGATTATCGATAGATAAAGCCACATCAATCGATTTTATAGGGTGTTGTAAAGAATCCTTGCCTTTTATAACAACGGTTGCCGTGGAAAATACACCACCTTGTTATCAGCATTTTATTACGCAATGACTTCATGGTAGAACATTCCAGCCATAACCTATTTCGCTCACTCGCCGAATTGCTCGATGGTGATGTGTTTTTCGATGAAATCACCCGCATGCTATATGCGACTGATGCCTCCATTTATCAACAACGCCCCCTTGCCATTGTCAAACCCCGGCATCGAAATGACTGTATTACACTGATGCAATTTGCGCATGAGCAAACGTTACCGGTCATTCCAAGAGCGGCAGGCACCAGCTTAGGCGGACAAGTGGTTGGAAACGCATTAATTGTCGATTTCTCCTGCTACATGAATAACATTAGTGAAATTAATGTAGAGGCACAAACCGCTCGGGTTCAGCCCGGCGTCGTACTCGATGTATTGAATCAGGCTACCCGTAAGTTAGGATTACAGTTCGCGGCCAATCCCTCCACGTCCAACCGTTGCACCATCAGTGGCGCTATCGGCAATAACGCCTGGGGGGCGCATAGCCCAATGTACGGCACCACCCGCGACCATGTAACCAGTATCGACGCCGTATTAGCCAATGGTGAAAACCTGTTATTTAAAGCACTTGATAACAACGCCCTGGATCGTTTACTGGCAACATCCACCCACGAAGCGACTATTTACCGACAACTGGTAAATGACATTACCGAAAACCGTGACTTGATTCTAACAGCGTATCCCACAAACAACCTGCCCTGTAACATGGGTTATGCGTTGAATGTATTAGCAAATCAACAACCATGGAATCCCCAAGGCACCCCATTAAATTTAACCGCGTTGTTATGCGGCAGCGAAGGCAGCCTGGTCTTAACAACCGAAGCGACATTAAAACTGGTCGCCATTCCCAAACACCGGCATATGCTCTGCTGTCATTTTGAGTCCTTACAAAGTGCATTGGAAGCCGTTGAATCCGCAGTTAATCAACAGGCCAGCGCCGTCGAACTTTTAGATGATGTAATACTGGATTTAACAAAATCAAACCTCGAACAACAACGCAACCGGGACTGGATCAAGGGCAACCCAAAAGCCGTTTTGTTAATTGAGTTTTGCGGTGATAACCCCGGCGAACTCCACGATCGGGTTACAGCGCTGACTGAAGAACTAAGCCAATCCGGACTCTGTAATCTAAACACCACCTTGATAAATGAGCAAACGGATAAAGCCTGGGCAATTCGCCGCGCGGGGTTAGGGCTGCTAATGGGAACGACGAACCCCATAAAACCTATTACCTTCATTGAGGACAGCGCAGTACCCGTGGCGCAATTACCTCAATTTGTAGCGCAATTTCAGCAAGTCCTAGCGGAATTCAAAACACCTTGTGTTTATTACGGGTCAGTCTCCAGGGGACTTATACACCTGCGACCGACGATCGACCTCCACTCCGCCACGGGCAGACAAACAATGGTTCAGCTCGCCGATGCAACGGCTGATTTACTCAAACAGTTCGGCGGCACCATGTCAGCCAAACATGGTGATGGCCGCATTCGTGGTAATTACATTAAAAAAATGTTGGGCGATAACGTTTATACCTTAATCGAAAAAATCAAACACACCTTTGACCCGGATAATTTATTAAACCCCAACAAAGTGACTCATCCACTCGCCATGGATACCCAGCTGCGCAGCGATGCCAGTATCAGTGCCGGCCACAATACCACTTACCTGCACTGGGCCTCACCCAACGGTATCGTTGCTGCCGTCGAAAAATGCAATGGTGCGGGTGCATGCCGAAAACCGGCGGGCAATGGCACCATGTGCCCAACCTATATGGTGACATTAGACGAAAAACAATCCACCCGGGGCAGAGCCAATGTAATACGGCAAACCATTCAAAGCCACGGTTTTGAAGCTGGCATCAGGCACGATAATGTCAAAGAGGTATTGGCTACCTGCCTGTCATGCAAGGGTTGCCGTTCGGAATGTCCCGCGAATGTGGATATGGCGCGATTGAAAATCGAACATTTACAACACTACATAAAAAACCATGGCACCAGTCTTCGAACTCACGTCATCCGACATTTTGATGTGTTAAGCTGCCTGGGTAACTTCATGCCGGCGCTGGCAAACATTACCTTAAACAGTTATTTCATAAAATCACTGCTAAAATATCACCCCCAACGAAAGATGCCGGTGTTGTCAGGCTTTACCTTAAGCCGTTGGCATCAGCTTCATGTCCGTCAGCGCAACGCCGGTCAGTTGGGAGAGGTTGTTATCCTTAACAACGCCTTCAGCCAACATTATGATGTCAATATTGGCATCGCCGCGGTGGAGTTTCTGGAACACGCCGGATATCGGGTAACGATTTCGCCGTGCTTTAAATCATTGCGCACCGCGCTAAGCCAGGGGCTAATTGGCGTGGCGCGCGCACGGCTTAAGAAACTGCTCGACTATTTACACCCACTGGTTGAGCAGCATATACCCATCATTGGTTTGGAACCCTCGGAACTGTTAACCTTGCGAGATGAAGCCATCACGCTTGTGGACACCCAGCGCTATAAACAAAAGCTCAACACCGTTAGCAACTATGCAAAACTCTTCGAAGAATTTGTCAGCGAGCAGCGTTACAAAATCGAAGCACAGGAACTGCATTGGAAAAACAATAAAATCACCATGTTATTACATGGCCACTGCCACCAAAAAGCATTGATCGGTATGGATAGCTGCCTTGATGCACTGTCAATGATTCCCGATAGTGGTGTACAACTTATCCCATCCGGCTGTTGCGGCATGGCAGGTGCATTTGGGTTTGAACAGGAACATTACGATATGTCATTAAATATCGCCAAGCTTATCCTGTTTCCGGCTATCCGTAATGCGGCAAAGGACACCCTCATAGTGGCAACCGGCACCAGCTGCCGCCATCAGATTAAAGGGGCAATGAACCGGCGTGTCTTTCACCCCGCCGAGGTGCTGCGTAATGCCTTGTTGTAGGGCAAGCAGTTACAGGGGAAATATTGATAACCAATGGCAGTAACGAATGCGCGCTAGCCTTAACCAATTAAGCCGTTAAGCTCATCCGGTTTGAACCGATGTTTTAATCACGTGCGCTGCCTGCGCAGGCAAAAAGTATTGATAATAAGGCGCCGAATGCAACCCATTATCGGGAACAAACCCAAGCCCATACAAGGCAAACATCTCATGCGCCAGTGCCGTTGGCATTTCCTTGCGGGATACAATTTCCAATAACTTGCCATTCTCGATCATTTTATTAAGCTCGGCGCCATGCTGCCCGACTTCCTGTTTTAACGTGGATGGAATCGCGGTGTTTTTTTCAGGCTTTGTAAATACCTGCTGCAATAAACCCCCGGTGTATTCACCGGTTGGTTGTAGAATCGTAACCCCGTATTGTGTTAACGCTGCCATAACATCCTCCAGTGGTACCGCATTACGTTGCCCATGCGTCAATTTCGTTGCTCGAATCGCCAGATGATGTGCCGTATAACCATACACTCGGTTCCAGTGTTGAATGATTTGTGCGGGATGGCTGGCATCAGACTGATCAACAAAAATTCGCAGCACTTGTCCGTTAGTTAACAGTTTATAAAGCGGATATGCATTCCAGCCATCGGAAAATTGATAAAACGCCTCACAATCAATTTGAGGCGAGCAGTATCCATGGTGCTCCTTAAGTAGCGTAACGACCCGCTCAGCATCCTGGCGTGCCCTGGTGCCACAACGAATGGCCAGATGATCAAAGTGTACATTCCAGTTTTTTTGCCGGGAAATTTCCAGCAAACTCAGGTCAGCGCGACTATTAAGCAATGACTCCACTGATTTAACCGCCGTGTAGACATCAAGACAGGCCAGCCAATCCGCCATTAACCCGGCCTGGTCATTGGTAATAGTGCGCTGCGCATTGGCCAGTATTGCCTGCAGGAAGTCGTTGGCGTAGCTGGCAACATGCAGCAGCGCATCGTCCAGATTGTCCTCGAAAATAAAATCTGCCTTAGCTTGATGATAAGCATGAATCAGTTCATCAACCGTGGTGATATTGGTAAAATAGTGCGCTGCCGTGGCTGGCTGGGGTTTAGTGTCGAAAGGGGTCAAATCTAAATAAACCAACTCGTTTTTATCCCCACGACTTACCTGCACTTTGGCATCGGCCCCTTCTAACAGGGCTTGGGAACATGCCGAAAAATGCGTATTTTCAAGCAGTGCGCCAGCCAGCTTAATAGCAATTTGTTTATGTTGATCATTCACCTGATAAAATTCCGAATGCTGAATGGTGTATTACTACCTATACTACTAAATAGTCCAATACCTAATAGTATAGTTAATTAACCACTATGACGATGTCAGTACTCATAAATTCACCACAAATTTTATTTATACACAATAATTAGCCCGTTGACCGGCATTGGCGATCAACACCAGAGAAAAATCCGGTATAAACGCCAGCTCATTATCAGGAGAAACATTTTGCCAAAATATAACGTACTCGTGCTGGGCGCAGGAAAAATCGGTTCACTCATCACCTGTTTATTATCAGAATCCGGTGATTATAATATTCATCTGGCTAATTTACATATTGATGCCGCCAATAAACTGGTGGCACAGCTCGACCTGAAAAATGTCAGTACCAGCAGCCTCGACGCGCAAGATAAAACAGCACTGGAGACGACCTTTAACACGGCCTTTAATTCGACACATAACACATCGGCCAACAGCTCATCTAATACAGGAAAGTTTGATGCGGTTATTTCCAGCTTACCCTACTACTGCAACCCACAGGTCGCTGATCTGGCGGCAAAATACCAGGTGCATTATTTTGATTTAACGGAAGACGTTGCTGTCACCAACCATGTCAAAACCATCAGCAAAAACCAAAAAAATGTGTTTATGCCACAATGCGGCCTGGCCCCTGGCTTTATAAGCATTGTTGCCAATGCCATCATACAAAATTTCGAAAAACTCGACACGGTCAAAATGCGCGTCGGCGCACTCCCGGTTAACCAGAATAACGCCCTGAAATATTCATTAACCTGGTCCACCGATGGTCTCATCAATGAATATGGCAACACCTGTTACGGTATCGAAAACGCAAAAATGACCAGTCTGTTACCACTGGAAGGCCTGGAAACCATCACCATGGACGGCGTTCACTACGAAGCATTTAATACCTCAGGCGGGCTTGGCACACTGGCCGACACATATAGTGGCAAGGTTAACATCATGAACTATAAAACCTTACGTTATCCCGGTCATTGTAAAATAATTAAATTATTAATGAACGATTTAAAGCTGAATGACGACAGGGATACGTTAAAAAGAATCCTCGAAAATGCCATCCCAAAAACCCTGCAGGATGTGGTGCTGGTGTATGTTGCGGTTACGGGATACAAAGACGACAATTTATTTGAAGAAAACTATGTTAAAAAAATATACCCGCAAACTATCGCCGGAAAATTGTGGTCATCAATTCAGGTAACAACGGCAGCCGGCATTTGTGGTGTTGTGGATATGGTATTAAATAACGCCGATAAATACAGCGGGTTTGTTACCCAGGAAAGCATACCGTTATCCGATTTTTTAGCCAATCGATTTGGCAACTATTATTCCTAAGCCAAACAACCGGGAGATAACCTTGGAACTTCTCGATAACCTGCAGTTAACAGCCGACAACGCTGGCACGTATAGCCGTCAGGGCTGGTGTAAGACGACCGATGCCGGAATCATAGCATCCATAAACCCGGCGACGGGAGAACACATTGCCAATGTTTACACCTGCACGGAAGCCGATTATCAAACTCTGGTAACCAGCAGCCTTGAAGTACAAAAAGAATGGCGCATGATACCCGCACCCAAACGCGGTGAAGTGATTCGTCAAATAGGCAATGCATTACGCGACCACAAATCCGCTTTGGGCAGCCTGGTGTCGTTGGAAATGGGGAAAATCAAGCAGGAAGGTGATGGTGAAGTCCAGGAAATGATCGACATTGCTGATTTTGCCGTGGGCCAATCGCGCATGTTATATGGCAACACCATGCATTCAGAACGCCCTCTCCATCGCATGTACGAACAGTGGCACCCCCTGGGCATTGTGGGCGTCATCTCCGCCTTTAATTTTCCTGTCGCAGTATGGTCATGGAATGCCTTTATTGCCGCCATTGCGGGAAATACTGTGATTTGGAAGCCCTCATCAAAAGTTCCACTTTGTGCCGTTGCCGTGCAGCATATTTGCAACCAGGTTACCGATGCCATGGGTTTTCCCGGGATATTCAGTTTGTTTTTACCGGGCAAAAAATCGCTCACTGAACAGTTTGTGGCAGACCATCGAGTTTCATTAATGTCTTTTACCGGTTCCAGCCACGTAGGACGACATGTTTCAGAGCAAGTCGCCCGGCGTATGGGTAGAAGCCTGCTGGAGTGCAGCGGCAACAACGCTATTATCGTGGACCAAAGTGCGAGTCTCGATTTGGCAGTACCCGCCATTGTTTTTGGCGCAGTGGGTACCGCCGGCCAGCGTTGTACATCAACCCGACGACTCATTATTCATGAATCCATCTACAGTATGCTGATAACACGGCTCATTAACGCTTATCAGCAAGTGAGCATTGGCGATCCATTAAAGGATAATGTGTTAATGGGGCCACTGATTGACAAAGCTGCGATGGATGCTTTTTCACACGCCATGGAAAATGCAATGTCAGCCGGTGCAAACATACTTTATGGGGGGCACTGTTTATCGCAACCGGGGTTTTTCGTTGAACCGACCCTGGTGGAAGTAAATCAAGCCCTGGATATCGTGCGTCAGGAAACCTTTGCACCGATCTTATACTTACAGAAATTCAAAACCCTCGAAGAAGCCATTCACCTGCAAAACGATGTTCCCCAGGGCCTGTCCTCTGCCTTATTTACCAACGACTTGAAAAACGCGGAGCACTTCCTCTCTGCCCAAGGCAGTGATTGCGGTATTGCCAACGTTAATATTGGCACGTCAGGCGCCGAAATCGGTGGTGCCTTTGGCGGGGAAAAAGAAACCGGTGGCGGGCGGGAATCCGGGTCTGATAGCTGGAAAGCCTACATGCGACGCCAAACCAATACCATAAACTGGGGTTCGGAATTACCGTTAGCACAGGGTATTACGTTTAAAGTGTAAGGCTGGCTGACCCGGTTTGCTGTGATCTGCATGGCTCTCGGCCAGCATTCATGAGAATAGCTGGCACCACCATTGTTGGCAACCATCGCAACTCACAATGATTGCACGATAATTGCGCCCTGATTTCACCCTGATGTTAAAACGCGGTTAACAAAAACAATATCGATCACAACCCAATAGTGTTATTTGCTCTTTGCAAAACAAAACTTCGTTTTCTTCTTCAAACGGACAATAACCCTGGTTAAGCTTGGGGTGAAGTCGGCCCTTGAACTCGCTGTCATACACAGCGTCGATTTCCACCCACAATAAGTTGTCATTATCCCTAATCTGCACAAAACAACCGGGACCAAGGTTTTCGATTAATCCAGCCGTTGGCACCGTAAACGCTTCACTCATAATCTACACCTAATTTTATATTTTTATCATTCAGCGCCAGCCTAACCACCTCCCTTTCAAACGAACCCTATCCTTACTCTACAGATTATTCAACTGTGGAATCCAGGTTGAATCATCGGGTTCCACGCCTTGGCACTCAGCCTGGCTTTGAGTTCAACGCTGGTTTTAACGTCGGTGCTAACTCAAATCACAATACCGCTAGCACTGATAGCGCTTACGTCACCCAAGTTTACCCTCATAAAAGGATTGAACATTGACATTAATCAAAACAGTGGGCGGCAGGATGGTTCCATTCAACGGCGGAATCTAGGTTCAAGGGGCAAAATGAGGACAGCTTAATGTCAAAGAGTGCTCATCGCACGGCGGGTTAGCGATCCTAGATGAAAACTTAAGCCTGGGCTTGAGGGCTTTTCTCACATTGCGAAGCGCCGGAAATACGCCGAATACTCTCCAAGTCGATAATTTCTATATGCTTACGAGATGCTTTTATAATATTTTGTTCCTGAAAACCGGTAAATTGGCGGCTAACGGTTTCCACCGCCATACCCAGATAATTACCGATATCGGTACGCGTCATGGTTAAATTAAATTCTGTTGCTGAAAAACCACGTTGATGCAAACGCGTGGAAATACTTAGCAGAAAGGCCGCTACCCGAGCTTCCGCGCTCATTTTTCCTAGCTGCAGTAGCAATTGCTGGTCCGATAAAATCTCTTTACTCATCAAGCGATGCAACTGGCGTTGTAAACCATGAATCTGGCCTGATAAGATTTCCAATTTCAAAAAAGGTAGTTCACAGACACTGGTGGTTTCCAAGGCCTCTGCAGTACAGCTATATGCATCAGTGCTAACACCATCCAGGCCAACCAACTCACCCGGTAAATGAAACCCCGTCACCTGTTGGTCACCGGTGCTGGTGGTGGCATAAGTTTTAATCGATCCAGACCGGACCACGTAAAGTGAACGAAACACATCGCCTGGATGGTACAAACGCTGAGATCGCTGCATCGGCCTCGGTCGCTTGACGATCTGATCCAGGCGCTCCAGCTCTTCACCGTCCAAGCCATACGGTAAACACAAGCTGCGCAAGCTGCATCCCGTGCAAGCCACCTTAATTTGAGGTAATCGAATTACTTTTGTGGAAGTCATATTATCGCTGCTTTAGTTTATGTTGCTGAATTTAAGGTTGCTGAAAATGTATTGCTGTAATTGTGTTAGCGTAATTAAATCGCTGAATTGATATCAATGAATTTATATCACGATGAAAAATACCGCAGAACAATAGAAACATCGCGGCTGAAGCTCACTTGAATTAGCATAAAACGTACGAAATATTACCGCAGCAAACCACTAAAGTATTTATTGCGGACTGCCTCATATTAGTATCTTTATTATATGTTGATACACATCAATGTAAAATGCCTAATCTCTACTTAAATTTTAATATACGCCAAAAGAAAGCAGAACTGCTTATCTGGCGACAGAATGCATCGGATATCGATGCTGTGTAGACCTATTAAAATCAAGGAATTTAACATGGAAACGCTAGTAACAGAGTATTGTGATGCCTGCGCCGATTATGTAATTCTAAATCAGGATCAGGCTAATTGTGCCAACGAACATAATTGCGAGTTAATACCACCCAATTGCCCGTTAATATCACTATTTATTTCTAAAAGCATTACATCAACATCCAGTAAAGAAAAAGACAACAATACGCCCAAGTTCTATTTATCGGACACGTAAGTCAATTAGACCCGAAAACAGTATTTTTAATGGCCCTAATTGAATAGGGCCTTAATTAAAAATGACCGTATAAACCAATCAACAAAAAAACCAGTAACTTAAAGCAAACAGAAGGACAACACGATGATAGTACTCATTACAGATCCCATGACAAATAGGCGTGCAATGAACCCGGACAAACACGCCTTTATTATTCAGGGCTCAGGACATAATGCCCTTAAAATCTATTTCGAGTCACAAGACTCGAAAAACACCTATATCAAATCCAATGCACTCAAGGTACCAGCAACAAACGAATAAGTCGATAAGCTAACCACTATTCCAGTAAGCACCCGGTCACAAACCATGCGACCTCTGGTCATCAATCGGTAATACTCATTGGCTCAAATAGCCGATACGAATGCCTCACTAAAACCAGCGCTGGAACTGCAGCTGAAGCCCCTGAAGATAACCCGTGTGAGCCTGAATCCCTACCGACTCATTGCCACTTAGCCTGTAACCAACATTGATAACAAAGCCGGCATTAGGTTCTGGCGCCAAACGTAATGTTTGTGCGGTAAGCCCTTTGGCTTTTTGTGTTGCCTTTATCCATCCGCCATTTACCCCCGCCGCCAGCTTAATCGACGCATTCAAATCATAGCTAAGCAATAGACTGGTATTAATTTCATTCCAGGTAAGCGATAAATTATGGGTCGTTGATTCCCCACTCACATCCTGAAACAGATAATTTGCCAGAAACATTAGGCGAGCTGATGCGGATTGCAATACTACCGTTCGCATTGAAACACCGAGGAAAAAACCATCCAAATCCTCACCATCAAACAAAGCCTGCTGTGAATGACTAACAAATGCATAACCAAGATTTAAGCCAAAATGCACTTTAGCGTGTTCGGGCACATCATAAACAAGCACACCAATTCGGTTCAAACGGGTATCGACGACAGCGTCATTATTTTGTAGCTCAAGATTATCGTGGTGAACCAGCATGGAGAAATCAAGGCTATTATGAGGCGAGCGCCGAATATCAAGATCTAGCGCCACTGCATGACTGGAGGCCAACGTCGCCATCAATAAGCCGACTAATATTACGATTATTCGTGCCACAAAACTCACTCGCCCTTTGCGATAACATCAGACCCAAATCCAGGATCGTGAACTCGACCGGTTCTGCTAAAAAACAGCAATGATTCGTTAAGCTGAATTTCATAATAAAACCATCGTTTATAGTACAAGCAGCTATAAACCGAAGAACCTAAACCAATATAGCCAGTTATGTGCCGTCATTAAGCCATACAGGCTATCAAGAACATTTACGGCAAATAGTGATTAATACCCGGAAGCGACTTAATTCTATTGCTGTCAAACCGCTTTATCAACACAGATCCATCATTCAGGGCAGCCTCTCAAGGTGCGAAGCACACTGTACTGTAACCCACAATATACCCGTAACCTTTAAGATTTAGGCATAATTGCACCCCCTATTTATTCCATAACAGCGTCCATGGCTGCGTTGTCTACAGGGATGTAGGCAAGGGGCGTGAGCAGGATGCGGACGCATTGAAATTCCTTGTAATCGTCCGGCTCACGCGTCATTTCGCCTTTCTTAAAGAACCTACTTTTGGTGCCATGCTTTTGGTCCCATGAATGAAATAGGAAGCACACTTAGCACCTAAATCGCTTTGGGTATAGTAGAAAATAATTGAAACCTGTAATTAAACATGACGGGGAATCATCACGCGGAGAAAATCATATTGACCATAAAACTATCGTTAGGCCCATGATATTTCTATACTTTCATGATGCTCCCAGCCAATAACCCGAGACACCATTATCGTTATAATCCATTGAAAAACCAACGTATTACGCAAATATACGCTTGTTACACAGTGAATCCGTGATAAATATTAACAGACACTTAAACAGTCAAGCACTTAAGGTATGCCAATTGCGGGGGAGTAGTCTTAAAGCATCAAACTTAATTATGAGCTGCCGCTATATATTGTTACTGTTTGTAATCGTTCGGTTTTTAACCGACCACTGAGGAGAATACAAGGATAGCCATATAGATATGGCTTAATTGCTTGCATTATGTAATCCAAAACAGTTAGATTTGCTA
>Ga0316204_10003635_pt1 | contig 30117 bp, 34 predicted proteins | sample 6monrhotite_MG_2_FD_205661 | JGI IMG/M metagenome (GOLD analysis project Ga0316204, IMG submission 205661) | Microbial mat bacterial communities from mineral coupon in-situ incubated in ocean water Damariscotta River, Maine, United States -... | ecosystem: Environmental > Aquatic > Marine >...
CCGCTCCTGCATTTCTTCGTCGTTCGCTACCGCTCTCAACTACGAAAGGGCAGACGGCGTTGCCTATCTGGGACTAACGGCCCTCGCTTTGCTCTCCATGGCCGTCAGCGGAGGTAATTGGTTATTTAGGGTTCAAAGGCAAGAGCCTTTAACCCTTGCCGTACGAATTTCCATCAGAAATGAAAAAGCTGTTATTTATCGATTGTGAGGGTTTAATAACTTGTTGGTACTGTGCGGTTAAACAAAGTATTTCAGCTAACAAAACGTTCAAGGTGAAATTTTAAGCGCTACATTTTGTTGTGTCCATTCCGCTTCGAAATAATTATCTAAAAGTCACCATTAGTCATCTAAAGTCATAATCTTCCTAAACCAATTGTTTTCATTAAAATTATTGGCAAAGTCGAGAGGCACTCAAAGACATCCAATATCAGTCTAAGGCATAAGAAATATGTACATGTCCGTGTACATTTTTTGCTTATTTTATGGCTAAAAAGACTATGTACACAGGGGATGATGAATTTATGGCGATTACAGATACGTGGTTGAAATCAAACAGTGGAAAGGAACGAAAAACAAGGGGGGAAAAGACAGATAGAGACGGGTTAAGCGTTCGTGCGACAGCTAAAGGAAAGTTAGTTTTTCAAATGCGCTATCGTTATAACGGCAAAGCAAAAAGGCTTGATATAGGAACCTATCCTTTTATCTCTTTAAAAGAGGCAAGGCAGGAAAACCAAAGGCTCAAAGCCCAGCTAGAGAAGGGGCATGATCCAAAAAACATACGCATATTAGAAAAACAAACAAATATAGAAGTTGAGACTTTCGAAGAATTTTTCCGTACGTGGTATGAAAAATTCTGCAAGAAAAACAAAAAGCATCATTTCGAAATTCTACGTACCTATGAACTTTACGTTTTCCCAAAACTTGGAAAACTCCCAGCAGATAAAATCACTCTGCATACATGGATGGATCTATTAGAAGAACTTGCAGAAAAGCTTCCCAGCGTGGCAGAAAGAATTCTTACCAATAATAAGCAGGCTTATAAATGGGGTATCAAGCGACAGCTTGTGACAAGCAGCCCACTTGCTGATATTGGTTCATCCACTGATTTGCAAATCAGAAGAAATGTCGGAACCAGAGTTTTATCTGATGATGAAATTAAATTAGTCTGGCAAGCAATTGATGGATCAAACACCTTTTTCAAAATGAAAATATTTCTCAAACTTTGCCTGTTCTACGGATGCAGAAACGGAGAATTGAGACTAGCCGAGAAATCACATTTTGATTTCGATAAGATGATATGGACTGTACCTATACAAAACCATAAGACAGGAAAATTTACTAAAAAACCTCTTATCAGGCCAATCATTCCCGAAATAATCCCAATGCTAGAAGAAGCAATCTTACTCAATAACAACAGAAATAAATACGCGTTTGGCAGTAATAAACTAAATGGCTCGATAACTCGCATTACTACGAACTACCCTTATCGGTTGATGCACTGGCTGAAACAAAACAAGGGCGTTGAGATGGAACACTGGTCAATGCATGACTTACGGAGAACAGCAAGAACAAACTTCTCTACTCTAACTGAGCCTCATATTGCCGAGATTATGCTAGCCCATAAACTCCCCGGTTCATGGCAAGTCTATGATCATCATGATTATCTGGATGAACAAGCGGAAGCTTATAGAAAATGGTGGGATAGACTCACGAAAATTGTCATTTAGTAAATGCTTTTGTTGCACTAAAACATAATGAATAAATGTAACTGTTCGATATTATGGAGAATACGATTTTTCATGAAATTCGGCAGTTACTTTTGTTCACGTAATCTGATAATCTTAGAAAAGAATATCGATTTCAAATTAACTCAAGGCTCTTTAAACAGGCCTATAGTGAGACTCTTTTCATTAAATGATCTAGAGAACTTTTTTTGAAATATTTTCTTGAAGGATTTTAGTGATAAAAAATGGCAATTCTTAAAGTGGGAAGCTTCGCCATTCTAGGATTCCTCTAATTATAAATCGAATTTTTAGCAAGCGGACAATTAATCATCAACATATGAGCAATATACAAGCGCGGGCTATTCGGCATCATCATGTTTCCGTTTTAGAAATATTTACCTGAATAGTCCATCTAACATTAAACGCCACCCCCATTCTCCCCTATTACAGAGCAAGCGCATACGGTATTCAATTAGATGCTAATCCGATTAATGGTAAGATTGTTCTTTTACCGCCTAAAGAAGAATAATAGTGCATTCTGATTAACGTTCGAAAACGGACTTTCAGCAAAGTTCGTTTTTTTAATTGCTAATATGGAAGTTTATAAAAAATGGCGGGGTTGTTTGAAAGAGATCATTGTAAAGTTATTTACAATAAGATTTCAATATCTTGTTGTCCGATGATGTGCATGATTTCGACGATATCGTCATTGATACGGTAATAGATGCTATCGACACCACAGACACTGCGGCGGTAGCCTTCTCGAATATAATCAACAGGCTGGTAAAGATAGGGTTGTTCGGCGATCTGTTCGAAGCGCTCAATAAACGCGTTGTAATATTTGTCAGCTTGGGCTTCACCGAACTCGCGAACACCGCGCAACCAGATTCGATAAAGGTCTTCTTCAGCTGCAAGGGATAATTTATAATTCGCCATTCTCTCTCGCTTTTTTCTTAAAGCCTGCGAGCATTTCTTCTGGTGTCTTATCAACAAATCCGGCTTGCTCAGCCTTTATCAACTTTGTTCTCAAAGCTTCAATCATTGCGGGAGTCTCCTGCTCTCTCATTTGCCGCTCGCGAATCAATTCGCGAAATACTTCGCTCTCATTCCCAAAGTGACCTGTTTCGATCTGAGTTTTGACCCAATCATCTTGACGGTCCGTTATCGAAATACTTTTTTTCACCATTGGCATTTTCTAGACTCCTTCCATAAGAGGAAAATATACTACCTGTTAGTATAGCCTACCACCAACAAAAGATCAATAATTAACCTAATTTAAATAGAGGAAAGTTTTTGCTAATTAATACATTGCCGAAAAACAGAGGTTTTCTACATACCAAAAATACGGCGGATTTCGCCGTATTTTTGATCTTTTATAAACTACTATCTTTTATTCCAATCAAATATTGAGAAATATTGATCTGAATAGCCCATATAATCAAATCATGGCCATTAGAGTAACGTTTTTGTTCTTTCAATCTCCTGGTTTTCCCAGTTAGCCACATCATCAACACTCCAGAGATTAAAGCTTCCTCTGTGTTTGATGCATGGCAATGGAAAGGGATTTTTATCTCTTTTCATGCGGCGGAAGATGGTTCGGCTAGAGCATCGAAAGCGGTCACAGAGATCTTTTGTTGAGTAATATTTGTTGGTCATGTTACTTCCCCCTTGTTTGCATTTCTGGTTTGCTAAGTTTTAGTGATGGTTCAATCTTTCAGTTCCAAATTTCGATATTTATTGACGAAAGAAAGCATGTTCTGCAAATCATCGACGGTGTATTTTCGCTGGCTTAAAACCTCTTCCGCTTCATCCTGAGTAATTGTCTTTCTCAACCCAACCAGAAACAGAACAAATAAAAAGGGTGTAAGGTCAAACGCGACGCCTGCCGCGATGAACGGGATAATATGAGAGGCGTACATGACAACAAGTTTTGCCCTCAAATAGTGCTCCCAGACCGGAAAACCTTCTTCTTGAGCATTTTCCGCAGCTCCTGCAATGCTCTTGGTATATTTCTCTTTGGTTTTGCGAAAATCCTGTCTGATTTCGGCAAGAATAGCTTTTTGTTTTTTCTTTAACGTCTGATTACTCGATGTTGAAATGGCGATAACATTCTCTAACGGGGTGATTGCACCGCTGACAACACGACCAATATTATACGAAGCAAGCTTTTCATATAACGTTTGAATATCACGATTCATTTTCCGCAACGTCAGAATACGACTATCGATGTTTTCACTATCTTCCAACAAATTACGCATCTCAGATAAAATCGCGCTTGCTTGCAACACCGTTTTTTCAATTTCTCCATTATTGGCACTAATCGCAATAATGGCAGCGTTAATGATATCGACTGACTGTTCGTACATGGTGCTCACCGTACCCGAACCCTTTGCACCGGATAGCAGTCCGGTTTTCTTTTCTTTTTCCGCCAGCATTAAATAGCGTTTCTTGTCGGCAGTCAGACTCATCACGATATTCTTTTGATCTTGAATCTCAACACTCTTACGGCTAAAGGCTTTTTGAACTTGTTCGATATGATTGCGTGCATCTAACCTCGCCACGTCCTCCCACGAGATCGCCAATACGTTTGTAAATGCAGACATATTGAGGACCAGGAGAATTGATAAGAAAAATCCCACCCAGGGCCAAGTCGAACTACTGGTTTCGTTCAAGTTAGGCATAATATCCGCGCTGATGCTTGCTAAAAAGAATATTGCAACACCAACGGCTACGGAGTAGATGGTAGAAATCCAGACATTACCTGTCATATCTATCATACTGACACCGGTTAAACAGGATGATGATGCAGCAAGCACAAAAAATATGGGCCGAGAAAATTGAATTGCCTTGTTGTAAATCGCCACCCGGTTCATGTCCCCTCCCGAAAATCAAAGCAGCACTTCTTTGTAAACTATGAAATAGTTTAATCGAAAAATTAGCCGCTCAACAAGACAGCGTAAAATCTATTTGTGCTTTCAATAATAATTTCAAAAATTCTCAATTTTTGTGAATTTTTTACGTCTCTACACGCTAACACCGAAAACGCTATAACGCGAAATAACACTCCGGTGTCTATTCTATTTACTGTACATTCCTGGATCAACTAACACTCTTCTCCATACATCAAACTCCCACCACGGGTAGCGTTCCGCTAAAATAAGTCGACACCCTGGAACTCTCAATATTTGTTTGTTGTTACCCAGCCTTCTTAGCATATCGACGGGAAGTAAAGGTCTTTTCTGAGTACCGCTACTCATTCCACCACTTTGAACAGTTCCCGCTGAATAGCTCGTTGATACAGTTTGCACATCAATATATCCCGCCATTTTTTCAATATCACTAGCTAAGCTGATATCTTCGACATCCCACATTTGCATAACACCAGCCTGATCTTCAATTTCCTTTCTTTCAGCCGCAGTGTAAGTCGGTTCGAGCGAATGTCTACCTTGCAGGAAAAACCAGAGTTGAATATTGAAACCACGATAAAGGCGAAGTGCTTTTAGTATGACTTCCATTCGAGGCAAATTTGCAAATTCGTCTAAAAAGAAAGTTGTCCTCACTTTACCTTGAGTAAGCGCAATTCGGTTAATCATATAATCAGTAACCAATGCTATCCAGGATGCATTTGATCGAAGATGCTCCGGTGGAACCATGAGATACAAGGTAGTTGGTTTTTTCTTTAATATCGCTGGATCAATAGTCGTCTTCTTTGTGGCTTCTCCAAGTACTGATCCTGGCTTATAAGGATTAAGTGCAGTAGCAACCGTATTAGAAATAATATCGAACTGTTTTGCATTATCTTCCAAATTGATCATATCCAGAAGTTTAGCCCCACGAATTCGTAAATATTCGATGGAGCTTTGTTTCATTTTTTCAAAGATTGCTTTTAACTGGTTGCTTGTTGCGTTTGCAAGCTTCCATAAGTGCGATAAATCATAGTTGTCGGGTTCTTGCGTAACGGTATATAGCATAAGCGCTTCAAGAAGCTGCCTGGCTTCGATATATACCCATTCGTTGCTACCTGCTTTAACGGGTTTAACAACAATAAGCATCGTACTGCCCATTACCTTATCTAATAGGCGAGGAATGTCATTAATAAAGGCCTTATGGGAATCGAGTGGATTGAGGTCAACACTTGGCGCATTATGGAGTCCCCAAGGGTTGATCGGTAATATTTCTTGCTCTAGATTTATTGATCGATGTTGATGACTATAAAGGTAATTCTCGCCTTTAGGATCGATGACATATATGGAATGTTTAATATGCGCTAGGTTTTGCGCAATCACACAAGTGCCCTTTCCAGATCCGGTTCTTCCGTAAGTTAAAAGATGACTATCGCCGTTATAAAATAACAGCTCGCCTGAGTGCACACCCAAATAAACCCGTCGCGGTGGATTTCTGACTAAACCCGCTTCCAATAAGTCGTTAAAGCTGGCAAAACGGGGTTGCGCGACTCTTTGGTCTATCTCCTGCAATCTTAGCTGCAATTGGTAGTCTATTGCTTTACGTCTCGCCCGCGCTTCATGATTGCGTCGCTGTAGTTCGTAGTTAAAACGGTTCCGTTCTTTGAGAAAACCATCGATTTCCCGGTAGGCTTTCCAACCGCCAACCACAAAATCCAGAGCCTTTTTCTTTTTGCTTTTCTTATTCATTATCTTCTGGCACCTCAAAACGAAATTTTTTTCTTGTTGGTTGAGGTGTTGAACTACTTGTCGGCATCGAGTCATCTTTTGGAAAAAAGAGGTTTCTGAGCAATTCCAGTATGAAAACAATCACTACCCCAGCCGCTGGAGCAAAAACAAGAACGGCAAAATTGGCGTCCATGAGTTCTTTTGCGTGGGAACAGCTATCAACCCATAGATAAGAAAAGGGCGCACCCGTGATAAACAGTATAAAAATTCCGGTGGTCTCGAATCTCTTTTCATTTTTTGTCATGGGTTGACTTTCATCAAATAGACTAAACACAACGGCCATAAAACCAAGCCAGCCAAATGCTGCCAGAAAACAGATCAGGTAAAAAAATTCTGTGCTACATAGGTTTGCCATTTACTCCCCCTTAGAACTTATCGCGTTAAGTTCCTGTTTCGATTTTTAAAAATGTTCGTGGATTGCCTATCGAACTTTCTTTGCTCACTGGCGTTTTCTACTTTCCGTCTTTCTTCCGAAAACTTCTTGTCAATGATTGCCGCTTTTTGCTGTTCAAACTTTTGATTTAACCGGTTAGCTTCTTGTTGATTTTTTTCAGTTACCAGTTTTCTTGCCTGGAGACTCAACTGCTTTCGTGTCAGGTTTGATTTGCTGAAATTATCCGGAGTAAGTTCCGGTCGAGACTTCTTCGCCAGTATCTCTCTTTCCGCCTTCGATATGTCTTTGCTAAAACGTGCCTTTTGATCATTAAGCAACCGTTTGCTTTCGATCTTTTGTCGTTCACTAATTGCTTCTATTTGTTTTCGCTCTGCGTTCGACAAGCGAGTCTTTTCATAGGCGTCGCGATTTGCCGCGATATTAAATTCACGATCCACCTCATCTAACCCTCGTAATTGAATAAACCCATTTGAAGGAGGCTAACCTTTTACGATTAGCCTCATTGCCTAAATCAAATTAATGCACAAACATTCCGAAAATCGGCCCGCCACAACGATGACACCGATCTTTTCTGAGCGAAGGTTTGCCTCCTAAATCAAGCTTTCCGCGATGATCAAAGAATCCATCAAGATTTGCACATCGATGACATAATTTTTTGTTGCGTATTGGATTCCAACACATAACACATTCCCCCCTTAGAAACTATTGTCTACATAAAGCCTGGTGGCTTCACAAAGAAGCCACCAGACCACCTCATCAATACTTTTTGTATTTAACTTTGTTGTACCCTGCTTCATACTCCTTACGATCACGAACTGTGTTAAAAGATGTTGGACTTTTAGGTCCTTTGTTTTTGCTGGCGTCAGCCATACCGTTTTTAAATGCTGTATTCGACATTTGAATTTCTCCTTTAAATTAATAATGAAAAACATCTTCTGGTTACGCCGTTGGCCTTCGACGATGAAAAGAATAGCAAGAGGTTTTAGATTATGTAAATAGAAGAGGAAGGCTTAAATTCTAAATTTATTGGAACAGTAAAAAATTTAGAAAAAGTAACTAATTTTTGAATTAGAAAATTTTTTCTTATGCTTTTTAAAAATCTATGGCACGAAAAATGTAACAACAAATTTTCTGGGGTTCACATTATAAGCGAACGCAGCCGCCAATAACAATGGCTTCTGGATTTGTTTTAGAATGCAAGCAAGCTTCTTTATTAAATTTATATCGATAAAATTTTGGCTGGATAAATCAAAAAAGCCCGCTTCCATAAGCAGGCTTTTTAAAAGAAACTAAATAAAGTTTCAGTCAGAACGGATGTTGAGCAACTTTGACAAAGTCCTCCATTTGAAATTCACTAAACTCGGAAATTTCATTTTGAAAATGTGACTTCAATTTATCGATTGCAGAATTTCCCTCATGCTCGGTTTTAGTTGTCAAACCTATCTCAAATCTCCATTCACCCATCAAAACGGCGATATAGTGTAGCGCAGGCTCGTTTTCCACGTACTCGATCAATCGTCGCTGAAAAGACTTGCATATGTTTGGCGAGTTTACCAAAAGTGTTTTAGCGTGAAAATTTGTCTTTGGTGTATCCATCACAAATCTATCTCCAAGATAAATATATAAAGCTTTGAGAGCATTTGTCGTAGTCGTTACATGCGATGGCGTTCTTCCTATTTTTTTTGCTAGTTCCTTTTTATGTTTGTAGTGCCATCCACTTAATGTTGAGAGCATATCTCTGTGCTTCACTCTTAATCTTAAACACTTTCCATCAGAACCGTGATTTTTGAATGAAAGCACTCTTGGGTGTTTCGCCTTCATCCCTAATAAGTTCACACCAAAGTCGTGCATTTCATCCATAATATGGAACTCCAGACTCTCAATTGTCTCTCCAAATTTATCAATCATCTCTTCAAATACGTATCTGCTCTCATGATGATCATCTGCAACAACACCTATTTGTAGCGTTTTTCCATCATTATACGCTGTTAAATAAGACACAGATTTATGATGCTTTAAAAATTCTAATATCAGCCCACGTTTACTTTGTCCAAATTGATTTAATTCCAAATAATACCTTGTCACCACATAACCTAAACGTCTAACGTCCAGAAAAGCGCGACGCTGTATAACTCCGAACTCAATCATTTCATCGAGGAGACTTCTTACTGTATCATCGATCAATCCAGTAAGTTCTGAGATCTGATCTATAAAATATCCCCCACATTGACAAGCTGCCCATAAAACAATTAGATGTTTGTCATTCAAATTAACCTTTTTGCTCATCGCTCTACCTTTAGCAAACTACAAAGTTTAATTTCAATCAAATGACTATGTGTCTATAGTTTCCATCTCCCCCCAATTGGCACTGAGACAATCTATTTTCACTTCCCCCGCTGATGAATCTTCTCAACGAAATTCCTACATGCTACAGAAAATTGATTTAACTAGTCGTCACACGCGACATTCGATTCCCAATATATAGAAGGTTTCTTCCTTCATCAGGAAGAAACCTTTAACTGCCTTACTCCTTCTTACCACCGTTGTAAACCGCATCGTAAGCTTTCTTTTGTCTCCAGTCGTTAAAGTCTGAAGCTTTTGACGGTCCCTGGCCTGTAGATACGTGCTTCTCTCCTAAAGCACGAGCTTTTTCTACATTACTCATTAGTTGATCCTCGAAGGTTAAATAGAAAAATTAGAAAGTACGTTAGTAACGCCTTGTCACACCATGTTGGCTGCAACAGTGTTTACATAATAACCGGAGTGACTCTCGGTGTCAAAAATGTTCAAGGAGTTTATTTTAGTTTGGTGGGAATTTATTTACTGATAGCTCTTACTATTCAACTAAAATATTGTGGAACCTCTTTTTTGTGCGACCCAGACTACTTTTTGGGTTTCTTGTGCTTTTTGTTTTTTTCTGCGGATTTTTTCGATCTCATAGGTTCTACGAACGCTTTTGGGAGGGATAATTTCATTAAACATTTCCCCCGTCATAGATTCAATTCCCACTCGTCGGCTTTTAAGCGTGCTACCTAACAGCGGATCAAGCTTATCTAACTGGTCTTGGAAGAGATAAGGCACACCTTTGAGAGCTTTATTACCGAAATGAGGAAGATATTGCGCCCAGTCACTGTTTTTTAAAAATTTGTATGGATGAAGGTCTGGATCTTTTTCTAATGCAGCTTTATATAAAGGGTAAGATTTTCCAGAAGGGTCTGGTTCAGGCAGTGGAGGAACAGGAGAATCTATCTCTTCTTTTAGTTGGCCAGATTGTTCTTCAAATGCAGCGAGAATTTTGATTTGATCAGCTTTTTTAGGCAAGTTTTGAATATCAGACAGCAGGTCGCTGAACTGCTTTTTTATGTCACTAACCTTATTTGTCTTCCTTGGTGGCAACAGAGCCTCTTCTTGTTGTTCCTGCATTTTGTATAGACTTATCTCTTTCTCTGCAAGCTTTATTATCTTCTTGTTTATGGAGTTTTGGTTCTCGCCGAGTTGTTCCAGTATTTTTAGGTGACTGTCTTTTACATCTCCTAATGCTGTTTCGATCTGTTCATTAATAAAGCCAAGATTAACTCTAGCTTCTGATAGCTCTGTCACACTATTCGAACCTTGCTCAATAAGTTCATTAGCTTTAGAAATTATCTTGATAAACGTTTTTTTTAGTGGATCAATTTTCGAAGTGGGATCGGCTAGCTTAACCATTTGTAATTCCTTAAATACTCAGCGAAATTTTGACAGATTATAAAAAAGCATGAAATGGTGGATAGGAAAAAAGCAATTCTAACAGAAAGAGATATTTCATGTCTGAACTACCCGAAGCCTTAAAAAGCGTCATATATAATGAGGATGCATGGAAAGCACAGGAACAATTGATGGCGCTTGCTCGCGGATTGAAAGAAGATGGGATAAGCTCACGCGATATCACCCGTGCGATTGCAGACGTGGCGCTTAGATTGACTGAAGAGGAGAGGTACAGCAAAGGGGGGATGGATAGGTCGAGAAGACTGCTCAATGATCTGGCTTACATGTTTTTTAAAAAGTCACAATACTTAGAAGAAAGAGAAGAAGCAATTTTGCGAAATATGGATGTTGGAGGGAAAGGAAACCGCTATAGCTGCTAATTTGTACTCTTTCCTTACTTAATACTATCGATATGTTTTTCTATCGCAATCCAGACTGCGGTAGTCTTCGTCTGGGATTCCGTAATCCGAGATTGCCACATAAATACCTTTCTTCGGTTCGGAATTAGCTACTATTAGTGTGAAATGTGGCAGCTAAAACGAGTTTTTTGCTGTAATTTGCAACGGTATTTTCACTTTTGGCCACTCTATTAATGGTTCGTATCATGCAATGCGATGTGGCAAGATTTTGTTGTTTTTAACTACACCTTGCAGGGTTAGATACATAATGTTTGGCGCTTTGTGATAAGAGTTGATGTTTAACTCTTTGAATTATAAAGATAAACATGTGTTAGTTGCTATGTGGCATGTTATCTGCTCAAATGTAAATGTGTCTAATCTCTATTAGAGATACCCAAGAGCGCTAAGCTGCGAAGCAAGGCGCTCTTTCTATATATCACGCGACAAATTGTCCTTCATATGTCTGCACTTGTACCGCTTTTCGAGCAACTTTTTGATGATATTTCTACAACATGCCGGATGAACTCTGTTTCTTTAACGTCTCCTTTTCCCGACGCCACTCACGAATAGAAGTGTAACTATTTGTTTTATAAAAAAAAATAAAAAATAATTCCTTTCCGGACACATAGTGGAACAAACAATGCAAATTAATCTATATCTGCGTACATTATGCAATTAATTATGTGGATTGTATTTTGCTTAACTAAGACTGTTGTTTCACTGAGAGTGGGTATCTCGATTATAGAGATTAGACACCTTGCCTATCGGTTACTCACTCTTTTTCTTTTTACTGCTAAAACGAAAGGAGTATGTAGCTATGCTTTTGGCTTTATTAAAATTAGGTGCGACGCTCTTTGTTGTCCTGATTTCGTTGCTATTAGGCATTGACTGTTGTGAGTTAACGCATGTGATCGTTGAGTTAACGCATATGGTAGTAAGTATTCTGGATACTATCTTTGTATCTACAATATACTTTGTACCTACAATATAGATGTCGATAGTGTTGGATTGAGGGAAGGAAGGGACAGAAAATTCTGTCCCTTTTTTACTTATGAAGGCTTAACTTGCACGGGAAATCGAAGCTTGAAATGGCTTAAGTGCAGCAGAGTTCTAAATTGCTATTTTCCTTTTTCGAATGCTGGCTCCAAAACCCAACACTCCAAGGCTTAGCAGTGCAAGCGATGAAGGCTCGGGAACTTGGGCTTGTGGTTGGTTATTTGTTGCAACTACCCCATCATCATGCACGACATTTATTTCGTTAGTACCGTGCATCCCATAAAAGGAAAATGAAGTGAATGTCCCCGCATCCGAATAAGCTCCAGCATATAGATCGTCAAAATCTAAAACATGATTTTCAATATAATCATCAATTAAATTTTCAAACGTAAAGCTATCGGAAACAGTACTTCCATCTTCAAATACGCCAGTCCAAGTAAAAGTAGTATCTAGCATTTCTGGCTGATTAAACCGATCAGAAATGGTTATGCTATCAATACCAAAACTAAAACCATCATCATTAGTCAATGTTGTTTCAGCAAGATTGTAAAATCTGGCCATTGCCACATCACTATCATCAACATCAGTTCCGTAACTAAACATTGCCGAGCCAGTATTTACATCATCACTTAATGTGTAACCATCTTCGGAATATGCCAGTACACCGCCTGAAACACTACTTATCTCAGTTGGAGTCGTCCCTAAATCATCAAAATCGATTGATGTTGTTATCAATGCAGCTCCAGCATTCGAAGAAACAAATAGAAATGTAAAAAGCCATATTATTGTTATTGTCGTGAGCCTCATTCTTTTTTCCCCTGATTTATTTCGATTAATGAAAAGAACTTCCAAGTTATGTTCAATAGTTAGAATCACCATAAAACACAAGGGAATACATGGTTTCTGTTGAACTCCATTTTGGATAATATGGAAAGAAGTACTATGCAAAGCCCTGGATTTTACATATAATCCTAACTATTGAACAAAAGACAGGATTGCTATCATCCTAAAAATAGTCTAATAATCAGCTTACTAGCGGATTTCTTAACCGCGAGATGAGTATTTTTCTATTTTACTATCCTAACTTTTCCATTATCAATTTTATGGGGGTTAGGTATGATGAGAGGCGTTTTGTGGCAAGTCAAAAAATCCGTAGTCTAAATCCTAACCATCCCAAAAAAGGTTCGTCCATCAAGGTCGAACCGATCAAAGATTTAAAATCCATCAAACGCATTAAACGTATTCTTCGGAACAGACGGCGTGACCTTTGTCTGTTTACGCTGGGAATTAACACGGCCTACCGTGCGAATGAACTGGTTTCTATTACCGTGGGACAAGTGGATTATTTAACCGCCGGAGACAGACTGGAACTGAAACAGAGCAAGAATAAGAAATACCGTTCTACCACCTTAAATGAAATCGTGATTGATGCGATTGAAAACTGGCTTGCCGTTCATCCTGATCGTAGACCGGGCGCTCCGCTTTTCCCATCGCATAAAACAAAGGCTGCGTTAACGTCGGGAACCCTAACGAGTATGGTAAAAGGCTGGTGTAAAGAAATAGGGTTACGTGGTAACTATGGTTCCCATACGCTACGAAAAACTTGGGGCTATCATCAACGTAAGACATTCGGGCAACCCACCGCCCTACTAACGCGTGCCTTTGGTCACTCTAGCGAATGGCAAACCTTGGAGTATCTCTGTATCCAGCCCGAGGAAATCGAAGAACTCTATAGCGGCGCACTTTAGGACAAACCGCAAAGAGAGGTAATTGACATCGAATGAACAGGAAAAAGCTTTTACTGACGCACTCCTATTTCCATATCGGGTGATCTTTCCAGTTTTCGGCCATCCCCATAGCCAAACGCCATTTCTCATTTTCAGCGACAGGTTCTATTAATCCATTACACATCGCACACCAATTATCTCCGTTATTATTTGTCTTTAACAAATACCGAAGCATTAGAAGAATATAAAATATCCGGTCATTTCTTGGAGTGAGAGGTGGATTCCATTCAGGTTGGCGTGAGTTTTCAGGACGTATAGAAAGTTCCCTGTTCCATAACCGACTATGGTGCGCACATACGTTTCTTATGTAGGTAAGCTTGTGTAACCAATCTCCCAACCTTTTATAGTGAAGATCAAACTCTCTAGCTATCGTTTTTTTATCATCATGCTTCATTCCCTTATAGCAGTAGGACAAACTACCAAGAGACATGACTTCCGTCAGCATCCAAATAGGAAGCGTGGGAAAATTGTTATACTTATTTTTATAGTGAACAATAAAGGCGTCGCTCGAACGTTCAGCTTCCCTCTCAAGAGTACCTAACCATTGTTGATGGTCAAATCTTGGGTGAAAATTTGTTGCATCCACATGACCAAATGCATCATAGGTGTGGCCAAGATGATAGGTGATTAGTGTTCGAATATGTACTTCGACTCGTTCAATCGCATCAATGACAAGTAAACGAAGATGACGATCAAATTCATAGAGAGTTATCACATCATCAAAACTGCTTCCCTCAACAAATTTTCCTGTCATGCTGCCATCAGTATTTTTTTCACGAAAAGGATACCAATAAGCACTTAGGCGGTAATAACTGATAGTACTGAGTTGAGATAAGGCATGATCATGATCAGAGACAACTAGGCCTCGGGCCTTAAGCTGATCAAGCTGCTGATCGAATGTTAAAGCGGGTTTTCGATAATCTTCAGCCATTAAGCCTCTCAATAATCTACAGGCGAAAAAAAAGCCACCAAGGTTGCGCATTGTTAAGAGGCGTGGCAGCTATGTTACATTCAGTATAGCGACATAGTGTCTCAAAATTCAAGACAAAAATACTCCATTTCCCTATCTAGTTGTTTTTATTTGAATTTTATTATACTCAAGAGCGTTCACCTATGAACGTTCTGTTGATAGCAAATAGCACATTTAGCAATATCGTTATTTAGCCTTCAAAAGCTGTGGATAAAATAGAGAAAATAATTACTGCTAACACATAAAAATTAGGACACAAAATAGGCCACTAATTAGCGCACATTATTTATTCTTTTATCAATATTTGAAGCGCTATCTATCTGATATCAAACAATAGTTTCACTCAGCAAACCTTAGTTCGCATCCTGCCTGAGGAGCCACTTTTCGTACAATCGTTACCTCCCCTTCCCTACTAACCCTTTGTAATAACACAATAAATTTTTTCGTTGACCAATTAACCGCAGATAGTCTACTAATTTTAGGACACAAATTAGCGCACAAATTGGGACACAATTCATGACAGAGTATGTTCAAAAAATCGGTGGATATTTTTATTATAGAAGACGTATTCCCGTTCATTTAGAGAAAATTGAAAAACGAAAATTTATCAAAGTCTCATTAGGTACAAAAAACGAAAGAGAAGCGATTCGCAAAGCTGCGATTTACAACGACTATATTGAAGAGTTTTGGCGAAGCCAACTTAAAAAAGATAATCATGACAATTATGAATCAGAATATAAGGCCGCCATTCTACTCGCAAAGTCTCATGGCTTCACTTACAAGACAGCCATCGAAGTGGCCCAAGAGCCACTGACCAAAGTCATCGAACGACTCGAAGTCGTCGATAAATCCAAAGATAAAGAACAGTATGCGAGTGCGTTACTAGGAGGTAAAAACAAGCCTGATATAAAACTCACCGAATGCCTCGAAAAGTTCTGGCCATTAAGCTCGGATAAAATTGTTAATAAAACCGAGCATCAGATTAGAAAATGGAAAAATCCGCGTAAAGCTTCTGTGTCAAAGTTTATCGACATTATCGGTAACAAATTTCTTAGTGACGTGACACGCACTGATATTCTTAAATTTCGTCAATGGTGGATGGACAGAATCGCCGACGAAAGTGCCATTGCCAACACTGCCAATAAATGCATGACTCAAGTTCGGGACGTTCTTAAAACTGTCGCACTAGCTTACGAATTAGAAACTGACTTTGACGCGTTATTTTCAAATACCCGTCTTAAAGAAACCGAACAATCTAGGCCACCTTTTGAAGCAGCGTATGTGCAAAATATTCTTTTAAAAGAAAATGCGCTAAAAGGATTAAACTTAGAAGCACGTATGTTAATTTACGCAATGGCTGATACTGGTGCTAGAGAATCTGAGCTGATTGGACTATCCTCCGAAGATATCATGTTAGACTCCTCTATCCCATACATATGGATTCGACCGAAAAAGAATAGTCAACTTAAGACGTTGACATCAGAACGTCAAATCCCCTTGGTCGGAGCTTCCCTTTATGCTTTTTCCCAACTACCTAAAGGATTCTCACGATATAGTTCCTCAGATTCAGCATCAGCGACAATCAATAAATACTTACGTGAAAATAAGCTACGTCCTAGTGATAAGCATTCCCTCTATTCACTAAGGCATACTTTCAAAGACCGATTAAGAGACGCGGGAGCACCCGAGGAAGTGATCGATGAATTGATGGGGCATAAGACGCGAGGCCCCAAATATGGTCGAGGACATATTCTGGACGTCAAACACAAATGGTTGGAAAAGATCAAATTCAAAATATCAGAAAACCTATGAGCTTATCCGTTAAATTTTAGTGCTAATGTTTTAGCCCGTTCTAGCGCTTGCTTCTTAGCTTGTCGCGCTTGATATTCAACTTCAAGCCTCTCGAATATAGGAAGATACGTATCTCCCAATTCAGTGACAATCGTGGCTGCTAATAAATAAGCGTGCTTCAAGTCCCTGTCAGACACGGACTCATCACTTGAATTTCCATATTTTGTATTGCTACTTGTTTCGTTGGAATCCATATTCACACACAAAATATTATTGGGTAAGAGAAGAAATATGACTCATATTTCTTCTCCCGTTGCTTCCCCCGATTAATAAAATGGTAAATCGCAATCCAAACAAAAAGGGTCGCATTCCCTATGTTTGAATTGCGACCCCATACTTTAAGCTTACACCTAAAGTTGTTAAAAATTAGTTAACTTATGCTTGCGGATATATTTTACACCCTAACCATAAGTAGCAGTACTCAGTTACTCACAAATATATATCATCATCCTAAAAGCAACAATCAATCTTAAAAACAAAACTAATTTTACTTTTCCACAAAAAACTTTGTCGCAAGTTTTCACATAGTGTCTTATAGTGACTATACTAGTCACATATACCACTATGTTACGCTATGTTTACATTAACAAATCCTGTGCGATACGATCCGAAAGTACGGGATGCAATATAGAGTCAGGTGGTTCTAACCGCCTGTCAGCGGTACGGGGAGACCCCGTACCCCATCGGTAAGGACGTTTAGAGAACGTTAATAAATATTCGATATAATGGACTTACCGATTACGCAAGATGTGTTTGGTAGTACCACCTAACAATCTTGCCAAAGGGAGAACAGGCTTCTCCCCGTTGGATCCCCTCTGAAAAAACTCGGAGGTTTAAATGCCAAAAACTATTTCCAATAAACGCACCCCCCCATTCTCAATCCGTCTTTCTCACGAAGAACGGGCTGAGCTTGAACGACGTGCTGAGACCGCCGGATTGACCATCGGCGGTTATTGTAAATCGGTCATTTTTGAAAAAGACCCTCCTCGTCGCTCGCGCCGTCCATCAGTTGAAAAAGTCGAACTGGCACGGCTGCTCGGTGAGGTTGGTCGCTTGGGCAACAACCTCAATCAGATTGCACGCAGATTGAATTTTGAATCAACAGTCGATATTCCAGAGCTGAAAGAGGCTCTGTTCGACTTGTCGGCATTGCGTGCATCTGTGGTGATGGCTTTGGGGTACAAAGAAAGCCATCACACTGATGGTGGTTCTGAACATGATCATTAAAGCATCGCAGAGAAGTGGCGCAAGAAATCTTGCGAGCCACTTAACCAATACATTAGAGAATGATCATGTAGAACTCCATCAGATCAGAGGATTAGCGGGGACTTCCGTTCATGCAGCCTTGCTCGAAATAGATGCTGTGTCCCAAGGGACGCGAGCAAGTAAGCCATTATTATCCGTCTCCTTTAATCCTCCGATAGGTGAGCAAGTCACCAACGCCCAATTTGAGCAAGCCTTTGACAAGCTGGAACATAAACTGGGCTTAGCGGATCAGCCAAGAGTTGCTGTCTTCCATGAAAAGGAAGGTCGCAGACATGCCCATGTCATATGGTCACGCATTGACATAACCGAGATGAAAGCTATCAACCTCTCTCATTTCAAAAACAAATGCACGGATGTAAGCCGTGAACTTTACCAAGAACACGGCTGGCAGATGCCTAAAGGTCTGCAAGATCGTGAGAAACGTGATCCACATAAACTAAGCTATAACGAATGGCAACAAGCCAAGAGACAAGGTGTTGATCCCAAGGAGATCAAATCACTCATCCAAGATGCATGGAAACATTCAGATAACCTGAACAGTTTCAAACATGCCTTGGAAGAGCGAGGCTTATTCCTAGCTAAAGGCGATAAGCGTGGCTTCGTAGCCCTTGATCATAACGAAAAAGTCTTTTCAATCTCTCGTCACGGTGGGATAAAGACTAAAGAACTCAAAGCCAAGCTAGGAAATCCAGAAGAACTATCTTCCATCAACGTCGCCAAACAACGTATCCAATTAGCCTATAACACAGAAATACGCGAGAAGATCAAACAACTAAAAGACAAACATCAAGAACAGCTCAAACCACTCAAAGACAAAAAAACCCTACTAGTACATATCCAAAAAGCCGAACGACGAGAACTCAAAGATCGTCATCGCATAAAACGCAAAATAGTCACCAAGAATGGTCGCGACAAGTTCCGACGCGGCATTATGGGTATCTTCGACAAACTAACAGGCAAAGAAAATCGCCTCCGCCTGATAAACAAAAAAGAAATCAACCGAACAAAAAAACAACAAACTGAAGGTAAACAAAAGCTAATCTTTCGACACAACATGGAACGTGCTGAACTGCAAAAGCAGATTGAACAGGTGAAAAAACAGCAGCAGGAGGAAAGGAAACTTCTTTCTCAGCGAATTCATCAAATGCAAACTCGAAAGCATGAGCAGGAACAAACAAGAGAAGGACTAACCAGAGATTTTAACAATACTACTATCGACAGAGAAAAACAGGAAAAGCACCAAGAAAGATCGAGAACTCGCAAATACAACCAAGGACAAAAAACAACCAGATCAAGAAACAGAAAATTAAATAGATGATTAGTAATTGCTCATATTGTGAATAAAACAACCCATATTAGAAAATTTGTTGATTGCATACGATAATTAACTTAGTTTCCTACATATAGAATATAGTGTTTGGTAAAGACCAAAGTGGGTTTTAGATTTTGATTTCTAAATCGAAGATGAGGAAATAACTTAAGTGAATGTTGCCGAATTAAAAGCAAGGATTGAGGCAGGGAAAACGCCGCCTTTTGATAAGCTATCTGAGGAGATTTCAACAGGAGTGCTGTTTGATTCTACTGGAGCAGAAGTAAATTACTCGATTACGCATGGCCGGAATTTAATCTTCTCAAAAGAATGTGATGAAAGATGGACACAATATAATATTGAGCTTCTAGAATATATAGAAAGTCAAAAATATAGTGATAAGGAGCTTTCTAATATTCTTGATAGCATACAGACTGAAGATTTTCATTGGAATTGGTTTTTTAAATCTTTTGCCATGCGTACTCAGGAGTACAGGTGGTTTTATATGTATGCCAACGATAAACCTCAGGGGGCTTGCGTAATTTACCAACCCAAGGACAGTGCTCTTCAAGAATCCAACATTTTTTACGTAGAATTTATTGCTGTTGCGCCTTGGAATCGAGATTGCCTTATTAGGAAGAGGGAATTGCGATGCGTTGGCACTACTTTGTTTAAGGCTGTCCTTGATTACGCAGTCAATGAACTAGGGCTTACGCCTGGATTTTCGTTGCATTCTCTTCCTCAAGCCAGAAAATATTATGAAAAATTAAAAATGGTGAATGTCGAGAAGTTGAACAAGGATGCTTTGCTATATTTCGAATTGCCTGAGCTAGAAGCTAATAAATTCCTAGGATCATCATCATGACTAATGGAAAAAAAGATATCTGGGATGATTTCATAACTTTAAATACCCCCCCTGTTAATACGCATAAGCTTTATGAGACTTATAAAACTTTTAAGGAGAGGGTTGAAAGTTTACCTAAATCGGACTTGCTGAAACTTGGATGGATATCAGACAAAAACAACTTGTCTTCAATGACGGATTTTTTTAAAGATATCTACTATGAAAGTAATAATGTTTTATTTAGAAAATCTAGTACTTCCGATGCGGCTTTGTTGTCTATCTGGCTTTCGAAAGTAAAATCCATAGCAGAGGTAAATGTAATGTCTGGCTCAATGCCGAGTTTTAATGGCTTATCTAAGCAACAGTTAAAAGACATTGCTCGACTTAGTATCGATCCTAACGTTATAAACTCATTGCCATCAATCATGGAGCGGTATGGTATCGTACTTGTATATGAAAGGTCGCTTCCTGCTACAAAAGTAGATGGCGTAGTATTTAGGTTGAGTAGCGGGCACCCGGTAATAGGATTAAGTTTTAGATACTCTCGCATTGATTATTTCTGGTTTACTCTTTTGCATGAGCTTGCTCACGTTTGCCTTCATATAGATGAATTAAGAAGTCCCATATTAGATGACTTAGATGTTGAAACTCAAGATAAAGTTGAAATAGCAGCGAATAGGCTTGCAAAAGGTTCATTCGTTGATCGGTCAGAGTGGAGAAACTGTGAGCCAAAATACAATAAAAGTGATGAGGCGGTAGAAAAGTTTGCTGCAAAAATTGGTATCCACAAAGGTGTTATTGCCGGGCTTCTAAGAAAGGAATTGGGAGATTATAGTATTTATAGCAAGATGGTAAATGAAATTAATATAAGGGAGTTGATTTTTGGTGATGGATAATTACGTACCTTTTCTAAAATACAAATCAAATGAAATTATCGCGCTCGGAGAGCTTGATTCAAATATTTTGGAATGTGTTATTCCTTTTTTTGATTACCCTAGGCCAAATGATCCTAAAACCTGTGAAGAGTTTATATCAGATGTAAATCGGCTTTCAAGAAGTGTTAAAAAACACATATCAAACATTCGAGAAATGTATATTGATACTTATGATTTTGATGGTGTTTACGAGATTGATGGAAGACATAGCTACTTTTATCTCGTAAATAGCATAGAGGGTGTTGATGTTATACCCGTAGTATCTATAGATCGCAATATAGAACACTTGAAAGCAGTTGTCGATTTGGTTAAAAATAATATAGTTTCTTCCGACATAGTGGCTCTAAGAATTACGGCAGAAGATTTTTCCAATTATTCAGTGGTAGAAGATGAGATTAAGGAGCTGTTACGCGAAGTATTAGAGGCCTTTCTAGAAGTGGATCTAATATTTGATTGCCGGTTTTGTGCTTCGGAAGATCCGGAACAAATTAGTCAACGAATAGTTGATTTTTCAGGTCTATTTTCGAATGACTATACGGTTCGAAGACGGATAGTAACGGGCTCTTCAATTCCAGCATCAGTCGGGGATGTTCTTGCTGTTAACAGTGAATGTAATATTGAGAAAAAAGAGATTGAGATATTTAAAAATGTCATTGATTATTTTGATGATGTAAATTTCATCTACGGTGATTATGGAATAGTTAGCCCTAATTATTCGGATGTAAATATCATGCCAGAGATGATGCAGAATATTATGACAGCAAAGTTGATTTACACTTATGATAATAATCACTACTTTATAAGAGGTGGGTCTTTAAAAACTAACGGATATGAGCAATATTTTGATTTAGCAGAAACATTATGCGCCAAGCCATTTTTTCGTGGCGCTGATTATTCAGCGGGGGATGCCTATTTCGAAGAAAAAAGTAGACGGGAAGGTAGTAACTGTATGCCAGGGACTATAATAAAGCCATCAGTTAATGCGCATATCACGTATATTGTAAGGGATTGTGTTATTTAGAAATGCTTATTGTATGACGGGCTAGCAACTGATCGCATATATTGTTACTTAATTCTGATTTCTTCTGGGCATTTGATATTAATTGCGCTAAAAGATCTCTAGGCTTTCTTTTGTGTTTGCTTTCTTCAAGAAGGCTTAGCATTTCGCTTTTCCAGAGAGTAAGAAGGGCAAGTTTTTTATTGAAATCAGGGTTAAGTTTTGCCCCTCTTTCATAGCTTAAATAAACATCCCCATTAGAGTAGGTTGCTAAAATGATTCCCCAGTAACTAGGTGCAATATCAAAAGCCTTTTTAATGTGATTTTCTGTAGTAACTAAGGTTATTTTTCTGAAAGCACTATTGTAATAGGATCCTTGTATTTGGATTCGATCAATTTTATCGCTAATCCCCTTTATTTCATAACAGTGAGCCTCATTATACAACGCTACTACGTCAGCAATAGCATTGCCATTATGTACACGAAGCTCTTCGATAATAGCCTTGGGTTGAATGGCTTGTTTTTTCAGTTTATTAAGAAGTGCGTATCTAATTTCTTTATCATTAAGGCTCATTCTACACTCTAATCTATACAGTTATAGACGTATCCACTAAGGGTATCCCCCTATGTAGATACTTACAGTCTAGACTCAAATTGAATATTTTACCAGAAAAATACTGGACGTTTAAACAGCTTACTATGTATGTATTATACTTCAGTGAATGATTTATATGAAGTCATTAAATTGGGTGGTTCTATGTGATCTGTGCAAATCGTATTGAGTAATCCTAACTTGAGAGTCACAATTTCATGTCGAAATATCGTGTTCGTTCACTACCAAAACAAGCAAATGTCTATTATTTGTACTTTTAAAAATTTATTGAATGCCTTAGAAATAAAGTCATCAATGATGAACACCTAATACACCTCAATTGATAAATATAATATAGCTGCAATGCTTCTTATCAACGCATAACCTTTGTGTTTTTTTCGCATGTATATCGGATAACTGATGGAATAATTTCTCATATTAAACATACAATATCTCGGCACAGTACAAACAACTATAACCGATTATGTATATATGCCTACTCTTTTGACTACACTTACGCTGAATTAACTGTAGTTGCAGAAAATTACATTTCTTTGGTATTTCTAACCAATTAATTCCTTAACACTATTGGTAGCAACAGCCTTAGGTACTTCAATATTATTTTCCTCTTTATTGTAGGCATCATTCTTTGACAGACTATCAAATTTTGAACCTGCTATCATGCTTTGATGAATGTCTTTATGTCTAGATTGACAGACACAACCATTTTTTTTCTTGAAAATTTGATCAACAAAACGAGGACTTCTCTTTTTTGGAGAAGCCCAAAAGGTCACCTTGTTACTTGTAAAAGGGTATCCAGGAAGAGGCATTTTAAGAATTTCTGCGGCAGTCATTAATCCTGCCATAAACGATAAAAATGGTAGCGCAGCATCTATCTTTTCCCCTGTTTCTTTGTTTTCAACTTTCCCCCCACCGCACACGGTTTCAGTTACATGCTTTTCGGGAGGAAATATACAACAGGAACAGGCATCAACTAAAGGTATGTGCCTTAATAACGTTGTTTGCCATTCATTCCCTGTCGTTGCGTATACTTGAATTGGTGGCATACCTTGTTCAATTGAATAACGTACATTTTGCTCGTTTGCAGCAGATATAAATACATCAGGCTCTCCAGGCTGCCTGTGTTGCCTGATGTTTGCCTCTGAAAAACTACATGTTTCCTTAACTGAATCCTCTATACCAATAGAATTCAGAAAAATATCTGCTGCGTGGACTTTATATAGACCTAAATGCTCTGCCCTAAAAATCGCAGATCGATCCATATTTTCGATCTCGACTTTGTCCATATCAATAAGAACTGGTTGAAAGTTGCGTGTAGCCAGTGATAAGAAATACAATGCACAACTTCCTACTGAACCTAAACCGATAAACCACAAACTTCCCAAAAAAGGAAATGATGTGTATGGATAATCATAAAATTTACCATTAGCGGGTTTCCATTTGAATGCATCGAAAATGTAGTCATATGAAATCGGTTGAGGCTTTATATCGAAGAGCAACGTAACTGCCATAGTTGCAGCAAAAGCAGCACCAATGGGATTTAGAGTGTCCTGTTGTGGTAATGGTGATGATGACGATCCAACAAATGCATACCAACCCGAACCATGAACGTTTATATTTCCCCCGCTAGCTCCAATATTTAGAATGTAGTCATCTTTTCTAGCTGGACGTATTTCATTGATTCTATCAGGACGATTTAAACAGGATTCGTCTTTAACGATTTGCAATAAGGTTTTGTTCTTCCAAGGTAATGCGCAATGAATGGGGACATCTGGAATATCAAAAGCTAGATTCGGAGTCATTCTACTAAGTAGATTTGCAGCAACAATAAGGCTTACTTGGGTTTCAAATCTATGTACATACTCAGGAGCTACTTGTAAAACTATACAGCATGTTGGATCAAGAACACGCCCATCTGGATATATACTACTTCGACTATTTAAACGCGATACAAAATCAAAGTCAGTCATAATATCCTCTTTGGAATTTTTTTAATAGAATCTTGTTTTAACTGGATAAAACCCTTTTCTTTTTTATAGAAGAAGAATGCTGCATCTTTAAAGCTAGGAAAGTGGCTGCCGTAACTAGGCAGAACAATTGACACGTAACCTTCACATATTAGCTTCAGTCCATCTACATCGCCATCACTATGGTATGCTTTACCTGGGTGGGTGTGTAATTGACAAATTAATTGTAATCCGTTGCTTCTTATTTTCTTTACTAATCTAGCCATTTCAGTTGTTGATACAGAAAAACTCCCGGGAGTTGTCGAGGCATGTGGCCTTATTGCTCCAATTGCTAGTGTTGATATTCCATCTGTGCGTCCGTATATATACGAAACACCTTCATGCCCTTTATGCCTTTCTGGCTCTATACATTCTAAAATAGCGTTGATGCACTCTTCAGTAATGAGCAATTCTGGTAACCGTTCTGTCTCTATACGCCTATATTTAGGTTTGGGAGAAAATGCATTTTTTATAAAATCAAACATTATGCGGCTCTCCCTATATATCTTTCGCTTTGCAATTCCGTACACATTTTGACTATCATTCGAGGAATTGTTGTGCATTGACCAATTTTCGAATTTGTTTGCCAACCCTCCATATTCCAATCACCATGCGGTGCTTTTGAATGAAATTGTTTATATGAATTTCGGTTCCAAGGAGCGCAAGGTGTTCCACAGCCGTGAAAAAAACCACCTCCACCCTTTGGTGTATCTTTTGGACTTTCTAACTCGAATGTTTCAGGAGCACACCACCTAAATATTGGCGGTTTATTAGGATAGTCTTCGCAATGTACATGCAACGCATATTTTTCGCCGTTTTTTGAGGGAAGATTTTTCACGACAAAGGTAAGAGTATCTACGACAGCAACCTGAAACCCTTTCGCTGTGGCGTATTTTTCCACAGCGGTAAGTTCTTTTTGCACCATCAGTTCTGACTGCGTTGTCATATCAATCTCCTTCACCTCAAACTCCTTGCCCAGTAGCCACCAATTCTAGGCAGGCATTATTGGGAATATGAAAACTAACTAGCGGTCTCTCATCAGGTGTAAGAGTATTACCTTCATACACCAGCTCAAAGCCGTCGCTACTACCTTCAAAACCAAGTTCGTGTATGGCAGCATTTTCAACATCCTTTATTTTTGTAGTTTCTGAAAAAGCTAGTGTTACATCATCATCTCCTGATGAAATTTTTATTACTATCTCGTTGTCTTTCATAGCGAAATCTCCTTGCTTCATTAACAAATTGCCTACCAGCATTTGCATTATAGATAACGCATGCTAAGTTTGTCAAGCACTTGTTTAGCATGCTTGACAAACTTAGCTATTGAGCCTATGATTTAACCAGAAAAAGAAGAAATTATTATTTAACATGATGAAACAGGGGATATATGACAGATGAACAATCAGCTAGCCCTCCAACAAAAAGCTTAGGTCTTTACCTTAAAACTCTGAGGAATGGTCAGAATATGTCGTTGCGAGCTGTTGAGGAAGCAAGTAGCAAGGAAGTGTCAAATGCTTATTTGAGTCAGTTGGAAAATGGAAAAATTGCTAAACCATCACCTCACATATTACACAAACTTGCAGAGGTTTATGGGGTCGAATATTCTAAGCTAATGGAGCGAGCAGGATACATTTCACCATCAACTAAGAAAAACGAATCTAAAAAACATGGCAAAGCCGCCACTTTTGCTATTGAAAATTTATCTCAAGAAGAGGAAGGCGAACTTCTTGAGTATTTAGCTTTTATTAGAAATAAAAAGAAAGGTAGCTCTTGAAAAAAATAGATGACTGCACCTTAACGCCTCAACAATATGCAAAAATTAAAAAAGAGGCAGAACGCGCACTTAAAGATGCTGATGCGATTGGACAGTTTCCAACCCCGGTTTCAAGTATAATGTCTGCTGCAAATGTACACGAAATTGAAGAAGATGTATTGAACGTTAATTTCGTTACCAAACTCCGAAAAGAAGTAGGAGGGGCGCTCCGCAAGGCACTTAAAAAAGTAATGGGGCTTTTTGATGCACGGTCACGTTTAGTTTTTATTGACCGCTCACTTCATGCGGTTAAACAAACTTTTATAAAACTACATGAAACTGCACACGGTTTCCTATCTTGGCAACGAGACATGTATGCTGTTGTCGAAGATTGCGAACAGAGCTTAGACCCTGATGTAGCTAATCTTTTTGATAGAGAAGCAAATGTCTTTGCGTCAGAAGTGCTGTTTCAGCTTGATAGTTTTAGTACAGAGGCAAACGATCATGAATTTGGTATTTTTGTTCCTGTTCGGATAAGTAAAAAATATGGAGCTTCTATCTATTCATCAGTTCGTCAATATGTTTCAAAAAACCCCAAAGCTTGCACTGTAATCGTACTAAATCCTCCTGAAATCGCAAATGTTTTTGGATTTAAAGCATATCTTAGACGTTGTATTTCATCACCGTCTTTTATTGAAAAATTTGGAGAGCTATCATTACCAAAATTCTTTACACCTGATGATGAAATAGGAAAAATGGTGCCTGTTGGAGGACGAAGGGCATCAAATAAAAAAGTAATAATATTAACTGATAAAAATGGAATTGAACATGAATGTATAGCAGAAGCATTCACTCAAAAGTGGCAAGTATTTGTGTTAATTTTGTCAGTTAAGGCTCTTACTAGTACAACTGTTTTAGTTTCTAATGGCTGATTTATTTGCCAAATCGCCCACCTACTTATCAAGAGCGAAAAGCCCTTGAACCAATTTCTTTCTGAATATTCTCAATTGAAGCTAGAACGTTAGTTCGTTCTGCTGTTCCTGCTTTACTGTTTGCAAGGTCGTTGAAAGACCTTCTTAAAATCGAATAAAGCTCATTCTTGTTGTATTTTGCCAGTTCAAATTTTGTTACGAGTTTCATAATTACCTCCGTTTTTTGGAGACCGCACCATTGCGGCCTTTGATGGAGGCTTGAGGACAAAAGCTTTAGATAAATAACTGCACCTTTGGTCATAACGGATGTGGAGAAGCGCGTTGTAACGCTAACGCACTTGCTGTGATTTATGGTTTTTGTAAAGACGTATTTGAAAAGGACGGTATGTGAGGTTGATTGAAATTACAGAGAGGTAGTTGGTTGAGTAATTAGTTTGTATCTGGCTAAAAATGCCAGAGAATGAGGTTTAGAGTTCCAGGGGTCTTGTCCCCTCAAAATCAAGAAAAATGACGGTTTCCGCCTAGGCACTTCGTTAGACAGACCCTCCGCAATTTTTCTGGATTTTTTCACTACCGCCTTAGTCGCCCTAGTCGGCAGAAGTTCATGAGCAACGCGAAAAACGCTCAAGAAACTTCAAAGCCGAATGAAAGGAATAAAGACTATGAGTGAAGAAATCAGAATTTATGTAGCAGACCTTGCAGCTTACAACGCAGGAATACTGCATGGCATATGGATAGACGCAACGGATGAAATTGAAGCTATTCAGGAACAAGTTAATCAAATGCTGGCAGATAGCCCCGAAGAGTTAGCGGAAGAATTCGCGATACACGATTATGAAGGTTTTGGCAGCTATTCACTTGGTGAATATGAAGGACTGGAAGCAGCGCATAATATCGCTTGCTTTATTGAAGAATATCCAGAGATCGGCGGAGAGATTTTAAATCACTTTGGCGGTGATTTAGAAGACGCCAGAAAAGCCGCAGAGGAAAATTACGCAGGTTGTTATAAATCAGTTGCAGATTATGCCCAAGAGTTAACGGAAGAGACTTCAGAAGTTCCCGAACATTTATCTTTCTATATTGACTATGAAAGAATGGGGAGAGATATGGAAATGAGCGGCGATATTTACACCATCGAAACTGCCTACGATGAAGTCCATATCTTCTGGAATCATTAAGCGAAGGGAGTATATAACATGGATATTCAAACATTCTCTTGGTGTGGCATCAAAATCGAATTAAAGGTTTCAGTGCCGTTCCGTAGTTATCATGAAGTTTATGGATACGATATGTATCACATAGAAGTTCGTAGCGTTGAACCCGAAAGGGTTTCGCTACCCATTACAGAAACAGGCTACCGTTCGATATGGTTGGCAGAACCACAGTTAGAGGAGTTTGGGGGTGCGTTGGTTTATGTCACCAAACTTCTAGAGCATGAAGGTAAATCCAAACGGTGGGGACAACAGCAGGAAACCGCGAGACAATATCAACTGTTTTAGGAGGAGAAAAATCGCGACCACAAGCGCGGCTTGTGGTAGTAAAGATGAATACACTGGTTTAGCTAGAGGTGGATATTGGTACTGTTAGTACCAATATCACATGCTTTCTAAACCAACAGCATTACAAGACTCCAAAAGTCGCTAGTTTTCAGCTATTATTACCACACTACTCCACTTCAAAAAGTGGATAAATATTTGTGTGCATATCTGTGTACACAAAAGGCGGTTTAGGAATATGATATTTGACTTAAAAGCCTGTATTTAAAGGCTTTGGCTTCTTCGTGAATTATTTCGCTTCGCTGCATTCTCACACAACAAAAAGCAGCCCTTAAATTTCACCTTAACGCGGCGTTAGCTGATGGGGGTTCCCCAGAAAAAACGGACACCTCTTTTTAACCTATGAGGGTCTATTCAAATGGTCAAAAAACGTAAAAATAGTCGCAATCACTACTCTGAAGAGTTCCGAAAAGAAGCTGTTCGGCAGGCAAATGATCCAAATACATCGACCACTGATGTCGCAAGAAAACTCGGTATTCACACTGGACAGATATATAATTGGCGGCGTCAATTCAATCGCTTATCGGAGAAACAGTTTAATAGTATGAATGGTGTCGATTATTCAAAAGTGGAATCTGCTGAAGTTCGCTCTTTGAAACAAGAAAACGCCTCGCTCAAAGAGGAGATTGAATTCTTAAAAAAAGCAGCTGCGTACTTCTCGAACCAAAACAAGTGAAGTACGCCTTTATTCTCTCTGAAAAAGGGAATTATTCAAACGCCAATATGTTTGATTGGTTATCTGTTAGTAGCTCCGGTTATTATGATTGGCTGGATAGAGAACCCAGCCAGCAAGCGAAACGACGGGAACGCCTCAAGGCGAAAATTAGCGAGATATTTCATGAGTTCAAACAGCGTTATGGATCACCAAAAATCACCGTTGAGTTGAATGCCAGAGGCTTCTCCTGTTGTGAAAACCTTGTCGCTGAAATTATGGCGGAATGCGGATTAAAAGCAAAAAAAGGTAAAGCTTACTCTTATTATCCTGCTATTTACGCGAATACTAATGTGAGTGGCAACCTACTTAACGTAAGTTTACCGCAGAGAAACCAAACCAAAAATGGGTGGCTGATATCACCTATATCAAAGTGGATCAGGGCTTCGTTTACTTGGCTGCAATTTTGGATCTTTTCTCTCGTAAAATCGTTGGCTGGACATTAGGAGAGACTATGACCGCTGAGCTTGTCATCAGTGCATATAAAACCGCTGTTGCCAATCGCAACATCGAACCTGACGGGCTAATACTACATACTGATCGTGGGGTTCAATATCGCTCAACAGATTATCTTGATGCGATCACGAAAGATAATGTCGTTCCTAGTATGAGTCGTAAAGGAAATTGTTGGGATAATGC
>Ga0316204_10003636_pt1 | contig 30116 bp, 31 predicted proteins | sample 6monrhotite_MG_2_FD_205661 | JGI IMG/M metagenome (GOLD analysis project Ga0316204, IMG submission 205661) | Microbial mat bacterial communities from mineral coupon in-situ incubated in ocean water Damariscotta River, Maine, United States -... | ecosystem: Environmental > Aquatic > Marine >...
GATTTTGTTACCTAAGGTAACAGCACAATCGTTGTAGGTAACGGGAATATGGTAGCCAAAGTTGGTCTTACGGACGCCAGGATTAAATCACTAAAATCGCCTTCGCAGGGACAGGCTGAGGTGTCTGACAAAATTGTTCCGGGTTTGCGCATTCGGATCGGAAAATCCGGTGTGAAAACCTACATTTTGCGCAAGCGCGTGAATGGCAAATTAAGAAATATTACCATTGGTCGTCACACAGCGCGCTTCGGTTTGGCAGATGCGAGGCGAAAAGCGCGAGACTTGCTGACCGATATTGAGTTGGGCAAGGACATCGATGCCAAGGTCCGTCAGGTCAAGAAAGACGCAGCGGGTGGTTCCACCATTGCGGAGTTGTTTGAGGTGTATTTTAATAATGTCGTTCTTGGAAAGAAACGATCAGCCCGAGAAATGGAACGGATCTTTCGCACCCATATTATTCCGCGAATTGGCCATCGTATCGCAGACACAATAACGCGTGGAGATGTAACCAATTTGGTCGAATACGTGACTTATGAGCGAGGCAAAGAAACTCCTCGAAGTGGATTAAGCGTTCATCAGCAGCTATCTGCCTTTTACAGCTGGGCCATGCCAAAACTGGACCGGCTTCCTGCAAATCCATGCCGGGATGCTTGGCGGCCAAAACCCGCAACCCCACGTGAACGCGTTCTAGATGATGACGAGCTTTCGGCTCTCTGGTTGACGGCCGGATCCGAAGGGGAACCTTTCGGCAATATTGTCAAAATGTTACTCTTAACTGCGCAAAGACGTTCGGAAGTTATTGAAGCGGATTGGTCAGAGTTTGATTTTGGCGACAACGTCTGGACAATACCATCCTCGAGAGCAAAAAATGCAAAAGTTAATTTGGTTCCGCTCTCGTCAGAAGCAATCAAAGTGCTAAAAGAAATGGCCGCTCTTAACAGCAATTCACTCTCTGAAACAAAAGGTCAGGGTAACTTATTTCCATCGCGATCCGACGCACCGACCGTTGTCAGCGGTATTTCTAAGGCATGGAAACGTATGGAACGATCAGTAGCTGAAATGCTCGACCGGGAAGTGGAGCATTTTACTATACACGATCTGCGAAGGACAGCAGCCACCGGTATGCAACGACTGGGTATTCAGCTTGTAGTGACCGAAGCGGTTCTTAACCACCAGTCGGGATCAGCCCGATCTGGAGTAGCTGGCGTATACCATCGGCACCATTTCACGGCCGAAAAGCGGGAAGCACTGGAAGAGTGGAGCCAGCTCATTTTGAATATTGTGGAAACATATCAAAGCCGATCAGATTGACCAATCCAATCGACATCGACCACATCAACGCGTGATTGCAAGCCTTCAACGATCACGTCTGTCGCATCGTCTGGAATATCTACTTCAATAAGATTCAATCTCCAGACGTTCTCGTCTTCGCATTGAAGAAGGTATCCGCGCTTGCCCTCGATAAGTGTGCCCGAGAGGCGGACACGATTTGAGTGGGAATGGGTCATATTAGAGTGTCATCTGTCCTAACTGTACGATTCTGTCCAGCGCGCCAGAACAGATTTCACATAATTCTGTGTTTCCCGATATCTGGGAATGCCTTTGGCTTTGTGCACCGCATTCGGTCCGGCGTTATATGCTGCGAGCGCCAAGTGAACGAGGCCGAATCGGTCGAGCATCTGCCTCAGATAACGTGCGCCACCGTCTATATTGGCGGCCGGGTCATATCGATTGCTGACGCCAAGGTCGGATGCTGTACCGGGCATCAACTGCGTGAGACCGGCTGCTCCGGCATGGCTGAGCGCCATCGGGTTATAACGCGATTCTGCCCAGACTAGCGCATCAAGCAGTCCATAAGGTAAGCTGTGTCGCCGTTCAGCTTCATGGATGGATGGTAGATATGTCATACGCCGGGCCGCCGTCTTTCGGCTCATACTTTTTGGTTTGCGTTGTTTGGACACTGGCTTTGGAATTGCCGTGACCAAAGGTTGTACTGAGATATTGTCTGAAGCTTCCGCACGAGGCCAAATGCCGTGCCGAAACAATTTGAAGCCGCCTGTTTCGGTCGATTGGTCCGTAATCTCCAAATCCTGTGATTCAGAGCCGTCCAGTCTTTCGGCATCAGAATCTTGTGCTGCTACCGTTCCCGAAAGTGCCAGGAAAGTAGCAACAATTAGTGTTCTTAGTATCACGTCAGATCTCCAACTTGCATCGAATCAGATGAGAACATAAGATGAACATATATCTGTAGGAAAGTGTTTTCTTGCGGACAAAAGAGGGGAGGAATGCCGGACCCAGGGAGCCGGTCAGTTGCCAAGGAAGTTTTGAATGTCCCTCAATATCTCGCCAAATCCCGCATCATCTCTCGAATCTACCGCGCGCCAGATTTGCGAGCGGTTTTCGGGGTCGTGGAAAAATACCAAAGGCATGTGCTGTTGTCCCGCTCACGATGACAACACGCCGTCGCTTGGCGTGTCAATCGGCACCCGGGCGATATTATTTCATTGTTTTGCGGGATGCTCGCAGGCCCAGGTTCTCGAAGCGCTGGCGCGGCAGGATATTCCGTCGACCGCGCTTTTCAATGGAAGCTCTCTGCCTATCCCGCCAAAATCACCAACCATCGACAAGCCTAGCGCCAATGCCCTGCGGCTCTGGAAGATGGCATTGCCAATCTCGGGTAGTTTGGCCGAGCGGTATCTTAAAGGTCGCCATATTGATATTGCCTCGTCCGAACTACGCTATCTGGCGCGCACGCCGTTCGGTCCCAAGGGCCATGTGCGGTTCCTGCCCGCCATGCTCGCGGCCGTGCGCACTGATATGGGCATTATCGCAATCCAGCGCACGTTTCTTGAGGGCCGCACGGCAAAGCAGGCGGGCTTCAAAAACCCCAAACGCGCGCTGGGTTTATTGGGAACCGGGACTGTTCGGCTCGTTCCTCCGAGGAATGGCATATTGGGGCTGGCGGAAGGATCGGAAAGCGCATTGTCAGCCACCATCCTCAAACGCATCCCTTGCTGGGCTACGCTTGGCAACGAACGGTTCGGGATTGTGACAATTCCGGAGAGCGTGACCGAACTCTATCTGTTTGTCGATCACGATGCTGGCGGAGATCTGGCTGAAGAAAAAGCCCGCGCGCATTTCCAATTGCCAGGCCGAACAATCCATACAGTTAGACCACAAATTCCCGATGATGACTGGAATGACGAACTGGCGCGCGTCCTCGCTGTTTGATTGCAAACAGGTCAAATTCAGACTGGTCGCTGTCCCAGATAACTCACCTCAATAAAGACCCTCCATCTGCGATCCGAGAGGAAAGGGCGCTTTTGTGCCTGTGCGCTGAAACCAATTCGGATTTGCGCATATCCAACGGAGGAAAAGCCATGAACGCAAATCTTGCACAATTGCAATTTGAAGAAATCAGACCGGTCGAGCTGGTCATGCAGGTAGCACAAACCATCGCGGAACGATTGTCTCTGGGCCGATCAGTGAGCCGCGTGGACATCAATGCCATTTTTCAGGAACTGACAGGTTCGAGTGATGCCGATGATCGCTGGTCGGTACAGCTGCGCAATCTGGCCATTGAAGTGGCGGAACTCATCTGGCTGCGCGATCATTCCGGTATCAAGATTAATAGCAAACCAGAAGAAGCCGGAGAGAAATTCGACTGGCTCGATCAGGCTTTGCCACCACAGCACAACCGGCATGATGAACAGATCGTGCTCCAGCAATTTTCTACGCCAGTCAGAATGGCTTGGCTCATGGCGCGGGCAGCTAGTATCCAGGCAAACGACACCATGCTGGAGCCTTCTGCCGGAACCGGTTTGCTAGCGCTCTGGCCGCATCTTGCTGGCGCAAGGCTGCATCTCAATGAAATTGCAAATTTGAGGCGCGAATGCCTGTCTGTGATTTTCCCCGATACAAGCATAACATCGCATGATGGCGAACTGATCGACGAACTGCTGGGTCCGGCATGTTCGCCCCCGATCATCATGATGAACCCGCCATTTGCCCGTAGCGCCGAGCGAGGCGCCGATGGAAATGCTGCATACAGGCATCTGCGATCTGCCTGGCGCAGACTTGCATCCTTTGGGCGACTGGTTGCGATCATGCCGGAAGGTTTCAAGGCGTCGCGGTTGGTGGCCGAATTACAACGCGGGTGTGCGGTGCAGCTTAATGCACTTATCACGCGGTCCTTTGCCAAACGCGGAACCGGTATTTCGGTGCGTATGGTCGTGTTCGACAAGATCGAGAGCGACCATCAGGCTTCAGAAACCGCTCCAGCCAGCTTTGCCGAATTGTGTGATGCTGTCGCCGCGCTTCCAACTCGCTCCAGTGGACAGATAGTGCAGCCAGTCAATCCGGCGCACCAAGCGCCCATTTTCAACTTTTGCAAAACAGCAAAAAGGCCCGTGCCACCAGTGCGAGTTACCGCAAATCCTGCGACATCGTTCGAACCGCTGGAATTTGAAATTCTATCCGAGCCAGCACCCGCGCCCGATCAGGTCGGCATATATCTGCCCTATCGTCCGAGCCGGATCATCATCGACAACGCACCGGCGCATCCGACCGCTTTGGTGGAATCGGTCGCGATGGGATCGGTTGCTGCCCCCATACCCGAAGACGTCCCGGTTCTCCCCGCAAATTGGCGCGAAAAGTCTTTACTCTCTGATGCGCAGTGCGAAACGCTGATTTATGCGATAAACGCTTTTGCCCACGATCTTCCTGGAACATATCGGCCCATAAAAGAAGGTTGCGGCCTTGAGCCATCCGAAGATGGGCAATCCTACCGAACCGGTTTCTTTCTGGGCGATGGTACCGGCGCCGGTAAGGGCCGCCAGATCGCCGCGATCATCATGAACCGATGGCTACAGGGCCATTGCCGCCATATCTGGATCACAAAGAATGAAGCGCTTTTGGAAGATGCACGACGCGACTGGTCGGCCCTTGGCGGGTTACCATTGGACATTCAGTCACTTTCCAACTGGAAACTGGGTAAACCGATTTCCATGTCGTCGGGTATCTTGTTTGTCACATATCCGACTTTGCGCTCCGGCCGCATGGATACCGCCCGGCTGGATCAAATCCTGGAGTGGGCAGGCGATGAATTTGACGGCGTGATCGCCTTTGACGAAGCGCACGCAATGGCAAATGCGCTTGGGAGGGCCGGATCACGCGGAAAAATCACAGGCTCCGAACAGGGTATGGCGGGCTTGAGGCTCCAGAACCTGCTTCCCCGCGCCCGCGTCCTTTATGCATCGGCTACCGGCGCATCGGAAGTTGCCAATCTTGGATATGCTGCGCGCCTCGGCCTCTGGGGACCGGAAACTGCCTTTCCGACCCACGAGAAATTTCTGAGTGATATCCGAAGCGGCGGGATTTCTGCGATGGAACTGGTTGCGCGCGATCTAAAGTCACAAGGCCTCTATCTGGCCCGTGCGCTTTCCTTCGCGGGGGTTGAATATGAACTGCTGGAGCATGAGCTTACTAAAGCGCAGATTAAAATTTACGATCACTATGCCGATGCATGGGCGATCATTCATCAAAATCTTGGCGACGCTCTTGAAGCCACGCGCATTGTCGATGAAGATAGCGGCGATACGCTCAATCGCAATGCCAAGGCTGCCGCACTGTCACTCTTTGAAGGCACCAAGCAGCGCTTCTTTGCGCAGCTTTTGCTTTCCATGAAATTGCCTAGCTTGCTTCCCGCAATTGATGATGCGCTGGAAACCGGCCACAGCGCAGTTGTTCAACTGGTCTCTACCGCAGAGGCCATGCTCAATCGCCGACTTGCCGATCTCAGCCCTGCCGAACGCGAAGATCTCGATATTGATCTGTCCCCGCGCGAATATGTCATTGATTATCTCGTCAAAAGCTTTCCGGTCCGGTTGATGCAGGTCTTTACCGATGAGGATGGCAATCTGCGTTCGGAGCCAATGTCCGATGAAAAAGGCAATCCTGTCCTGTGCCGCCGCGCTGTGGCCGCCCGCGATGCGATGATCGAAAAACTCTGCGCTTTGCCGCCCATAGCCACCGCGCTTGATGCGATCATTGAGCGCTTTGGCGTAGACAATGTTGCCGAAGTCACCGGTCGGACAAGACGGCTTGTAAACGATAGCCAAGGCAAGCATCGTCTGGAACGCCGGACACGGCGTGCCAATCTGGTTGAAGCGCAAAGCTTCATGGACGGTGAGAAGCCTATCCTCATCTTTTCTGATGCAGGCGGTACCGGACGCTCTTATCATGCTGATCTGGACGCGCAGAACCAGCAGCGCCGCGTGCACTTCCTGCTCGAACCAGGCTGGCGGGCTGATAATGCAATTCAGGGTCTCGGCCGCACCAACCGCACCAATCAGGCATCCGCGCCGCTTTTTCGGCCCGTCACGACCGACGTCAAAGGCGAGCGCCGGTTTATCTCCACCATTGCCGGCGCCTCGATAGTCTTGGTGCATTGACGCGCGGCCAAAGACAAACAGGCGGTCAAAACCTGTTCGATCCGGGTGACAATCTGGAAAGCGAATATGCAAGAGATGCACTGATCAGCTGGTTCCATCTGCTTTATTCCGGCAAACTTGAAGCAGTTTCGCTGGATCATTTTCAGGAAATGACGGGATTGAAACTGGAAAGCCCGGAAGGAGGACTTGCCGAGAACCTGCCAACCATCCAGCGCTGGCTCAACCGGATACTGGCGCTGCCGATTGCCATGCAAAACGGCATCTTTGATGAGTATCTCGCATTGATCGAGACCCGCGTTGAGGCCGCTCGGGAAGCCGGAACGCTTGATCTTGGCGTTGAAACCATCGCAGTCACGGATTTCACGATTGCCGAGGATATTTTGCTGCGCAAGGATGAGATATCTGGCGCGACAACGCATCTTCTGACGCTTGATACCGAGCGTCCGCTCAAACCCATGCGATATCAGCGATTGATCAAGATTTACGACTTGAAAGACCCATCCATCCATCCGCTTCGTAACGCAAGATCGGGCGGGATTGCATTGTCAGTGCCTACGCGCCGAATGATAACCGATGATGGAAAAACAATCCAGCGCCGCCGTCTGGTGCGTCCGCTCAAATCGGCAAACTGGACTCTGGAAGCGCTGGCCGAAAGCTATTGGGAACCGGTTGATCTGCGGACATTTGAAAAATGCTGGCGGGATGAACAGAAAGCCGCCGCTGCCGAGACTGCCCGCGATCGGGTTCATCTGGTCACCGGATTGCTGCTTCCGGTCTGGGACAAGTTACCTGGCGATTACATCCGGGTCACGCGCATTGCGACGGGTGATGGTCGTTCCGTAATCGGTCGGGAAGTTTCCGAGCTTGATCTACCTGATTTATCGCGCGCTTTCGGTCTTGATCTTGAACAGCAAGTTCAGCCAGATAAGATTGCAAATCTGGTTATGCAAAACGGCAAATCATTGTCGTTGCAAAGCTATGATGCGCTTACCGCGAAAAGATCGCTGGTAAATGGTAGCCAGCGCCTGGAACTCGCTGGCTTTTCTGCTGAGCGGCTCGAATGGTATAAATCCAAAGGCTGTTTCACCGAGATTATCCGCTATCGCACACGGCTTTTTGTGCCGGTCAATGATGCGGCGAATATACTGCAAAAACTGGCGGCATAAGAAGCTCTCTCCTTCCTCATTCCACATCATCGAAAATGTGAAGATCCACTCGTTGGCAGGAGAGGGGAGGAGGCTTGCCCTGTTTTGAACCCGGTCTTGGCGATGGTCGCCGGAAACCGATGGTTCGTTTCTTCAGGAGTTAAAAACATGTTCAAATCCATTCCGCTCAACAAGCTTGTTCCATCCAAGAAAAATGTTCGCAAGCACAACGATCCGGTTGCAGATGCAGAGCTCAAAGCCGACATCAAAGCGCGCGGGCTTTTGCAGAATCTTGTGGTCAACAGCATCGATCATGGCAAGTTTGAAGTTACTGCCGGCGGCCGGCGCCTCAAACAATTGAAAGCGCTTTCCAAAAGCAAGGCAATAAAGAAAACCGAGCCCATTTGGTGTCTTGTCAAAAACGGTGATGCCGGTGAAATTCGCGAGATCAGCCTTGCGGAAAACTTCCAGCGTGTAAAACTCAATCCGGCCGATGAAGCGGAAGCGTTTCAGGATATTGTGGATGAAGGCGCCAGCGTTGAAGATGTGGCCATTCGTTTCGGGCAGACGGTCCGGTTCGTAGAAGGCCGCTTACGCCTTGCAAAACTTGCGCCGGTGGTATTCGAGGCACTTGCCAGCGGTGATATCACGCTCGACATCGCAAAGGCCTATGGCGTAACATCGGATACAGAACGCCAGGCACAAGTCTTTGAGGATGTCTCGGGTGCCTATTACCAGATCACTCCCGACAGCATCCGGCGAATGGTTCTGGAAGCCAGTGTGCGGGCAAGCGATCCGCGCGCGGTTCTGGTTGGCCGCGATGCCTATCTGGAAGCGGGCGGCACAATTGACCGGGAATTGTTCGATGACGATGAAAGCGAAAGCTGGGTAGATGTTGCACTGCTCGAACGTCTTGCGAATGAAAAAATGGAATGGCGGGCCGATGAGCTGAAAGACGAGCAGGGCCTTGCTTGGGTAAGACCAACGCTTGACTGTTATGTGTCGCACGAACTTGTCGAAGGTTTGAACCAGCTTCCGGTCGAGTTGGAACCGCTTGGCGATGAGGCCGTAGCGCGGCTTTCCGAATTGGAAATCCAGTATGACGGCCAGGCAGCAATATTGGAAAACGAAGAAACCAGCGAAGAAGACACCATTGCTGCTGAAAACCGTCTTGCAGAAATCGAACAGGAAATGCGCGAGCATAATGAGCGCAAACCGGTTCTCGCCGATGATCTTCGCTCCGAAGCAGGAGCGTTTCTGGTTCTTGGCCGCGATGGCGTTCCATCGCTCGTTCCGCAATATTATAGCGAGAAAGTCATCGCAACGGGCGATGACGAAGGTGTCGAACTGATCGAAGATGGCAACGCTGCACCGCCCAAACGCGCAGCCCTGTCAAAACGCCTGGTCGATGAACTGGCTATGCAGCGCCGGGACATATTGGCGCTTCATGTTGCAAGCGATCCGGCGCTGGCGCTTGATTTGGCGATCTTCACGCTGGCTGACGCGGATGCACACGACTGGAACGCAAAAGAAGCGACGACGCTCAAAGGGTCCGTGGCTTACGGTCCAGCGTCTGATTTTGAGGCAGTCGATGCTCCGGCGAGTGCGGCGTTGGCAGAATTGCGATCTTCGCTTGATGAAAGCTGGAAGGTGGGCGACGATCAGGTTGAACGGTTTGAACTGTTCCGCGCGCTTGATGATGAAGCACGCAGTGCCTGGCTTGGTCATGTCGTCGCTCGCACACTGGTCGCAAGCCTGAACGTCGAAGGCGACCGGCAGGTTTCGCTTCACGATCATCTTGGAAGCATCCTGGATATTGATATGGCAGCCTGGTGGCGTCCAACCGCGATCAACTATTTTGACCGGATTACGAAGCCGAAAATTCTCTCCAGTTTTGAGAATGTCGGCGGACTGGAACTGTCCAATCGCTATGCGGGATCCAAGAAAGCTGATTTGGCGGCAACCGCTGAGCGCATCTTTGCTGGGAACTTCATTGCAGAGGCGGAGGTTAAGGAGCGCGCAGTTCAGTGGGTGCCGGATGCCATGCAATTTGCTGAACCGGAAATCACGGACGTTGATGCCGCGATAGCACCGTCCGAAGATTGCGAAGAGATAGCCGATCAGGCTGCCTGAATGCCCTCCTGACAGGTAGCTCATTGGCTGGAGCGGCTTGCCTTATGGGCAAGTCGCTCTTTTTTGCTTTGCCTAAAACGACCGCTCGGGGGCGGATAGCGGTAACCCCAACAGCCAAAATTTAGCGGCGGTATTTGGGCCGCAAGCCGGCCGTCTGCATTTTGGGGCAAGGAAACAAAAAGTCACCATGAAACAAGCTCCGGCTCTATTTTCTAAAGCGAGGCGTCCAGCTTTCGATCAAATCATCTTCATCTTCGTCATCAAATTCCTCACGGTAAGAATCATCAACGAGATTGGGGCAGGATAAGACCGTAAGCACTTTACCGTAACTCCCTAACCCAACAATTTCTTCATTCGCTTCTAAAGACCTTGAACATCCGAACCAGTCTGCAATGTCAATCTCTGCATTTTGACGATTCCCAGATGCGACAAAATTCATATCTGCTGCGTGTAAAGCTGTCATTGTACCGCCTGGCACCGGCGTACCATTTCGTAGCCAAGTTAAGTTTGGCAGCGATTTCATGGTATCCGAAAGGCAGCAATAGTCGATCTTTTTACCTGTGCTGAGAATGACAGCAACCGCATCTTCGGTCAGTTCTGCATATCGAATTGCGGTCGCGGTAAGTGATGTCTTGCAACGTGCCGCCAAATTTTCGATAGCCTCTAATCCAATCTGATCACGATTGATGGCACGTTTAAACAGTTTAGAAGGCATAAGAAGTCCTGCCGCAAAATTGTCAGCTTCAAGCTCATAAGGGTTACTTGATGCGTATCCCGCCGTGGATACATGCGCACCGTTTTTAGGCAGTATATGATCAATATGACCCTCAAGAAAATAGTGCCCTAGTTCGTGTCCGACGCTAAATCTTTGAAATCCTTTACTTTTAATGTGAGTGGCATAGAAAATTCCAAAATTATCACCGTGGCGAAGCAACATACCTGACACGCCTCCAGCCGCGTCGGATTTCGCTTCGACTACTATGTCTTTGGCATTCGCGATGGCAAAAGGATCTATAGGAAGTGTGAGTTGTTGATGCTCAATAGCAACCGCTTCACCCTTTTGTTTCGCCAATTTCAAACGGAAGGCTAGGTTTTTGATCAATGCTATCTGCCGATCACTATTTACGTTCGGCAAGCATTTTTAGAAAATCTTTTGCCAGTTCCCGGTCATTACCAGTTAACTTTCCCACATCTCGATAAAGCGGATCTCCTGCCTCTGCCATTGATGGATCATCAACACGGCCTAACAAATAGTCCGTCGTGACTTCCAGTGCATTGGCTAGCTTTTTCAACGTATCGAATGACGGTTTTCGAGACCCTGTTTCAAAATGCGCGATAGAACTTGGCGGCATCTTAGCACGCTCTGCCAATTCTGCTTGGCTCCATCCTCTCAAATCGCGCGCGGATTTCAGACGTTCTGGGAAGGAAAGTGACGGATCGGATTCCTGATTCATGGCGAACTCGACATATATAAGTTGACGAACTTTATAAATTATAATACAAGACATATATTACATGGCGAACTCGCCAATAGCAAGAGAGAATCGAAAATGGCGAGAGAGCATGTTGATCATTCGGATATCGTAAAATTCGCGCAAGAGCGTGTGAACTTGCCACAAGACAAGGCCAATGAATATCGCGCCCAAGTCAGACGGCTCCGGGACAAAATCGATGGCTATGTCGCAGACCATCCCGATTTCACATTGCGCAAGATGATGCTTTCCGGCAGCCTTGCAAAAGGAACAGCACTCCGCGCATTAAATGATATCGATGTGGCCTGTTATATTAGCGGTGCAGACGCTCCCACTGAAATCGGCAAGCTACTCGAATATCTGGCTGAGCGGCTTCGCAAGGCATTTCCAAATTTTACCCCAGACCAAGTGCAGCCACAGACTTATAGCGTGACGGTATCATTCAAAGGCAGTGGCTTAGATGTGGATGTCGTCCCCATTCTCTATCATGGAGATGAGCGCTGGTATGGCGATTTGGTCAGTCAAGATGATGGGTCGTTTCTAGAAACCAGTATCCCGCTCCATCTGGACTTTTGTAGCAAACGCAAGAAAGCACATGAGAAAGACTTTGCTCAAGTTGTTCGGCTTGTAAAATTTTGGACAAAGACCATGAAGCAAGAACGGGAAGGGTTTCGGTTCAAATCCTTTATGGTCGAAATGGTACTGGCGCATTTGTCGGATCAAGGTCAAACATTTGCCGATTATCTTGAAGCACTCCAAAGTTTTTTCACTTTTGTTGCACGCAGTGACATGCGGGAGAGGATTGTCTTCGGAGACTATTATCCACCGAGCGAAGCCAGCACTTTCAGTGAGCCGATCCAAATAGTCGATCCTGTTAATCCGGTGAACAATGTCGGTCGACTGTATTCGGATAATGACGCAGATATCATGGTCGACGCCGCACTTGATGCCGGCGATGCCATAGATGCTGCATTGGCAGCCCCCACCAAACAGCAGACTGTCTATTACTGGCAGAAAGTTTTCGGAACCAGTTTCAGCGTATGAGGTTAAAATGAGCAGTTATACCGTTACAGAATCGCAAACGTTTACCATTACACATGCTCGCCACATGGCGACGAAAGTCGCCGCCGATCTGAAACGGATGCAGCGGTTTTATGGAAAACCAAGTGATTTCAAAATTGAACAATTTGAGTCTGAGATTACGCAGTTTTTAAAAAGGGGCCTTCTTGGAACGGTAACATACGGTTTCAAACGTGATGGAAAATGGATTGAACCCACACTAAAGTACACGGCCAAGGACTTAGCTGGTGTCAGCGCAAATGATGACGATCCAGGCAGAGTCAGGCCTGGAGCAAACACCGATGGTGCTGACTTCTACACCTACATGACCTACAATGCGGCGTGGAGTAACCTGTCAGCGACAGAACGCGAGCAATTTGAAAAGGAACTTCCCTTTTCCCGATCTGGTGCGCCTGAACCAACGGTGGGCGGCTTTCTTCTTCAAGATAAAACCTACTCCTCCGGCGGACGTGCGCTTGATCGAGCAAGCGTGAAAGGCGGCTGACATGGATACTCCGAATATTGATGAATTGTTTGAGCGACGCATCACTTTCCCCGATTTTGAACCACAAGAACGGCTCGCTCGACTTGTTGGCCTTGACGATCAAAAGACTCGATTGATCAAGATCCTTGGCCTTCTGGTTAATCCTGTTGGATTGGGAAACTGGGTGGAGAAAAACCACCCAGGCGCCAGCGATGTCGTTAATGCGGTATTGAGGCGCCCTCCATTGGTTATACTCGCTGGAGATGTTGGCTCGGGCAAAACAGAGTTAGCAGAAACCATTGGTGATGCGGTGGCACGACAAGAAGATATTGAACTTACATTATATCCTCTCAGCCTCTCCTCGCGCGGTCAAGGCCGGGTCGGTGAAATGACACAATTGCTGACAAACGCATTTGATCACGCTCTTGATGCAGCACAAAAACTGAAAGGCAGTTCGGGCAAAAATCGTGGTGGAGTCATATTGCTTGTTGATGAAGCGGATGCCTTGGCTCAATCCCGCGAAGCTAGTCAAATGCACCACGAAGATAGGGCGGGTGTAAACGCTTTTATCAGAGGCATTGATCGCATTGCTAACGCAAAAGTCCCAGCAGCGGTCATCATGTGTACGAACCGCCTCAATGCCCTCGATCCAGCGATAAAACGGCGGTCAGCCGATATTATGGCGTTTTCAAGGCCCAATGATGAGCAAAGAACATCGGTATTGGAGCCAACACTCACTTCGCTGGGGTTTTCATCCAAAGAAGTCAAAGTTATTGTTGAAATGACTGGAGCGACGGAAGACCGTGATTTTGGGTTCACCTTTTCTGATCTCATGCAAAGATTGATTCCATCAATTGTTTTGGATGCCTATCCAAACCAAAAAGTCACGCCGTCGAGGTCCATCGAAATTGTGCAAGGGATTATCCCCACGCCACCTTTTCAGGATGAAGTGCCATGAAGGATGGCAAACTTCCTCAAATATTTACAAACATGCATAGTAAGATTGAACGATCCCTGTCGGAGGCGCGAAGCAGTTTTGATCATCCAGGCACGAAAGGCTCGGCCAGCGAAAAGGTTTGGCTAAGGCTGTTACAAGAATACCTGCCGCAGCGATATGTTGCCGAAAGCGCCCACATTACCGATAGCAACAATCACATTAGCGACCAGATTGATGTTGTGATATTTGACCGTCAATATTCTCCGTTTTTGTTCACGTTCGATGATGAGTATGTTGTGCCAGCGGAAAGTGTTTACGCCGTCTTTGAGGCCAAACAATCTATTAATGCAACGGAGGTGGAGTACGCTAAAAACAAGATAAAATCCGTTAGATCGTTAACTCGTACAAGCCTTCCGATTCCGTACGCCAAAGGAACCTATCCGGCAAAACCGCCCGAACACATATATGGTGGACTCTTGGTGTTGGGAAGCGATTGGTCCCCGGCGTTAGGGACTTCATTGACAAGCAATCTCGCAACCACAGACAAACTTGAACAACTGGATATTGGCTGTGTTGCCGAACATGGCAATTTCATTTTCGATGACGACTCAGGAAATTATAGCATTGAACAATCTTCAAAGGCGGCAACTGCCTTTCTCTTTAGGTTGATTGCCATGCTGCAACAACGTGGCACGGTCCCGATGATCGATGTTCAGGCATATTCCCAATGGATTGAAGATTAGCCGATAGAAATACGATGGGTTTGTCATCTTGGCCTTCGCTCAATCTAGGTGCAATTAAATCAATGCTTAGTCGCGAGCGGGAATATCCGTGTTCAAGCGCCGCCGGCTACCTCGTCAACGCGAGTTATTAAACAGGAGATGATTATTTCGGAGTTTGCCGACCAAAACGTCTTTCAGATGTATGTCGCCAACGGCGAACAGCCGGGCTTCTGGCTACAGCGCACGACTTGGGGCAATACCTGCGCGCAGGTGACTTCGGTAGGTGAACTAAAGGAGCCGGCGCCATACTTCGGCAACCCGCTGGTTCATGCCGACATCTACGACCTCCGCACCGGGGAGCTGAAACAGAAGGGCGCGAAGATTCCTGTCCCGGGAACTTACAAGACTTGGCGGCTGATCGATCCGCCCGATTGGGCGGGGTAGTGCTCTTTTGATCGCTCCCTATGGAATCTCGACGACGAAGCCCTCAGGTTGCCTATAGAGCAACGAGCGTTTGACCTGCGTTTGGGTCAGTCCGGTTCGCTTGACGATCTGCTGCCTGAGCCAGAGAAATTTTTCGTAGGGCAGGCGCGGGTCGGCCATCGCCTGGTCAAACAGAGCGCCCGGATCGATACCGTGTCTGTAGAGACCATTAGGGTGCTTTTTGTTGCGAGGTTCGATGAAAATCAGCCGAACCTCGTTTTCGTGCTTGTAGGCATGGCGCTTGATCAGCAGTGAGCGAGCGATCGCGTCCGGCGTGACACCATCCCGGAAGATTGTCCCGGCAAACGCCCTTAGCTTTGTTTCGCTCATGTAATCGACCTTGCCGATAAAGCAGGTCGTATGCGCCCAGTCGCTATTCGCCGCGCCCAGACTGTCGAGCAAATGGCCGACCGTTGTTCTGACCCGGATGGCATCCTTTCTTTCGGAATAGATTCTCCACATCGCGTCCGACGCCGCGTGCAAGGTCCAGCATTGGCCGTACACCTCATCGTGGAATCCAAACCGGCCTTTCTCACCCTTCGCAGTCCTGACTTCCGCGTTTAGGATCACGTTTTCAAATGGGTCTTCCCATGTTTTCGGCCGAACCAGCACATTCTCCCTCTCACTGAACAGGTTGAAAAAATATTTCTTCCTGAAGATGCGGTATATCCGCGTTTTGCGGTTGATTTTGCCAATGATCTGGGTCTTTCCACTCATCTCCCTCTCCCCGTCCTACTGCAACACTTTCATTTGATCAAACAAGTATGCATGTGATGTCCGGAGGCGCGCCATATCCACTTTCCGCCCCACGCAGACATTCATCCTGTCTCGTTGCCACAGGATGAGCGGAAAGTCTGCAATCAGGTTAGGGGACACAATATTGTGATGTCCGACTTTTGGGGCGCAAAGCGGACATTTGGTGTACGCATGAAATTAGCAGTTTTCAAAACCACTCCAATATGGTCATTTGCGTTCAAACGTCGGGGGACGTTCTGATTCGCGGAGTGTCCCTAGTTGCAGCCCGACCTAAAATTCATGGCATTGGAAGCGCTGGAGCAGGTCTGCGCTGAATCTCGGTGTGGTCGCGCACCCAAAACCCGCGCCCTCGCATTTGTTCTCGCCTATCTTTGGCACAATGGCGGCGGCGACCGGTGGCGGTATGACGGTTTCTGGAAAGCAGCAACCGGCGATCCCCAAGCATTTACCGGTTGGTCAAGATTCAATGAAGTGACCAGTTTCCTATCGGGTATTTATCACGCGCACGGCATGTGCCGAACCGCCGAAATTCAATCCAGGTTTAATAGTCTGTATAATCCTGATAATACTCCAGGAATGTGCAACCATTATCGAAACGGCGTTGAGTATCTCCAAAACTGGAAAGAATATATAAGCTGGAACTTGCCGCCAGCCTATATTGAGCATGACCAATTTGCCGAGGATGTTTACCCCAAGCGCCAAGGGCTGGTGATCCGGCAAAGCGATGGCGAAAAACTGGCAGAGGCAATGCACTGGGGCTTTACTTGGACAACCAAGGGCAAGCGCAAGAACACCACAAGGAAGATGAACACTACGAATATCCGAAACCTCAGCAGCCCACTATGGCGCGGGATCATCAACAAATCCGACAACCGATGCCTCGTCCCGTTTCATCAGTTTGCCGAGCCGAAACCAAATGCGGGACGCGAAGAAGTCTGGTTCAAGGTCAATGAAGCACCGGTTTCATGCTTCGCCGGTATCTGGCGAGAAACGGATGTCGGCAACGCTTATGCGTTTTTGACATGCGAGCCTAATCCGCTGGTCAAGCCCATACATCCCAAGGCCATGCCAGTAATATTGCAGCCGGATGATTATGAGAAATGGTTATCAGGCGATGAATCGGAAGAATTTCAAACCCCGTTCCCTTCACAGCTTATGTCGGTGGTCGTTTGACGACCGCTTTGGGCGCGTGATGGTGGGCTGATTTGGTTCGTACTGAATGGCAAGAAGTGGGACGGATAGCGGTAATTTCAAAAGCCAAAATCGAGCGGTGGGATTTGGGGCGGAAACGGAAGGGCAGCTAACCCATTAATCGGAACCCTGAGCTGGTTTCCAGCCGACAGGTAGCCTCGGCGTCGCTACTGCATGAAAGGAAAGGGCGCTTGTCCTGATTGATCCAGCATTTCTGCTGGCCACAGTCAGGAGAAAACAATGCCCCGCAAATCAAGCCGATCACAAAAACAATCGCCTGCCGCACGCATAACCGCAGCCATTATCAAAAAACTCGAAGAAGGAACCAAGCCCTGGGTGCAGCCCTGGCGCGGCCTTCCCGTTTCGCGGCCGTTGAGGTATTGCGGAACGCCCTATCGCGGCATGAACACCTTTTGGCTCTGGATGGTTGCCGAGGCGGGCGGTTTTCAATCGCCATACTGGATGACTTACCGGCAATGCGCGGCTTTGGGCGGACAAGTGCGCAAAGGTGAGAAATCTACAATCGCCATCTTCTATAAAAGCTACACAAAAAAGATTGAAGCACATTCCCCTGATGATCCGGAATCAGAAACACGCCGCGTTCTCAAATCCTATGCGGTGTTCAATGCCGATCAATGCGATAACCTGCCCGATCGCTATCACCCCAAACTGGAAGTACAAGAGATCGAACCGGAGGGAAGGGAGGCAGCGCTCGATAGTTTCTTTGAGTCTGTTGGTGCCAATATCCGGGAATCCGGAAGTGCCGCTTATTATGAACCCGTGATCGACCGGATTACCATGCCGCCGGCGCATTTGTTTAATGGCTATGATCATTATTACGCGACGCTCGCGCATGAATGCTCACACTGGACCGGTCATAAATCACGTTTGAACCGCAATCTCAAAAACCGTTTTCGAAGCGCTGCTTATGCAGCGGAAGAACTGGTAGCAGAACTGTCTAGCGCAATCCTGGGCGCAGAACTGGGTCTTCCGGTCAGTCACCTCGACAATCATGCCAGCTATATCGCCAGTTGGCTCAAGCTGCTTAAAAATGATGACCGCGCAATGCTGACCGCTGCTGCGCGCGCCGAGAAGGCGGCGTGTTTGCTGCTGAAGCTGGGTGATCATGACACCGCAATAGCGGAAGAATCTGATAACGATCTTTCAGAAGCGGCATAGCGAGCGGATGTTCAGAATATCGAAAATACTTGCTTTTGTTCAAATGAATGATTATAAGTACATATATTCAAATGAAAGGAATGGTCATGGCAAGCAGATTGCCAAAAATCAGATCGGATGACGATAGAATCCTGACGACCGCGGTTGCCAGAATTGCAGAATATTGGGGTTTGAGCAATGCGAAGCTGGGTGCGATACTGGGTTTGTCCGGCGCAACCATATCGCGCTTGCGCTCCGACCAGACGAAACTCGACCCTGCCTCCAAATCCTTTGAAGCCGGGCAGTTTCTGTTGCGTCTGTTCCGCAGTCTTGATGCATTGCTGGGCAGCGATGACAAGGCGGCTAAATCCTGGCTTACATCCCATAATCTTGATCTGGACGCGAAACCGATTGATCTGATCGACAGTTTCAAAGGCCTGATGACCGTATGTGATTATGTGGACGCCCACCGCGCTCGCGTCTGAGTTTCGGCGCTATCGCCGGACAGTATGGCGGGTGGTTGAAGCGCAGCACCGTATCTCTACCAATCGTCTTGCTGATAATCTCAAGGATCAATCCCGACTGGAAGAACTGGCGGAGGAGGCAAAGCCCGATCTGCCAAAGGCAGCACAAGGTCTGCATTATCTCCTTGGTTCTCCCTTTCGCTATGGTCACCGCATTGCCAGCCGGTTTCGCAAGGCTGATCAGCGCCCCGGTATGTTCTATGCCAGTGAACAGGAAGCCACTGCGATTGCCGAAACTGCCTATTGGCGGCTGCGTTTCTTTGCCCGCTCGCCTGAATTTGTGCCCGGCAATACGACCAGCGAGCATTTGAGCTTTACCGTCGCAATTTCCTCATCCCGCACTCTGGATCTGACCAAGGCACCGTTTGACGAGCGGGCGGATGACTGGATGCAAAGCGATGATTACGGCGCATGTCAGGAGCTTGCGAGCACTGCCCGGGAAGCATCGGCACAATTGATCCGTTCCATCTCTGTGCGTGATCCCGATGGCAGGTGCAATGTCGCGCTGCTTGACCCGGCCGTATTTGCAGCGCGCGAGCCAACGCTGGGTCAGACATGGCACCTGAGGCTGGAACGCGGCCAGTTACATGCCATTGCTGCCTTTCCCGGCGGCGGCAAATTTGCATTTGAACCGGAAAGTTTCGGCCTTGCGAAACTTGTTCAATAGCTGGTCCACAAACTCTCCTGGCTTGTCCGCGCAACTCCCGCTTTCCTGATCCGGGAGGTGCCCTGGACCAGCAAGTCCGCCAAGCGCAACCCGCGCGGGCTGCGGCCCGTGTGGCCCGCGCCAGCCTTGCCCCCGCGGGTTTCCCGCCTTTGGCGGTGCGCTTGTCGTCCCGCCGGTCCTGCCGGGCTCCTCGCGGAAAGCGGATCGTCGCTTATTTGCCGCTTATCAGGAGAAAAATCATGGACAACATATTCGCTCAATCCCTTTCCGGGCTCGATCTTTCCGGGTTGACCATAAAACAATCACCCTTTGAACCATCAGACTTCCCAGAACGCGAAGCTATCACGCAAACCATTGCTGCGGTCTGGTCCGACCTGTTTGCGCTTTTCACCGATACCGCCCTTGAAGCCGATGCAGAGAGCCTGGCCTGGGGCTTTGTCAATCTCTTCCACCGCTCTGCTTGCCAAAAGGCGAAGCAGCTTGACCGAGCGTCCGATGAAGTGCGCGCGCTGGTCGCATCTGCCGATGGCTCGGAAGTGCACACTTCCAATCTCGAAGAGCAGATCGAACGCGCACAAGCTGCAGAAGCTTCGATGATCGCCTTTGAAGAAATGCGCGAGGTTGCTGCATCGCTCTACCTGCAGGAAACCCGATCTTCGTGGAAGCCCGTGTCAAGCTCTCGTGTCAATCACGGCGCTATGCTGACATCAGCTGTCATTCATGGCCGCGATTTCCTGCGCGCGCGCAGTGAAAGCAAACGCAAGGCTCTGATGCCCGAAGGCACGCCCATCATCTTTGCCGGTGGCCGCACCAAGCAAGTTGATACAGAAGATGCCAAGACCTTCGCCAACAATGTCTGGGCCACACTCGACAAAGTCTTTGATGCTGTTCCCGATATGGTGCTGGTACACGGCGGGGATGGTAAAGGCGCAGACAGTCTGGCTGCATCCTGGGCCGAACGGCGTAGTGTTGCGCAACTTACCTTCTCGCTGAACCGGAAATTAGGTGCGCGCGCTGGGTTTAAACGCAACGAGCAGATGCTGAATCTGCGGCCGCGCTACGTCATCGCATTTCCGGGAAATGGTGTTCTGGAACGTCTGGTCATCGAAACCAAGAAACGGCGCATAACGGTCGTTGATCGGCGCGGGTTCCTCGGAACATGCCCCAAAGCAAAACCAGCCGATAAAAACAGCTAGGCCGTCCGAGCCAGCGCCCTTCTCGGCGCTGGCTTTACCGCAATAGAGGAGAGGGTGCCCCGGTTTTTGCGGAGCCGAACACATGGTGTGATCGGTCGCAATGAACTGGAGGAATTTATCATGGAACCAAGCGAATGGATGACCGACTATTTTGACAAGCAGAAAAGCCGCAATGCGCGTTTGAAAATATCCTTCAAACGTAACAAAACCGGTATATTAAATGCTTTGAGAGAAGCGAATATTGCAAGCGCCGAGTTAAACTATGACGGCATGGGCGACAGCGGCTGTCTCGAATCTGCAAGCTTTTATTCGAAAGACAACAAGCCCACCCAAACGCCTGAATGCAGCGTGGCAATCGAAGTTTTCGAATTTGGCGCAACCCTGATCGAACGCAAATCCATGCCGATTTCCGAGGCGCTGGAAACCATCGCCTATGATGCACTTGAAGTGCATCATCCGGGCTGGGAGATCAACGAAGGCGCCTACGGCATTTTGAGGATCGAGGTTGAAGAGGGTACCATGACCTTGTGCTGTAGTCTCAGAAGCACCGACTATACCGAAACCGAAATCGGCGGAGATGAATAATGTCGCATTGTCATTATCACAGCATTTCTTCGGTTCGCAAATGGGGCGGGGAAGTCGGTGACTATCTACCCCTCCATCAATGGTTCGACAAGTCGAAGGAGATTATAGCGGACCCGCGACACCGGGCGCTGCGCCATCATGCTGAAGGGATTTTTATGCTGGAATCAATCTTCGGCGTGACGATTATCAACAGCGCTGGCCGCGAGGTTCCGGTCCGCCTGATCGGCGAACAGCATGTCATGGAAGATTTGGGGACCATCCCGTCATTTGCGGACTGGGCGCGGCTGATCGAACCACAGGCCTGGATGATGCGCGGGCAACCCAAACTTGTTTCCATTGAACAAGATATCGCAGCGTAATAGATGATGGCCTTGCCGCATATTCATCCTCAGCTCTCACCAATGCTGCCTGAGTGTTTGCCGATCATGGTTTTGTGATCCGCCGTCAAAAGTTTGCGGCTTGAGTTGCAAATAACATATCCAAAGCAACAATTTGTCAGTTCTCCTGAATTGCAATCAACCGAGAGCCAATTCGGCTTTTTCGCGAACCTTCCTGAACCAGGTCAGCAACATTGCAACCGGCTTTGTTACCGGCCGTGTTGCACCTTCCAGGTGCTGCCCGCACCACCCGGACAAAGCCGGTTTCCCTTCGGTGCAATGCCGCTTCTCCCTGTTTCTTGTCGTCAGTTCGCAAGCCGGAATGGTCCGGTTTGAGAATATCAGGAGAAATATCATGACGAATATCGTAATTCTTGTTGGACGTGTTACCCGCGAGCCGGAAAGCCGCGAAACAAACGGCGGAACAACAGTTTCCAACCTTTCGGTTGTGACCGACCGGCCCGCACGCAACAGCGAAGGCAAGACCTACAAGGATGACAATGGCTACACGGTCAAGGATGCAGAATTCCACCGCGTCACTTGCTTCAACGGGCTTGGCAAGAACGTTGCGAAGTATTGCACCAAGGGCCAGATGGTCTCGATCGAAGGTCGGATCCACTATACCCAGTGGGAAGATGGTGAAGGTATCAAACGCTACGGCTGCGAAATCCTTGCCGATAAAGTCGACTTTCTCACCCGCGGTGCGTCCCAGGACAACAAGGATGCGCCCGACATCGACGAGTGATTAGAAGCCTTTATCGCAAACCGTTCAGGCCTCGCCGGTTTCCCGGCGGGGCCTTTTTCATTGTTACGATCTTGCGAGAAGGGCAGGCTATTTGGTTGTGGATGCATTTGAAATTCCAAGCCTTTCGAGCGCCTGCTCTTCACCCAATTTCCCGAGCGCCATTCCAATCTGTTTGAGATGCTTGGCATTGAAGCCTTCCACGCCCGTTCCCAACAGTACCTGGCCGAGTTCGGTTGCCGCTTTGGCTTCGAGCTCGCGCTGTCTTTGATTCAGTTTTTCGCGCTCGGCTTCGAGTTTCTTGAGTGCGGCTATTGCGCCTGTTTTTCTGGTCATGTGAACATCCATTTCTTGTCTTCAATGATCTCCCCACGCGTCCGTGCTGGCACATGGTCATGGCTTTAGGAAAGCGCATTATTGCGCAGCTTGCACAGCCATATCTATGGATGGGAGGGTCTTGCTCACTTGTGTGTCCAAGCATGATGCGCGGAATGCTGCCGCGTCAAGGACGACGGGGCCCCACCATTTTATTGGCGCTGCGGCTGCGCCTCCGCACCAATAAAATCGTTTCCCCCATCGCCGCTGCGCGGTCGCCTTTGCAAGGCGATCCCTGACCCGGCAGCCTCCCACGCATCCTTTGACTTCCTGTCAATTTTGGCAAATTTCAGGAGGTAATTATGACTCAGGTTTTGGAAAGCAATTACGATATACAAAGCTATTTTGCAGCGGTTGAAACAGCCGAGAAGCGGGCATTGCACAGCTTCTTTGACCAGCATGTAATCGAGGATGACGAGCAGGGCTATGTGGCGCTGGATGAAGGCGATTATAACGCGCTGCCAGCATGGGCGATGAACCGCGTGGTGCATACCGTGCACGGGGCGCTTCTCGATGAAATTTGAATACTGCAGGGCAGGGGCCGGTAACGGTCTCTGCCTATTTTTTTGTTCGCATGTTTGATGAGCCATCGTGGCGATTCTATACAATCATACAGACCCGACCAGGCGTAGGAGACTCGGGCAAACAAATTCAGTTTTCCGTTTCGATCTCGGCCATTTTGCGACCCGGGCCGGCATTGATACGGGAGACACCCATAGCGGGTGTAACAAGGGCAACGGATCTCCCATCCGTTGTCCTTTTTTGTTGGTTATCGAGTTGCTTCTTTCTTTGTTTTGTTGGACTTAGATGGGCGCTGATGACAATCATCAGCGCGCGTTTTCTATCTATCCATGACGCGCAACGCCTCATGAAGATATCGAGAAAATCACCTGGAAATTCACATCCGAGCTGGGGACAATATCAGAGCACACCGTACGCAACGGCGTTGCAATCAAGGAATCAAGTTGTTGATTTAATTGATGATAATTCCAGAAATGGCGATGCAGTTCGCCATGCTGGAACAGGCCATAAGGTCACCAAAAACACCTCTCTTGAGGCAGTAGAAACCAAGCCTAAATCATTCCAAAAAGACTCGCCCGTCGAGCGTACAAAACTGACCGGCCACACAGCAAGGCGGAGGGGTGATGGCTCCGAGCGCGTGGTTTGGGACACTCAATATCCCGGATTTGGACTGCGGTTTCGAGAGAGCGGTCATAAGACTTGGATTGTCAGTTACCGGCAGCGCAAGATCAGACGGACAGTGACCTTGGGCAGCGTTCCGGCAATGGCTATCAAGGAGGCAAGGCGCGAGGCACGGCGCATACTATCGGAGGTGCAGCTAGAGGGACTGCCAACGAAGGCGAAAGAGCAGGTTAAATGCGCGCCCTTATTCCGTGACTATGTAGAGGAGTTCTGGGCTGACTATTCGCGCCACTGGAAACCTTCCACAGCGAAGCGCAGTCGAAGCAGCTTGAAGCTGCAATTGATCCCGTATTTCGGCGACATGACAATTGATGCAATCCGCAAGACCGACATTGCCCGTTTCCGAGATGGTTTGTCGGATCGACCGGTCGCTTTCAATCGCGCCATTCCTGTCCTGTCGGTAATGCTCAAATATGCCGAGCAGTTGGGATATCGCCGCGCTGACTCCAATCCGTGCCGAGGAACGCCGCGCTACAAAACGCGGCTGATTGAGCGTTATCTTTCACCAATAGAATATCGCCGACTGGCATCCGCGCTGGATATATATCAGAAACGCTATCCCAAACAGGTCAGCATCATCTGGCTATTGATGTTCACAGGAGCGCGGCTTGGCGAAATCCAGTCGCTGCGATGGGAATATGTCAAACCGCCGCGATTGATGCTGCCAGACAGCAAGACCGGCGCAAAAACCATCTATCTCAATAGACAGGCGCAGAGCATTTTGCAGGCGCTGCCAAACAAACGAGATAACGGTCTGCTATTTCCCAGCCTAATCAAACCGGCAAAGCCGATTGGGGTAAACTTAGCCTGGGACAAGATCAGGCATCATGCCGCCATTCCCGATGTCAGGCTCCACGATCTGCGCCATAGCTTCGCTTCACTGGCGATCAGGGACGGTATCTCGCTATTGATAATTGGCAAACTGCTCGGACACGCGTTGCCGGAAACGACTGCGCGCTATGCGCATCTTGCCGACGAAACGATACAGGACTCTGCCTCGCGAATTTGTTCGTCAATTGCATCTGCGATGGGAGTAAACCAATGACCGCTCATAGTCTTGCTCGTATCGTCTCGGAAGAACTCGCCGCCATCGGCATCGTCAAATTCAAGGGCGACAACAGGCTAGGGCGGCCACGCCGCACTGTCTGGTCATTGACCTTGCCCGGATTTGGAATCCGGCATCATGGGTCAGGCAAAAAAGTCTATGTCCTGCAAACGATGATGGCCGGAAAGCAGCGTCTGGTTACGCTTGGCAATGCCAGCATATTGACCAAGTCTGAGGCGATTGACGTTGCCAAGCGCATATTGCTACGAGCGCACACCGGAGAAAACCCCGCCGAAACCAAAGCTCGCGTCCGATCCGCGCCAAGCTATGCCGTGTTTCTCGAAGAATATTGGCAGAAGGCGAAGCCGGGATGGAAGCCGGTCACGCTCCGGACCCATGATGGATATCGAAAGAACTATCTCAACACCGCCTTCGCTGGAAAGTTTATCGACGAGATCGACAAGGCCGATATACTCAAATGGTTCACTTGGGTTAGTGATACTGGCGGACCGGGAGCAGCCAACCGCGTCATGTCAATATTGTCCGCCGCGCTCACGAAAGCCGAGCAATGGGGATATCGACTTGAAGGCTCCAATCCCTGTCGCGGCATTAAACCAAACCGTCGTAGGACTATCGAGTGCTTCTTGTCCAACGGCGAACTTGCGAGGCTGGGCAGGGCATTTGAAAAGCTGCAATCTGAATTTCCGGTGCAGGTGACCGCGTTGCAGGTGTTGGCGCTAACCGGTTGCAGGCGAAGTGAAATTCTCCGTCTCAGATGGTCGGAGGTGAGGGGGAACAGGCTGTTGCTCACGGACAGCAAAACTGGACCGCGCACTGTCTGGGTTGGGGACGAGGTTCGCGATTTGTTGGCAGCTTTGCCGAGGCAGCCAAAGCAAAATAGCGTGTTTCAGCTCGATAATGACATCGACATTATACGAAGCGTTTCACGCGTTTGGCAGAAAGCGCAAGACTTGGCGAGCCTTCGACATGTTCGCCTTCATGATTTACGACACAGTTATGCCAGCCATGCTGCGGCTATGTCAGAAACACTACCGATGATTGGTAAGCTGCTCGGTCATGCGAGCGTTCAATCGACCGCGCGGTATGCGCATTTGGATGATGGGACTGTGATGGAAGCAGCGGAGCGGATTGGAAATTTGATAGATAAAGTGGTCTACAACATCAGTAGTTAGGGATGCAGTTTTGTAGCGTTGCACACGAAAAAGCTGCCATTCAGCTTCCGCCCCAATAGCAGTCATTGAATCTTATGGTCTCCAACGGCAGGAACGGCGCAAAAGCGGACGTCATCCAAACTAGCTTGCTCTAGAGTTCATGGGCCTGCGGGATCATGCTCTCACGCGCTAGGTTGGGAATGCGCTCATCTTGATCATCGAGCAATATAGCGAGTATCGTTTCCATGCCATCCAGCCTTTAGCAGCCGCAATGCCAAACTCAGCTAGATGACATCGCAGCGTGTTGATCAGTCGGGTTGATAATCTCACCCATTGATCACGTACACCAGGCAGCACCAGCAGGGCTTTGATAGGCACAAACCGCATGGTCGGCCGCTTGACTGCCTCACAGATCGCCTCTGCGTCGGCTATGTCGTTCTTCTGGCTCTTTACATACTGCAGGGAGCAGTCGAGATTGATGCCCCGATTCCACAACTTTGGATCAAGATGATCATGGTTAGGGCTTCATGCTTTTAGTAAGCCAAGGGCTATCCCCATGATCCTGCCAACGTCTCCCGACCAGCTTCGATCACCCTCAAACGACAGTGGCAACTTATGCTGGATCACGAGCTGCAGCGTTTTGCCGCATGGTTTTGGCTCTCAGATCTGGTCCATCATGACTCCATCCGGGAGCCAAAAATATATATTTCAACTTGTCGGACCATTTATCGGTGCGCCTCACATCATGCCAAATCGCCACATATTCATGGATGATTATATGTAAGGGGTGATAGGTCTCGATATTCTTCGTCAGGCCATATTGCGGTGGATCAAAATCTTTCTCTTCCGAAAATGTACCGAACATCTTGTCCCAGATAATAAATATTCCGGCGTGATTGCGATCTAGATAGCGCGACTGGGATGCGTGATGAACACGGTGATGGGATGCCGTGTTAAAGATCCATTCCAGCGGCGCGGGCAATCTTTTTACAAGCTCGGTATGGGTCCAATATTGATAGATTAGATTCACGCTTGTCATGACAAAAACCATAACCGGATCAAAACCGAGCAGTGGCAACCAGGCCCAAAAAAAATACTTGTAAAACCGTTCCCCGATGCCCTGCCTCAATGCCGTACCATAATTGAGATAGACAGATGAATGATGTGGCACATGTCCCGCCCACAGCAGTCTGACCTCATGGTTCAGCCTGTGAAACCAATAATAGGTCAGGTCATCGGCAAAGAGCAAAATGGCCCAGGCCCACCATTGGCGGCCCACTATATCCTTCAGTCCCAGAAGATTGGCTTCGTGAAGGTAGAATAATGCCATGAAAGCTAAAGCCTTTGGTATGATATCAACCACAAGCGATATCAAAGCCAGGGACAAGGAGGCCCACATATCCTTGTTGTAATAGAGGCCGAGTTGGCGTTTCTGATTGATCCCGATTTCCGCGAGCAATATTGCAATGAATATGGGTAACGCCCAGATCAGGAGCTGGTCGGATAATACTATGTCAATTGCTTCTGATAAGTCCATGATCGTTCCTAGGCCGTTCTCAATTGCGCCACTATCCTGCAGGCGAAAACCAGATGGGTGAGGAGTAAGCTCTTTCCTGAAGGAAAGCTGGTCGCCCAGTTTCACTAACACCAATCCCAAGCACTAGGGCATTCAACAGAGAGTAGCGCGGCGTCGGAATTTCGAGAACACGGACATAGTAGAAAGCAGATTGGGACGCTTCGAACTCAGGGTCCTGCCACAATATACTTAGTTGAGCCGCACCTATATTGTTCTGATATTTCCCGGTCTTCAAATCTACCGAGTTGCCAACGGCAGGCAGCTTGCCATCTGCTGTCAGTTCACGTTTTCCGGACCACGCAGCGTCGAATACACGCTCATGCGCCTTTTCGTCTTTATCAACCCAACCTTTAACGATTTGGATGCGGTCAAGATTGGCACCGTCGGGGTCTTTCAACGCCTGAACCAGAATTTTGGGTGCCTTGTTTCCACCGATTTCTCCGCCCATTGGTGTGGCAGTTTTATAAGCCGTCGCAAGAGAAGACTGATCTTTGAGGTCTTCCAACGACAGGTCGTCGCCCGAAAGCACACGGAGCGAAATTCGTGTGCCAGTAGTTGCATAGACCTCTTTGCGTTTGAATGCTGCGAATATGGACTGACGGTTGTTCTGCGGTGCCCATACCGCGACAAGGCCCGCCGCACCCATGTCCCAGCCGCGCGACTTGCCCAAGCCAGTTTTATTGCCGCGCAGTTCAGGACGGGAGTCTTTCTGACCTTTGCCGGCGAAGGCCGTTTCGGAAGATGTAGAAAGACCGGTGTGAGAATCTGTAGAACCGATCATCCCGAATTTGTAGGGATTTACGCCTGTCGTTTTTTCGATCTCCAGTCCTCGTTTCAAGCCCGATCTGGCATATTCCGATGCTACCGGTTGCGGGGTGGGACCATCCGGCAACATGACAAAATTCCAGGTTTCGAAATCGGCAAATTCGTCTGTCGGCGACAGGCGGGGATGGGTTTCGCTGTCCCCTTTGATCTGGGTTACTTCAACAATGCGTTCCCACTCCATCCGTCGCCGCGCATAGTCTGCATCGATGGGATTGCCATCGCTGTCTTCCAACGCGAACATCATTCCATTGGAGACATTGGGGTTATGCGGTATAGCGACGAAATCTGCATCATGGGCCTTGCTGGTCTTAGTGAGCCAGTCCCACAAATCTTCCGGTTTTGAACTTTCCGTCGCGCTGAACGGTAGAAAGTTCTTTGCCACATCGGCGCCAACAGGTGTGAACACGTTGCGATGAAGGTTTGCGCCGCCAGGGTGCGACGTCCATTCCCAGCCGATGAATGTCGTGAATTTCCCCGGACTGTTATAACGATCGGCCGTCTCAATAATATCACTCCATGCCGATTTGCGCTTGTCTCCGCCATGCAGGTCTTTCCACATGTCCTGCGGAGTGACGCCGAATTCCTTGTCTTCGGCGGCACCCGTCCCGACAGTCTGCAAAAAATGATACGCGCGCAGCAGGCCTTCGACGGCTACATTACCTTCGTTCGCACCAGCGATTGACAGCATTGCTTTGCCCGACTTTGTATTTGTGAAGGTCTCGTCGCCTTCAAACAGGCGTTTTATGCTTCCTAATGCTTCGGCATGATCGGTCACGACCAGAAAATCGAGCGGGCGGTCCAATTGCCATGCTTCATCGGTTGTTGCGCTTTTTACAGTTTCACCCAGTGCGAACCGATAGGCGTTTTCTGGCGTTGAGGTAGGTGTGCCGAACATGAATACGTCAAAGGAGTAGCTGGTGTGCAAATGCGTGTCGCCCCACAATGGCCGCTCGGCAAACTCTCCGGCATTTTCCTGGTTATCCATCGAACTGTTTACGGTGTCCGAATTGGCATCTTCTTGATCTGTTTGGGAACAGCCCGTCATCAACACGAACGGCAGCGTCGCCAGAACAACCTTTGACGCGGCTGATGATAGATAGTTTTTCATGCTCATTTCCCTTACAGTTTCTTCGTTTAAACTTCCGACTTCATGTCCTTCATGGTGTCGTAGATCGGTTTCATCCGGTCATATAGCTTTGCGTAAATTTCCATATATAGCCGGTCGTATAGCTTTGCATTTTCCGGATTTGGCTCAAAGACTTTGCCAATGCGCGTCATCGCCTTCGTTGCGCAATCCATGTCATCATGCATCTTGAGCGCGACGCTACCGATGATTGCAGCACCCAAGCCGCTAGCTTCATAGAGCGCTGGTCGTTCCGCCGGGAGATTAAAGACATCGGCGATGATCTGCATGACCGCGTCGCTTTGCGATCCTCCGCCCGCGACGGCCAGACGCTTCATTTTTGTGCCGCTTCGTTTTTCAAGCCGCTCTTTGCCGTCGCGCAGCGCATAAGCAAGGCCTTCGATTATCGCACGATAAAGATGAGCTCGGCTATGCGCCTCGGTAAATCCAATCACGCTTCCGCGCGCCTCCGGGCCGGGTATGCGCACACCCGGATTCCAATAGGGTTGCAACATCAACCCGTCGGCTCCCGCATTGGTGCTTTCTATCAGCCTGTCGAAATAGGCTTCAGTTGTAGAACCATCACTCTCGGCCAGTTGCTGTTCGGCGAGGCCAAATTCCTCAGCAAACCAGCTCACCATCCAGAAGCCGCGCGTAACCTGTACCTCTGCATTATATGCGCCGGGCATCGCCGCCGGATAGGGAGGTATGAAA
>Ga0316204_10003637_pt1 | contig 30101 bp, 25 predicted proteins | sample 6monrhotite_MG_2_FD_205661 | JGI IMG/M metagenome (GOLD analysis project Ga0316204, IMG submission 205661) | Microbial mat bacterial communities from mineral coupon in-situ incubated in ocean water Damariscotta River, Maine, United States -... | ecosystem: Environmental > Aquatic > Marine >...
GAGGCCCTGATGCGGGGCTTCACCACCTACCTGACCGAGGGTGAGATCCCCGTGCTGCCGGAGCGCCTCTCCAACGGCCTGCTCAGCCTGCACGGCGGCCAGGACTCCCCGGCGCTGAGCCTCTTTGTGCGCCTGAATGACGCCGCGGAGGTGCAGAGCTACCGCATCGCGCGCACGCTCATCCACAACCACTGCCGCTTCGCCTACAGCCAGGCCCAGGCCGTGCTCAACGGCGCCGAGCACGAGCACGCCGACCGGCTGCATCTGATGAATGACCTCGCCAAGAAGCTGCGGGCCGAGCGCAAGGCCGCCGGCAGCCTCGACCTGAACCTGGGCAGCGATCCGGAGAAGGAGAGCCACCAGCTCATCGAGGAGTTCATGCTGCTGGCCAATGAGTGCGTGGCACGCTTCCTCATCGAGGAGCACCCCGAGAACCTCTGCCTCTACCGCACCCACCCCCACGTCAACCAGACCGACTGGAAGGCTCTGAATACGGTCGCGGAGTACATGGGCGCCGAGACGAGGGTGCGTGAGCAGACCTCCATGCAGGCCGCCCTGGAGGAGCTGGCAGAGGACGGCGAGGAGTCCTCCTCGTTCCTGGTGTTCCGCTTCCACGTGGGGCGGGTGCTGGAGAAGGCCACCTACCACTTCGAGCAGCTGGGCCACGGCGCGCTGGCCAAGCTGCACTACGCCCACTTCACCTCCCCCATCCGCCGCTACACCGACCTCATCGTGCACCGGCTCATCGACGACGCCCTGTACAAGGAGGAGCGCGGCGGCACCAGCAGCTACAGCCGGGAGGAGCTGGTGCCCATCTGCGAGCACCTGAACCACATGGAGATCCGGGTGGGCGCGGGCAGCTTCGAGAGCCACCGCCTGAACGACCTGCGGCGCTTCGACGGCGCGGGACGCACCGAGGAGGGCATCATCGTGGGCCTGATGCGCGGGCGGATCTGGATCAAGCTGACGACCACGGACCTGCGGGTGAGCTGCCGCTACAACTCCGATCGGCTCACGGAGGAGGCCATGCCCGTCAAGATCACCGATCGGAACACGGGGCTGACCTTCTCACTGGGACAGCAGGTGCTGGTGAAGACTCAGGGCGTGGACTGGGCGCGAAAGGCCGTCGAGGCCGTGATCGTCGGCTGACTACTCCTCGCTGGAGGCCGCGTCGTCAGCGGCAACGGCGGGGGTCTCGTCGACCTCCGGGGCGTCCAGCGTGCCGTCGAGGTGCTGCTGGAAGTGCGGCACCATCAGCCCGCCGCCGCCGTGCAGGTGCAGCCAGCCCGAGAGCTTGACCAGCGGGTAGTCGCCCTTCAGATCCGGGACAGGCGGCCGGTCCTGCCGCCAGGCTGTCCGCGTCACCGGCGAGTGGCTGTACTTCCGGAAGGCGCTCTCCATGGCCGCGCGCACGTCGTCAGCGCGCTGCGGCAGCGCGCCCTTGTCCAGCGCCACGCCGATCATCTGGGCCCGGTGAATGCAGTCGGTCGCCCAGTCGAAGCACTCCTTGACCATCAGAAAGAACAGCACGTACTTCACGAGCTTCTTGATGGGCCAGATGACGATCGCCCACAGGCAACCCACCAGCGAGAAGCCCTCGCTGCTCAGGATCTTCAGATCGGCCTTGGCGAGCGTCACGCCGCGCTCGTCGGCCAGGTCGCCGTAGAGCCTCCGCTTGATGGCGCTGGCGACGATGCCGTCGAGCAGAGGGATGGGGATCAGCGGGCAGAGGCCCACCAGCAGTGCGGCGGCGCTGATGCGATCCTGGTGATTACCGGCCATTCAAGCTCACGCTCCGGGCTCCGGCGTCAGTCGTCCGGGCACCCCCGGTTATTGCATGGGCATGCAACTGCGCTCCGAGGCCTTTGAGATCCTGCGCGGCCGCGAGGCCCCCTTTCTCTTCACCTGTGAGCACGCGAGCAACCGCGTGCCCGCGCCGCTGACGACCGCCGATGCCGACCGCCAGTGGCTGGAGAGCCACTGGGGCTGGGACATCGGGATCCCGCCCATGGCGCGGGCGATGCTCGAGCGGCTGGGGGGCAGCGCCGTGCTCGCCCGCTTCTCACGCCTCGTCTGCGACCCCAACCGGCGCCCGGACGCGGAGACGCTGATCCGCACCCACATCCACGATGAGCCGCTGAGCTTCAACCGCGGCCTGCACGCGGGCGAGCGGCAGCGGCGCCTGGACGCGCTGCACGGCCCGTACCACGGCGCGGTGCACGCGGAGGCGACCCGGCTGGCGCCGGCCGATCCGCTGCTGCTGTCGCTCCACAGCTTCACCCCCGAGCTCGACGGCGCCGTCCGCCCCATGGAGCTCGGGGTGCTCTTCCACGAGTGGGAGCCCCAGGCCCGAGACCTGCGAGACCGGCTCGCTGGCGCGGGCTTCTCCGTGGCGCTGAACGAGCCCTACTCGGGGCGGGGCGGCCTCATCTACGCCATCCGCCGACACGGCCTGACCCACGACCGGGTCTTCCTGGAGCTGGAGGTCCGTCAGGATCTGCTCGCTGACGAGGGGCGCGCCCGCCAGGTGGGGGCGCGCGTCGCCGAGGCCTTGGCGGGGTGGCGCTGGCGCGCCGGCCCCTGACCTACTGCTTGATGCTCCACTGGCACTTCGTCTCGACGCAGCCGCAGGCGTCGAGGACCGTGTAGACAGGCAGCACCTCGCAGGTGGTGTTGATCTCCGAGCCAGCCGGGGCGCAGACCTCCTTGGAGCAGCCCGCGGGGGCACAGTCCGAGTCGGACGCGCACTCGCCGGCGGCCTCCTGACCCTCCAGGCGATCCCGATACTTCTCGTAGGCGGCCATGGGATCCGCCGAGACGTTGACGTTGCCGCCAAAGTTCGGAGGCGCGGCCTTGTCGGAGCCAGCGTCTCCGCCAGCGCCGCCCTTGTCGCCAGCGGCGCCGCCCTCTTCCGTGCGGGCTCTGTCCCCGCCCTTGTCCGGCGCGGGGGTCTCGGGGGCCGGCGTCTCCGTGGGGTTGTCGGCGGCGGGCGTCTCGACGGGGGCGGGATCCTTGGCGCAGCCAAGGGCGAACATCAGCAGCAACGCGGTCATGCAAGTACCTCCAGCCCGCATCCTAACCCGGCGACCCGGACGACAGGAACCGGCGAGAGGCGGGGCGGCGGCGCCCGGACTAAAGTGACTGCTCAAGAGGAGGTGACAGACATGTCTTCCGCGATCCTGTTGATGGTGGCCGCGCTGGGCGGGCTCACCGGCTGCGGGCAGGTCCAGGACGGCAACGTCCTCGCCGGCTGGTCCTTCGACTGGGCCGACCTGTCGCACCGCGTCCCCTACGTCAGCGTCGACATGTCCGACGCCGGAGAGGTCCAGATGGGCCTCATCGGCGGCGACTGGTCCACCGGCGATCAGGCGGCCGACACCGTCAACTACAGCGCGGAGACCTTGCTCGTCTCCTCCAACCGCGCGGCCTTCGCCAGCCAGGAGATCACGCTCACCATCGAGCCCGCGGGCGAGGGCTCAGGGTTCGAGGCCAGCGGTGAGGTGGTGTTCGACGAGGACGCCGTGGGCGACTGGCGGGACTACACAGCCTTCATCTCCGGGTTCACCCTGAACACAGACGTCGCCGATCAGCCAGACGGCTACTCCGAGGAGTACGACCCCGGCCTCGGCTACACCTCCCACGGCTTCGGCGTGACGCTCGGCGAGGTGGAGGACGGGGCGGTGCCCGTGACGGTCCGCTTTGAGCACGGCCCCTCCCATGAAGAGGACGTGCCCAACATCAGCGAGGGCCGTGAGGCCATGGACGCCTCCATCCCCTTCGCCCGCACGGAGGCCCGCGTCCGGGTGACGCTCGTGGGCTTCAAGGGCGATCGCGAGGATCTGAGCTTCTCCGAAGCCGCCGCGCTCGAGTACGACCCGCCGTACTCGGATCAGGAGTTCATGAGCTTCGCCGCGAGCACGGACGCCAAGGACGCGGCGGTGCCCGGCTGGCGCAGCTTCGATCTCGTGGTCAACGGCGACGAGGATCAGGGCGACTACCTGCGGGGCTTCGGCGTGACGCTGAGCGCTGACGCGCTGGACGCCGGGCTGAGCGGCGAGGTCACCGCCGGGGTGACCGGCACGTCGCTCTTCGAGCTCGCCCCCATGACGGTCGACTTCAGCGCCGAGCTGGCCGTGCTCCACCTCGGCGGCGACACCACCGTCACCCGCTCCAGCTGGGCCGGCGAGGGCCAGGACGTCGGCGACTGGTCCGCCGAGGCCGCGCGCTGATGGCGGCGCTGACCGGTGGACTCCTCGCCCTGACGATCCTCGGCTGCTCCGATCCCGAGCCGCCGCCGCCGCCGCCGGTGATCCCCGAGGAGCCGGCGCCGCCCGCCTTCACTCCGGGGCCGACCCTGGCCGCGGCGATCGCGCGGGTGCCGGACGGGTGGCGGGCCAGGGACAACCCACGCGCTGGGGACGCCGAGGCCCTCAGCGAGGGCGAGGCCCTCTACGCCAGCGAATGCGCCGCCTGCCACGGCGTCAAGGGCGACGGCGACGGCCCCGCCGCCATGGCGCTGCCGCAGCGCCCCTCGGACTTCACCGACGCCGCCCGCTGGTCCGCCACCGCCGTCGGCGAGAAGGCATGGTTCGTCCAGTCGGGGATCCCCGGCACGTCAATGGCCCCACGTGATCTCGAAGAGGACGCCCTGTGGGCGACACTCGCCTTTATTGAAAACGCTTTTCAAAATCAATAAAAGCGAGCTTACAACCTCTATTTCAGCCCCATTAACGAACGGTCGTTCGCATCCTGGGTTTCAGGGATGGACGCCTTGCTCACCTTCTATTAAAAAGGCGGTCCCTTCAGCCTGAACCCTCTGGCTGACTGAATGGAGGGCAAATGCGCGTACCCCACAGGGTGGACCCGCAGACTCAGTCCAGCATTCCTCGCACGCTCGGCCGCGCCTTAGCAGCCGTGTCCCTTCTTACGATGATGGGTGCTTGCGAGACGTTTCAGTGGGCTAGTGACGACTCGGACGAGCCTTTCCCGCGGTCCGATCACGACCTCATCCCACCAGATGACGTCGATCGCGTTGCCATCAGCCGCTTCCCCACGCCAGTGGATGAGCAGCCCATCGAGTTCAATCACTCCATCCACGCCGGCGCTATCGAAGATGGCGGCATGGAGATGGACTGCCAGTACTGCCACTACGTCGCGCGGGAGTCAATCCACGCCGGCGTGCCGGCCTCGCAGGTCTGCCAGGGCTGCCACAAGATGATCGCCACGACCGGGCGGCCCGAACTTGTGAAGCTCAAGGAGTACTGGGATGCAGGGGAGCCCATTCCCTGGATGAAGGTCCATGATCTTCCCGACTTCGTGCACTTCGACCACTCCGCCCATGTGGGCGCTGGAGTGGTCTGTCAGGAGTGCCACGGAGCGATTGAGAATGAAACCGTCGCCGTCAAGCCGGTCCAGGAGTCCTTCCTGGAGCCCGGAATGATGGAGATGGGGTGGTGCCTGAACTGCCACAAGAATCACCCGTCGGTTGAAGAAAACCACGGAACCGATGCCAGCCTTCGACGCGCCGAGTTGAAGGACTGCTACACCTGTCACAAGTAGCGAGAGGACCGCCCAATGGCTGGCATGAATCGCCGCGACTTTTTCAAGATGGTTGGTGTCACGGGCGCCGCGAGTGTCGCAGGTTGCGACGCTCGGGTACCCGCTGAGAACGTCATCCCCTACATGGTTCAGCCGGAGGAGATCACTCCCGGCATACCCACCCTGTACGCCTCCATCTGCGGAGAGTGCGCGGTGGGCTGTGGAGTGCTCGCCAAGACCCGCGAAGGTCGGGTGATCCTCCACGAGCCCAACCCGGACAGCCCTGTGGGCGGCAGCGGCCTCTGCGCCGGTGGCGTCACCAGCGTCCAGGAGACCTACAACCCCGACCGGCTCCAGGGCCCCGTCGACGGCGGCGAGACGACTGACTGGGGCGCTGTCCTGGGCAAGGTCGGCGCCGCGGTCAAGGGCGCGGGTGCTGGCGGTGTCCGCTGGCTGGGTCGGTACCGGACCGGCGCGCTGAGCCAGCTGATCGGCGACTTCGTCGGTCAGTCCAAGGGCAGCGCGGTCCACTGGGAGCCCCTGGGCTACGCCTCGCTGTCGGCTGCGACCAAGCTCGCCTTCGGCGCGGACATCCTGCCCCGGTACGCCTTCGACGACGCTCACACCATCGTCACCTTCGGCGCCGAGTTCCTGCACACCTGGCTGAACCCCGCCGGACACGCCGAGAGCTTCAAGAACGCTCGCGACCCGTTCCGCGGTGACTACATCGCCAAGTTCTACGCGGTCAGCTCCCGCCTGGGCAACAGCTCCGCGCGGGCCGACACCTTCTGGAGCGTCAAGCCCGGCAGCGAGGCCGACGTGGCCCGCGCGCTCGCCAAGCTCGTCGCCGAGAAGAAGGGCCGCAAGGACATCGCGAGCAGCGCCTTCCTGAAGGGCGCCGACGCCTCCGCGGCCGGCGTGGACGCAGCCAAGCTCGAGGCCCTCGCCGACGAGCTGGCCGCGAAGCCCTCGGTCGTCTTCCCCGGCGGCGCCGACGCCGCGGGCGCCAACGCCACGGACCTCGCCCTGGCGACCCTGGTGCTCAACGACGTCTGCGGCAACATCGGCAAGACGGTGATGCTCGGCTCCGGGCAGAACTTCGGCCCCGTGCACAGCTTCACCGATGTGGAGAAGCTGCTGGCGGACTGCGCCGCTGGCAAGGTCAAGGTGCTGTTCCTGGACGGCCTGGACCCCGCCTTCTCCCTCCCCGCCGACGCCAACGTCGCGGACGCTCTCGCCAAGGTCGGCACCCTCGTGGTGCTCGCCAACTCGGCTCCCGAGGGCGTGCCTGAGTCCGCCATCATCCTCCCCCCGGGCTCCTCCTCGGAGGCCTGGGGTGACTCGGCGAGTCACAAGGGCGCCTACGGGCTCCAGCAGCCCGCCATGCAGCCCCTCTACGACACCCGCTCCGTGGGTGACGTGCTGCTCGCGGTCGCCGCCGCCGCCTCCCTCCAGGATCCGACTCCCGCTGAGGAGGACGAAGAGGAAGGCAAGGGCGGTAAGGGCAAGGCTGGTAAGGGCGGTAAGGGTAAGGCTGGCAAGGCCGGTCGCCGCCGCGGCGCCATCGGCGCTGACAAGGACGAAGACGAGGAGGCGCCGCCGCCTCCCCAGCTGGGCGGACAGCCCGCTATCGCGAGCTTCGCCGCCGCCGACTTCCAGCGCTACGTCGCCGGTCGCTGGCACTCCAAGCTCTTCACCGGAAGCGGTGACTTCGGTAAGTGGTGGCGCGAGTGTCTCCAGCGCGGCGGGTTCTTCCCCGGCGTCCCGGAGACCACCCCCAAGCTGCGGGCCAACAAGCTCGCCGCCGCGGGCGCGACCCAGAGCATCAGCGGCGACTACGCCCTGATCCTCTTCCCCCACAGCCTCCTCTACGACGGCCGCCACGCGCACAAGTCGTGGGCCCAGGAGGTCCCCGAGCCCATCTCCGGATACACCTGGAACACCTGGGCGGAGATCTCCACCGCCACGGCCGCCAAGCTCGGCGTCGACGACAAGGGCAGCCTCCGGATCTCCTCGGATCAGGGCGCGCTGGAGCTGGGTGTCTTCATCAACCCGGCCGCCCGCGACGACGTCGTCGGTGTGGTGATGGGCAACGGCCACAAGGCCGGCAACCGGTTCAGCAAGGACCGGGGCTTCAACCCCGTGAGCCTCATCAAGAAGGGCGTCGACGCCCGCTCGGGCGACTTCGCCTGGCTCGGCACCTCGGTCACGCTCGCCAAGGGCGCCTCCGAGAACCCGATGGAGCAGCTCAAGGGCTCCGAGGACATGGACCACCGGCCCATCGCCCTGGAGTCCTACGTCGACGACGTGCTGGAGCACCCCACCGGCGAGATGAGCGCCCTGGCCGCCATCCACCGCATCCCCGAGGACGCGCGGCTGGTCGAGAAGGGCATCCACGACATGTACCCGGAGCCGGAGCACCCGACCTACCGCTTCGCGCTCAGCGTCAACCTCGACAACTGCACGGGCTGCGGCGTCTGCGAGATCGCCTGCATCGCTGAGAACAACATCGCCATCACCGGCCCGTTCCAGCACCAGATGCACCGGTACATGAGCTGGATTCGCCTCTCCCGCTTCTTCGTGGGTGAGGGTGAGAACCCGGACATGCGGTTCATCCCCATGATGTGCCAGCACTGCGCTCACGCGCCTTGCGAGGGTGTGTGCCCGGTCGTCGCGACCTACCACAACCTCGACGGCCTGAACGCGATGATCTACAACCGCTGCGTCGGCACGCGCTACTGCGCGAACAACTGCCCCTACTCCGCGCGGCGCTTCAACTACCACACCTTCCGCTGGCCCGGCGCCTACACCCTCCAGCTCAACCCCGCGGTCTCAACCCGCGAGATGGGCGTCATGGAGAAGTGCAGCTTCTGCATCCAGCGCATCCGCGACGCCAAGGACGAGTTCCGGGGCGAGACGGTGCCTGACGAGGTGCTCGAGCACCTCCCGGCCTGCGCGCAGGCCTGCCCGACCGATGCGTTCACCTTTGGCAACCGCAAGGACGAGAAGTCCAAGGTCGCCATCGAGAGCGCGAGCCCGCGAAGCTACATCGTGCTGAGCGACCTGAACACCAAGCCTGGTGTTCAGTACATGACCAAGATCAACTTCCACCGCACCGGCGGCGGCCACGGCGACAGCCACGGCGACCCTGAGGGACACGGCGATGCCGATGCCCCCAGCGGCGGCGACCACCACTAAGACGGAGCGAGGCGTGCTGACCTACGGTGCCGTAAACCGGGACATCCTTCGTCCCCTCTTCAAGCCAACGCCGTTGTACCTGATGGCGCTCGGCGCGGCGCTCACCGCCATGGCCATTGGAGGGACCTGTTGGGCCATCCAGTTGGACCAGGGCCTGGGCGTCGCCGGCTACAACCCGCCGGTGATGTGGGGCGTCTACATCACCACCTTCGTCTTCTGGGTCGGTATCGGTCACGCCGGTACCCTGATCTCGGCGATTCTCTTCCTGTTCCGCTCCCGCTGGCGCACCGGTATCTACCGAGCGTCCGAGGCGATGACGATCTTCGCGGTCATGACCGCGGGGCTCTTCCCCATCCTCCATGCGGGTCGGTGCTGGCTGGTCTTCTGGCTGTTCCCCTACCCCAACCAACGCGAGCTCTGGCCTAACTTCAAGAGCCCGCTGGTCTGGGATGTGTTCGCCATCTCGACCTACTTCACCATCTCGGCGGTGTTCTTCTTCATCGGTCTCATTCCTGACGTCGCGGCCATCCGCGACGCCAGCAAGGGCACCATGCGGAAGATCTACGCGGCCCTGAGCCTCGGGTGGCACGGCACCAACAACCAGTGGCACCACTACATGGCGGCTTACGGCTTCTTCGCCGCGCTGTGTACGCCCCTGGTGCTCTCGGTGCACTCGGTCGTCTCCTGGGACTTCGCGATGGCGCAGACTGCGGGCTGGCACTCCACCATCTTCCCGCCCTACTTCGTCGCCGGCGCCATCTTCTCCGGATGCGCGATGGTGCTGACCCTGCTCATCCCCATGCGGACGCTCTTCCACTTCGAAGAGTACCTGACCATGTGGCACTTCGAGCACCTCGCGAAGCTCTGCCTCCTGACCGGCGGCATCCTGACCTACGCGTACAGCATCGAGCACTTCATCGGCTGGTACTCGGACAACCCGTACGAGTGGGGCATCTTCGTCTTCCGCGCGACCGGTGAGTACGCCTGGGTCTTCTGGATCATGGTGTTCTGCAACTGCGTGGCGCCGCTGCCCTGGTGGTTCAAGAAGATCCGGACGAACATCACCTGGCTGTTCGTCATCTCGATCTTCATCAACATCGGCATGTGGTTCGAGCGCTTCAACATCATCGCCAGCTCGCTGGCACATATGAACGACCCTGGCTCCTGGACGTATTACACGCCCGGCTACATCGAGATGGGGATCTTCCTGGGTTCATTCGGCTGGTTCAGCTTCTGGTTCCTCCTCTTCGCCAAGGTGATGCCGTCTGTCGCTATCGCCGAGGTCAAGGAGGGCCTGCGGCCCCCGCTCAAGTCCGATGAGGAGGCGGCGTGAGCTCCAACGTAAAGGGTGTATTCGCCCACCTCGACTGTCTGGTCAACGCGATCCACAACCTCAAGCAGGCCGGCTACCGCAACATCAAGGTCGCCGCCCCCCTGCCGAGGCACGAGATCGAAGAGATGATCTACGAGGGCAAGCCCAGCCCCGTTCGCTGGTGGACTCTCACCGGCGCCTTGTTGGGCGGCAGCGGCGGCTTCGCGCTCGCTTCGCTGTCCTCGGCGGTCTGGCCCATGACCTTGCCCGCGGGCAAGCCGGTCGTCTCTATCCCTCCCTTCATCGTCATCACCTTTGAGTGCACGGTCCTCATCGGCGGCTTGATGACGCTGCTGGGCCTACTCTACCACTGCCGGTTGCCCGCGCTCGATCTTGAGTTCGAGCTGTGCGACCCCCGCTACACCGCCGACCACTTCGGTCTGGTGCTCACCGACCTGAGCGCGTCCGACAGGACCAAGGCCGGCGACATCATCCGTGATGCAGGCGCTGTCGAGGTGGTGGACAATGTCCGCAAGGAGGCCGCCAGTGGCTAAGCTCCCTCCTCATTTCTACGTCTACGGCGCGCTCGCGACCGGACTTCTGGGCGGCGGAATCTTCGCCCTCTCCCAGTCCATCGTCTATCCCTGGCAGCTCTGGTTCATCGACATGATGGACTCCGAGATGGTCAAGGCGTACGAAGTCGAGATGCGCACGCCGGCAGAGGGCACCGTCCCCCGGAACTACCGCCCCTACGGTGAGGCCTACGGCCAGTCGCTGGTGCGTATGTCCCCCGAGGGCCAGGCGCTGACGAACCCCTACCCCATCGACGACGCGCTGCTCGAGAAGGGTGAGTGGTCCTACGGGGTGTACTGCGCCCCCTGCCACGCCGCCGACGCCTCGGGCAACGGTCCGGTCACGCAGAACAAGCCCAACGAGGGTCAGAATCGTTTTCAGATGCCCGCACCGGCCCTTGTCGGCGCCAAGGGCAGCCTGGCGCTGAACCCGATGACCACCGACGGCTACGTCTACCTCACCATCCGCAACGGCGGGGCCATCATGCCCAGCTACGGCGTCCAGCTCTCCGACGAGGAGATCTGGGGCATCGTGGCCCACCTCCGCAAGCTGGACAAGTGACATGAGCGCTGGAAACCACGGGTTCAACCCGGAACCGCACTACGCCCCTCGCCCCATCCCCAACAGCGTCATCCGCGCTGGGCAGGTGATGACCGTAATCGGCGTCCTCTCGCTCATCGGCGGCCTCGCCATGGGCAGAGTCGTCGAGATTCAGGCCACGGTGCTGGTCAACATCATCTACTTCTTCGGCCTCTGCATGGGCGGGCTGATCTTCTCGGCCGCCATGACGATGACCCTGGCCCGCTGGGGTCGGCCGCTGAAGCGCATCGCCGAGAGCTTCATCGTCTACACGCCGGTGCTCTGGGTGCTGTTGGTGGTCTTCTTCCTGACCGGCGGCCTCGAGCTCTACGAGTGGCACACCCACCCCGAGGAGCTCCACGGTCACAAGTCAGTCTGGCTGACCGACGGCTTCTTCCTGATCCGCGTCTTCGCATCCACCGCGCTGCTCATCTTCCTGAGCTTCCGGTACCTGCGCCTGAGCCTCCGCCCTGACCTGGCGGCGGCCACCAAGAAGATGGACGGCAAGGTTCCGGCCTGGTGGGGCCGCATCACCGCGGGCTTCGGCGGCTCGGACAGCGAGGTCGAGGCGAACTACAAGAGCATGCTCTACAGCTCGCCGCCGCTCGCCATGGCCTTCGCCCTCATCATGTCGTTCTTCGCCTTCGACGTGATCATGAGCCTCGCGCCGCACTGGTACGCCAACATGTTCGGCGGCTGGTTCTTCTGCTCCTGCCTCTGGCTCGGCTTCATCTGGACCGGCATGTACTCCCTGCGGGCCCGCAAGGCGCTCGGCATCGAGAAGCTGCTGACCCCGGCCGTCTACCACGACCTCGGCAAGCTGACCTTCGCCTTCTGCATGGTCTGGGCGTACATGTTCTACGCCCAGCTGCTGCCCATCTGGTACGGCAACATGACTGAGGAGATCGGCTTCCTGCTGGTCCGCCTCCAGCTCGAGCCCTGGACCTACCTGTCCCGCGTCGTCGGCGCCATGTGCTTCCTCATCCCCTTCGGCACCCTGCTCTCCCGCGGGCTGAAGAAGATGCCCCTCGGCTTCTTCATCATCCTGGCCATCACGGCCACGGGCATCTGGCTGGAGCGCTTCCTGGTCGCCGTCCCCAGCATCTGGCGTGAGGAGACCCTCCCGCTCGGTATCATGGAAGTCGGCGTCACCATCGGCTTCCTGGGTGGCTTCCTCTGGACCGTGTCCAAGTTCCTCTCCCAGGTTCCCGCGGTCCCCGTCTGCGACCCCTACATGCAGCCGAACCCCGAAGACATCCACGTGCACCCGGCGGCCTCTCACTGAGCCGCGCCTGAGTCGGCCCGTATAGACGGGCCAAACAAGAGGGGCGACCGGTCTTCCGGTCGCCCCTTCTGCGTTTCAGCCGAGGTACTAGGCGTTGCTCGGTCGGATGGCCATCGCGCGCTGGAGCCCGTCTCGGAAGCTCGCGTTCTGGGGGAACAGCTCGACGGCCTTGCCGAAGCAGGCCTGGGCGTCCCGGGGATCCTGTCGCATGATCGCCATCTCGCCCTTCTTGGCGAGCAGCTCCGCGGAGTTGATGATCATGTCCTTCTCGACCAGCTCCTCCCGATAGGCCCGCCGCCGGGCGGTGTCCCGCATGGCCTGGTACGAGCGATCGATGTAGTCATTGATCACCTTCAGCGCTTCCTTGTGCTCGCCGCTCAGATCGTGGAAGGCGCTGGCCCGGTATCGGTCTTTGATGATCTTGTAGGCCAGATCGACGTCGTCCCTCATGCAGATCCAGTGGACCTCCAGCACGTCGAACTGATTGGCGCCACGCACCTTGTAGTACTTGCCCATGATGAGCTCGGAGATCCGCTTCTGGTAGCGCTCCATGTCCTCGTCATCCTGGTAGGCGACGAAGTCCAGATCGAGCAGCGACCAGATGAGCCGGGCGGTGTTTCGGCGGGACATGTTGGAGACCGAGAAGACCTCCCGCAGGCGCCACGAGCGGGCCTGGATGAGCTGCAGGAAGCGCAGGTCCTCCTTGCTCCAGCCGATGGCGGCGATGACCTCCTTCATCTCGTCGCGGACGTAGACGTAGCGGTCCAGGTGGGGTCGCAGCCGGTTGTAGATCTCGCTGGTGACCAGCTCGGCGACCTCGCCCTTCAGCTTGCCGTAGAGGACATTCGAGGCCTTGATGGCGGGGTTGAAGAAGCGCTCGGGCAGGGCGTCCAGCTTGTGGAAGTGCCACTCGCCCTCCTCCTCCTGAAGCACCTTCAGGAAGACGTACTCGCACTGCTTCTGCAGCACCATGACCAGCTGGGCGAAGGTCATGATGCCCATCTCGATGAAGGCCTCGCCCTGGCGGGTGTCCTCCCGCTCCATCATCTCCAGGCTCTCCTGGAGCTGCTCCTTGGTGATCTGGCCCGCCCGATAGAGCAGCACGCCCAGCACCTCTTCCTTGTCGACCGGCTCGTTGCGCCAGCCGACCGGCCCGCCCTTGCTCCAGAAGCCGTACTTCTTGCGGCCGTCTGGGAGGATCACGGAGAGCAGACCGGTGGTGCGATCGACCGCGAGCTGCATCAGCGCGGCGCGAAGCGCGGTGGTTCCCAGCGTGCCCTTCTGGTCGGGAATGATCCCATGCACCGCCGGGAGCTTCAGGCCCCGCTCCCGCGACGGCTCGACGCCCTGCTGGGCGGCCTCCGCGAGGGCCATCTTGTCCGGGTCTGGCGGCCCCTGCTGCGTCGGCGCGGTGTCCGCCGTCGCGGTCGACACCGCCACCGTGGCCTGGTTCGTCTTGGCGAACTCGGCGATGCGCTCCTCGACGATGGCCTCGACCTGCTCGGGGGTGAAGAGCTCTCCCTTCTCCACGAAGTAGGTCTTGAAGCCGGAGAGCTTCTCGTGGAACGCCGCGACCTGGGAGCGCGCGGCGGTCGGGATCTCTGGGATCTGCAGCCCCACCCCGCCGTCGGGCGCGCGGTGCACCACCTGACACGCCAGCGGACCGACCCGGCCGAAGCCAGCCACGACGAGATCCAGCTTGGGCTCCGCCGCGATCTCACCGTCCACCGTGCCGGGCTGCAGATAGACCGCGCCCTTGGTGATCTGTTTGTCCCAGACCTTCAGAAAGGAGAGGACGTCGTCATATTCGAGCTTGGCGTAGCGGACAGCCATGGACTTCCTGGAAGAGGCGGGCTTGGCCTCACAGGATACCCATTCGGCCCTCGTTGAGGGCCCGCTCTACCGGGATCTTCCCGCTACCATCCGGTAAATCGACGACATAGGTCGGCAGCGCGATCCCCGAGACGCGGCGCGCCAGCGCCCGATGCAGGGCGAGCCCCCGCCTAGGGTCCACGCGGAAGTGGGCGTTGCCCGACGCGTGGTCGGGGTGGTGCAGGTAGTAGGGGAACACCCGGGCGGACACCAGGGCCTCCGACAGCGCCGTCAGCGTCTCTACGTCGTCGTTCACTCCCGCCAGCAGCACGGACTGATTGAGCACCGGGATCCCGGCGTCCACCAGCCGGGCCAGCGCCGCCAGCGCGGGCCCGGTCAGCTCCCGCGGGTGGTTGGCGTGCACGGTCACCCAGACCGGGCCGCGCTCCCGGAGGCCGGCGACCAGCGCAGGGGTCACCCGCTCCGGGGCAGTGATGGGCGCCCGGGTGTGCACGCGGATCACCGGGATGATCCGCAGGCGATCCAGGATCCCGAAGAGCACCCGGTCGCGCACGGCGAGGGGATCGCCGCCCGAGAGGATCAGCTCGCGGGCGCCGCTGTCCGCGCACCACGCCAGCGCCGCCTCCAGCTCGTCCGGGGTGGGATCCTGACGCTCGCCCGGCTCGTGGTTTCGACGAAAGCAGTAGCGGCAGTAGAGGTGGCAGCGCTTGGTCAGCAACAGGAGCACCCGATCCCGGTGCTTGCAGATCACCCAGGGAACCGGGCTCCGAGCCGCGTCACCGACAGGATCCAGCCGGTCATCAGCGGCCGGTTCGAGCTCCGCAGCGTCGGGCAGCGCCTGCCTGCCGAGGGGATCCCCGGGGTCGTCCGGAGCGATGCCGTCGAACCACGGGCGGGGGATCCGGACCGGGAAGATCGCGTCGGCGGCGGCCCAGATCTCAGGGTCCAGATCGGGCAGTCGCTCAACGGCCTCGCGGCGTCCGACAACGGGCCCACGTCCACGGGACGAATTCGCCTCGTCGTGATACCGAAGGACCCTTTCTCGCTCCAGGAGTTTTCCAGCCATGGGCACCAACTATCAGACTTCCGACTTCCGCAACGGCCTGAAGGTCCTCGTGGACGGCAACCCCTACGTCATGACGTACTTCCAGTTCGTCAAGCCCGGCAAGGGCACGGCCTTCACCCGCACGAAGCTCAAGCACCTCATCTCGGGCAACGTGATCGATCGCACCTTCCGCACGGGTGAGACGCTGGAGGCCGCCGACTGTGAGGACCGCAACATGCAGTACCTCTACCACGACGGCGAGCAGTACCAGTTCATGGATCTCGAGACCTTCGAGCAGCTCGGGATGGCCCCGGATCTGATGGATGGCGGCGAGGAGTTCCTCACGGAGGAGCTGCAGGTGATGATCACCATGTTCAACAGCCGCCCCGTCGGGCTGCTGCTGCCCAACTTCGTCGAAGACTCCATCGACTACTGCGAGCCCGGCGTGCGCGGCAACACCGCCCAGGGCGCGACCAAGCCGGCGACGCTGACCTGCGGCGCCACGGTGCAGGTGCCCCTCTTCATCGAGCAGGGTGAGCGCATCCGCGTCGACACCCGCACCAAGAGCTACGTCAACCGCGTCAAGGAGTAGCCCGCTGCTCCCCTCGCTCGATGTCCCCTCCCCGGCCGCCCTGCGCGGCCGGTCCGCGATCGTGCGCGCGATCCGCGAGCGCCTCTGGGAGCAGGGCTTCATCGAGATCGAGGCGCCTGCGCTGGTGATGAGCGCCGCGCTGGAGGAGCACCTGGAGGCGCTGCCCGTCGGCGGCGCCTCCCCGCAGCGCTGGCTGCACACCTCCCCGGAGTTCGCCCTGAAGCGCGTGCTGGCCGCCGGGCTGCCGCGCATCTTCTCTATCGGCCCCTGCTTCCGCAGCGAGGAGCAGGGCCCGCACCACGCCAGCGAGTTCACCATGCTGGAGTGGTACCGCGTGGGCTGCGACTACCGGGGCATCATGGATGACCTGGTGGCGCTCCTCGGGGTCACTGCGGCGTCCGTCGGGCGGGCGCTGCCTGAGGTGGAGCACCTGACCGTCGATGAGGCGTATCGCCGCCACAGCGGCGGGCCGGCCGACTCGGATCCCGTCGAGGCCGCGCGCACCTGGGTAAACGACGTCGAGCTGAAGCTCACGGCCCCGACCATCGTGCGGGACTACCCCGCCAGCGAGGCCGCCTTCTCCCAGGTGCGCGGCGGGATCGCCGAGCGCTTCGAGCTCTACTGGGAGGGGGTCGAGCTCGCCAACGCCTTCACCGAGCTGTTGGATCCCGCCGAGCTGGAGGCGCGCTGGGCCAAGAACAACCTGGCCCGCGTCGCTGATAGGCGGCCTCCACACCCTGTCGATCACCGGTTGATCGAGGCGGTGGGGCGACACCCGCGCTGCGGTGGCATCGCGGTGGGCGTGGATCGTCTGGTCATGGTCCTGCTCGGCATCGATGATATCCGCGACGCGCGGGTCGGCGGGTAGCCCCGTGCGGGTGCTCACAGCCCGTTGGTGAAGACGCGCTCTGACTGAGCCCCCCTCTGTTCGGCCAAACCGCGCCGCACCCTCTCCCTGTCGCTGAGCCCGCACCTTCCTCCTCCAGAGCGGCACCAACGGGTCGTGAGCACACCCACACGGGTAGGTTCCAGTCCAGCGGGTTAGCTGAACTCCTTGATTGGGAGCATCGATGGAGCTTGAGAACAAGGTCGCTGTAGTCACCGGCGGTAGCGGTGGACTGGGGCGGGCCATCTGTGAAGAGCTGAACCGCGCGGGCGCCATCGTCGTTGTTCAATACAACCGCTCCGCCGAGGCCGCCGAGGGTGTGGTCGCCGAGATGGGACGCGGCGTCGCCGTGCAGGCGGACGTTCGCAAGCAGGCGGACGTGGACCGGCTCTTCGAGGCCGCCGACGCCCTCGGCGAGGTCAACATCCTCGTCAACTGCGCCGGCATCACCCGGGACGGCCTGCTGCCGCGCATGGCGGACGAGGACTGGCTCTCGGTGATCGACACCAACCTGACCGCCGCCTTCCGCACCTGCCGCGCGGCCTCCCAGCGCATGATGCTGCGCCGCGAGGGCAGCATCATCAACGTCACCTCCATCTCCGCCGAGCGCGGCAACCCCGGGCAGACCAACTACGCCGCCTCCAAGGCGGGGCTCATCGGCATGACCAAGTCCCTGGCCAAGGAGCTCGCCCGCCGCAATGTGCGGGTCAACGCGGTCGCGCCTGGCTTCTTCGATACGCCCATGGTCTCCGCGATGCCGGACCGCGCCATCGAGATCGCCCTGAAGGCCATCCCCATGCGGCGGATGGGTAAGCCCGAGGAGCTCGCCGGCATGGTGCGCTTCCTCGCCAGCCCCGCCGCCAGCTATGTGACGGGGCACGTCTTCTACGTGGACGGCGGTCTGGGGGCCTGAGAGCCGACGCCCTGTCGTCTCCCGTCACCTTGACGAGGGACGACTAGCGCCCCAGGCGCTGAACAGCCGTCTCCAGGCGGGTGCGCTCGTCGGAGTCCATCGTGTACTGGATCCGCATGCCCGGCGCGCTGCCCTCAGCGTCGTTGGAGATCACCTTGCCGCCGAAGACCAGCGGAGCCTCCAGGCCTGGCACGGAGATCTGGAAGACGACCTCCCGGTTGATGGGGAGCGGCTTGCCGGTCTTGATGAAGGTGCCGTTGCTGTCCAGGTTGCGCTTGTACTCCTTGGCGAAGGCTGAGGCCTTTCGGTAGGAGATCTTCAAGCGGGCGGGCTTCTTCTTCTTCTTGCGACGGCGCGGCGGCGGCGCTGGGGCCTTGGGGGTCGCCTCCAGCACCTTCGGCGCGGGCCGGGGAGGCGCGGGAGCAGGCTCAGGAATAGCGAGGGGCTCGGGCTCCAGGTCCAGCTCGTCCAGGTCCAGGGGCTCGGGCTCAATGTCCCCGGGCAGCCCGAAGTCCGAGAGCTCACCCGTGGGCTCCGGGGCACCGATCTCGCCGGGCAGTCCGAAGTCCTCTCCCAGCGCGGCGAAGGGATCCGACTCAGACGAGGCGACCGGGAGCGGCTCCTCGTAGGTGGGGGCGGGCTTCGCGGGCACGTCGTCGCCGCCCAGCTCGTCCAGCAGGCCGCCGGCGGCCGACAGCAGATCGCTCTGATCGTCGATCGGCTCCAGCACATCGTCGTCGTCGTCCGACGGCATGGCGAACATGTCGTCGCCGAAGTCCAGCGAGTCGAGGTCATCACCGCCGCTGGCGAAGAGGTCATCGTCCGAAGCGGCAGCAGCAGCAGCAGCAGCAGCAGCGCTGGCGGCAGCGGCGGCGCCGGCGTCATCGACCAGATCATCGAGCCCGAAGTCATCCAGACCGAACAGATCATCCAGGCCGTCACCGTCGGCGGCGGCGGCGGGTGCCGCGGGCTCGTCGGACAGCGAGAAGAGGTCGTCGCCCAGATCCAGGTCGCCGCTGTCCGCGGCGGGCTCATCGTCACCGAGGCCGCCGAAGAGATCGTCCCCGAGGCCGCCGAAGTCATCGCCGAGGTTGGCGAAGGGATCGTCCTCCTCGGGCTCAGCGGCCGCCTGATTCGCGAAGGCGTCGTGCTCCTCCCCCTCGGGGGCCGCGAAGAGATCGTCGCTGGCGATGGGATCGTCATCGGGCATGGCGAACAGATCGTCGTCCAGATCCAGGGGCTCGTTGCCCAGGCTGTCGGGCAGCACCTCCAGCGAGTCCGCCGGCAGCTCCTCCAGCTCATCGGCGCCGAGCGCTGAGGCGGCGACACCCGCCGCGCCAGCAGCGGCAGCCACCGAAGGCATGACGATGCCGGGGGCCGCGCTGGAGGGGGCGATCACCTCGGGCGAGGTGTCCGCGGGTTCCGCGGCGGCCTTGTCGTCCTTCTTGGACTTCTTCTTCTTCTTGGGCTTCTTCTTGAAGAGCCTGGAGAGGAGCTTCTTGGCGCCCTTCTCAGCCCCCGCGGCGGCGGCGGTCGCCGCGCTGCCGTCGTCGAGTCGCTCCGCTTCGATGCTGCCGGGGTTGACGGCAGCCTCCGCGTAGTTGCGGATGATGATCTGCTGGCGCTCGCCGGTCGCCCGCTCGGTGGCGGTGACATGGAGCATTCCGTTGGCGTCGATGCGGAAGGTGACGTCCAGCTTTGGGGCCATCTTGGGCGCGGGACGCAGCCCGGTCAGCACGAACTCCCCCAGGAACTCGTTCTCATCCGCGCTCGACGAGCCGCCCTGACGCACCGTGATCTTCACCGTCTCCTGGTTGTCGTTGACCGTGGTGAAGGTGCGGGTGTGGTAGGTGGGGATCTTGGAGTTGCGGTCGATGACCGCGCTGAAGAAGCCGCCCGCCGTGTCGATGCCCAGATCGAAGGGCGTGACGTCGATCAGGAGCGCGGCGGGCTTCTCGGGATCGTCCAGGCTCTCGGCGTGCACCGCGGCGCCGATGGCGACGACCTCCTCGGGGTGAACGGAGCGGGAGGGCTCCTTTCCGAAGAGGTTGGTGATGAGCTCACGGACCCGCGGCATGCGGGTCTGTCCGCCGACGAGGATGACGTCGTCGATGTCGGAGATCTGCAGCCCGGAGGCGCTCACCGCCTCGCGGGTGATCTCCACCGTCCGGTCCACCAGGGAGGTCGTCAGCTCCTCCAGCTCGGTGCGGGTCAGCTCGGCCTCGAGGTTCACCCCGGCCTTGATCTGCGGGATCAGGATCGCGGTCTTGTCCATGAAGGACAGCTCGCACTTTGCGCGCTCGGCGGCGTCCTTGAGCCGCTGAACCAGGATGGTGTCCTCGCGCAGATCCTCGCCGTATTTCTTCTGGTGCTTGGCGGCCATCCAGTCCACGATGGCGAAGTCGAAGTCCTCGCCGCCGAGGAAGGTGTCGCCCGTGGAGGCCAGGATCTCGTAGACCCCGTGGCTCATGTGGAGCACGGACACGTCGAAGGTGCCGCCGCCGAGGTCGAAGATCAGGATCGTCTTCTCGACGTCCTTTCGGTAGCCGTAGGCCAGCGCGGCGCTGGTGGGCTCATTGAGCAGGCGCTCGCAGTGCAGCCCCGCCAGCTTGGCCGCCTCCAAGGTCGCGGCGCGCTGCCCGTGGTTGAAGTAGGCCGGGACGGTGATGACCGCCTCGCTGACCTCTTCTCCCAGCGTGCGCTCGGCGACCTGCTTGGCCATGCGCAGCACGACGGAGCTGATCTCGATGGGGCTCATGATGACGTCGTCGATCACGATCTGACAGAGCCCCTCCGGGCTCGCCTCGATGGTGTACGCCATGCGCTCGCGCACCCGGGACGCCTCGGGGGAGTCAAAGCGACGCCCCATCAGGCGCTTGATGGCGTAGACGGTCTTCGTCGGGTTCGTCAGGATCAGGTTCTTGGCCTGCTGCCCGACGACGTATCTCCCCTCCCCTTTCATCGAGACCACGGACGGCAGGACCTTGTAGCCCTTCTCGTCCTTGAGGACGGTCGGACGACCGTCCTTCAACACCGCGACGCAGGTGTTGGTGGTTCCCAGATCGATTCCGATGGTCTTTCCCATGCACCGTCCAGAGGGGGTGAGAGCGCGGACCGGAGTCTACACCATGGAAGCGGCCTCACGGCCCGGCGAGTTTCACGCCTCCGGCTCGTCCGGGTTGAAGAGCGGCAGCTGGTTCACGGGATCGTCGAAGTCGGGATCGACCGGGTAGTCCAGCGAGAAGCAGGCGTCGCAGAAGCGCTCGGCGCGCGCACCCAGATCCCGGCGCAGGAAGTCCAGCGGCAGGTAGGCCAGGCTGTCGGCCCCGACGAAGTCACAGATGGCCTCCAGATCGTTCTCATGGGCGATGAGCTCGCTCTGGGTCGGCGTGTCGATGCCGTAGAAGCAGGAGCCCTTGATGGGTGGGCTCGCGATGCGCAGGTGCACCTCGGTCGCCCCCGCCTCGCGCAGTACGCGCACGATCTTCTTGGAGGTCGTGCCGCGGACCAGCGAGTCGTCGACCACCACGAGCCGGCGCCCGCCGATGACGCTGGCGACGGGCGAGAGCTTGAGCTTCACCCCGAAGTCGCGGATCTTCTGCGAGGGCTCGATGAAGGTCCGGCCCACGTAGTGAGAGCGGATGAGGCCCTGCTGGAAGGGGATGCCGCTCGCCTGCGCGTAGCCGAGCGCCGCGGGGGTGCCCGAGTCCGGAACGGGGATGACCTGATCCGCGACCACCGGCAGCACCTGGGAGAGGAGCTGACCGTGGCGGTGCCGCGTCTGGTAGACGGAGTCGCCGTAGACCACGGAGTTGGGCCGGGCGAAGTAGATGTGCTCGAAGATGCAGCTCTTGGGCTGCCGCCTCGGGAAGGGCGAGAGGGAGGACACCCCGCGCTCGTCGACGATGATCATCTCGCCGGGCTCGACCTCCCGGATGTACTTGCCGCCCAGCAGATCGAGGGCGCAGGTCTCGCTCGCGACGATGGTCGCGCCGTCGAGCTCGCCGAGCACCAGCGGCCGGAAGCCGTGGGGGTCGCGCACCGCGACGAGGAACTCCTTGGTGAGGAGCGCCAGGGAGTAGGCGCCCTGGACCCGGTTCAGGGCGTCCACCACCCGGTTGATGAACGTGGGCTGGTGCGAGGCGGCGATGAGATGGAGGAAGACCTCCGTGTCGGAGCTGGTGCCGAAGATGCTGCCCCGCTCCTCCAGCTCCTCGCGGATCCGCTTGGCGTTCACCAGGTTGCCGTTGTGGGCGACGGAGACCTGACCCGTGCGGGTGCTCACGGTGAAGGGCTGCACGTTCCGCAGCGAGTTGCCGCCGGCGGTCGAGTAGCGCACGTGCCCGATGGCGCGATCCCCGACGAGCCTGGTCAGGCTGTCTTCGTTGAAGACCTCCCCGACGAGGCCCTGTCCGCGCTGGGTGCGGATGAGCTCGCCGTCGCAGCTGGCGATGCCGGCGCCCTCCTGGCCGCGGTGCTGGAGGGCGTGCAGCGCGAGGTAGGCGAGCCGACCGGCCTCCGGGTGTCCGAAGATGCCGACGACGCCGCACTCTTCCTTGAGCTTGTCGAGAGGGTCGGTGATCACGAGAGGGCCTCGGGCAGCGCTTGAGACCACGCCTTGTACAGCGCGGCCACCGACACGTCCACCGCGGCCTCACCCGCGTCGCTGATCACCAGCCGATCGCCGCCGGTCTGGCCCAGCGGGGTGAAGGCCACCCCGTCGCAGGCGGCCCGCACCGCGGCCTCCTGCTCGGGCGCGTAGGCGATGATCACCCGCCCGGCGTCTTCGCCGAACAGCCGCCCGTCCGCGCGCCCCTCGCCGGGGAGCGCCGCGCTCACGCCGACGCCCTCCGTGTCCGGCTCGCTGAAGCAGCACTCGGCCAGGGCGAGGCCCAGGCCGCCGTCCGACAGGTCGTGCGCCGTCTCCACCAGCTCGTCGGCGACCAGCCGACGGAGCGCGTCGCCGAGCGCGCGCTCCGCGTCGTAGTCGATCGGGGGCGGGGCGCCCCGCTGGAGCTCGTGCAGCGACATCAGGTAGAGGGAGCCGCCGAGGTGACCCGGGCCGTCGCACTCGCCGAGCAGCGCCACGGACAGCCCCGCGCGGGGGAAGCGGGACGAGACGGCGGGAAGCGGCCCCTCGTAGAGGCCGACCACCGCGACCGACGGGGTCGGCAGGATGGAGGTGCCCTCGGTCTCGTTGTAGAGGCTGACGTTGCCGGAGACCACCGGCACGTCCAGGGCGCGGCAGGCTTCGCCCATGCCCTCGATGGCCCGGGCGAACTGCCACATGATGGCCGGGTTCTCGGGGTTGCCGAAGTTCAGGCAGTCCGTGAGCCCCAGCGGGGTCGCGCCCACGCAGGCGAGGTTGCGGCAGCTCTCAGCCACCGCCCCCGCGGCGCCGACGTGGGGGTCGAGGAAGACGTGGCGGCCGTTGCAGTCCGTGGCGAAGGCCAGGTACTTCTCAGTGCCCTTGATCCGCACCAGCGCGGCGTCGCCGCCGGGGAGCACCACGGTGTCCGTGCCGACCTGGTGGTCGTACTGGCGCCAGATCCAGCGCCGCTCGCAGACCTCGGGGTCCGCCACCAGCGCCGCCAGCGCGGCGCCGAGGTCGTCGACTTCGGGCACCTCGGGCAGCGTCTGTGCCTCGTCCTGCCAGTCGGGGCGGGCCTGAGGCCGATCGTAGACCGGGGCCGTGTCGGTCAGGCTGGTGACCGGGATGGCCGCGACCTCCTCGCCGTGCCAGGAGCAGCGCCACACGCCGTCGCTGGTGACCTTGCCCACCACCGCCGCGGTGAGATCCCACTTCTCGAAGATCGTGAAGACCTCGTCCTCGCGGCCCTCCTTGATGACCACCAGCATGCGCTCCTGGCTCTCGGAGAGCAGCAGCTCGTAGGGGGTCATGTTCTCTTCGCGCACGGGGATGAGGTCCAGCTCCAGCAGGAGCCCCGCGCCGCCGCGGCCGGCCATCTCCACCGAGCTCGACGTCAGCCCGGCCGCGCCCATGTCCTGGATTCCAACGATGCAGCAGTCGTCGCTGCCCATCAGCTCCAGGCAGGCCTCCAGCAGCAGCTTCTCCTGGAAGGGGTCGCCGACCTGGACGGTGGGCCGCTTCTCCTCGCTGCCCTCGTCGAAGGACTCGCTGGCCATGGTGGCGCCGTGGATGCCGTCGCGGCCGGTGCGAGCCCCCACGTAGAAGACGGGGTTCCCCTCGCCCGCCGCCGTACCCAGGAAGATGCGATCCGCGTCCACCACGCCGCAGGTGAAGGCGTTGACCAGGCAGTTCCCGTCGTAGGTCTCGTGGAAGCGCAGCTCCCCGCCCACGGTGGGGATGCCCATGCAGTTTCCGTAGCCGCCGATGCCGGCGACGACGCCGTGCATCAGATGCTTTGTGCGCGGATGAGACATCCGCCCGAAGCGCAGGGAGTTCAGGTTGGCCACCGGCCGGGCGCCCATGGTGAAGACGTCCCGCAGGATGCCGCCCACCCCGGTCGCCGCGCCCTGGTAGGGCTCGATGTACGAGGGGTGGTTGTGGCTCTCCATCTTGAAGACCGCGGCCAGCCCGTCGCCGAGATCCACCGCCCCGGCGTTCTCGCCAGGGCCGATGAGCACGGTGGGGCCGTCAGTCGGCAGGGTCTTCAGGTGGATCCGCGAGGACTTGTAGGAGCAGTGCTCGCTCCACATCACCGAGAACACACCGAGCTCGACGCTGGTGGGCTCGCGGCCCAGCACATCGAGGATGGTCTGGTACTCGTCGGTCGTGAGCCCGTGCTCGGCGACCATGTCGGGGGTGATGGTCATGCCTTCATCCGGGGAGTGGGGTCAGCGGGACTGGAGGAAGCCGGCGAGGGACTGGAAGAGGCCCAGGCCGTCGGCGCCGCCGAGGGCGTCTTCGCAGGCGCGCTCGGGGTGGGGCATCATGCCCACGACGTTGCCGGCCGCGTTGGTGAGGCCCGCGACGTCGTGGAGGGCGCCGTTGGGGGCGCCGCCGCTGTAGCGGAAGACGACCTGCCCTTCGCCCTCGACGCGGGCCGCGGTCTCGGCGTCCGCGTACCAGTTGCCGTCCATGTGGGCGATGGGCATGGTCAGGGGCCCGGTCACGCCGCGGCTGAAGGGGGTCTCGCGACCCTCGACGCTCAGGGTGACCGACTGGCAGAGGAACTTCAGATCCCGGTTGGCGAGCAGCGCCCCGGGCAGGAGCCCCGCCTCGGCCAGGATCTGAAAGCCGTTGCAGATGCCCAGGACCGGACCGCCGGCCCGGGCGAAGGCGATCACCTCGTCCATCACCGGGCTGAACCGGGCGATGGCGCCGCAGCGCAGGTAGTCCCCATAGGAGAAGCCGCCGGGGAGCAGCACCGCGTCGGGGGCGCCCAGGTCGGTCTCCTTGTGCCAGACCGCGCGGGCGGTCATTCCGTCGACGAGATCGACGGCGTGCCGCAGGTCGGCGTCGCAGTTGCTGCCGGGGAAGGTGACGACGGCGACATCAAAGGAGCTGTCGGAGGAGCTGTTGGAGGACATATCGTCAGCCCTCCAGCTCGATCCGGTACGTCTCGATGACCGTGTTGGCCAACAGCTTCTCGCACATCTCGGTCACGCGGGCGCGGGCGCTGGCGGCGTCGAAGCCCTCCGCGCTGTCGTCCAGCTCGACCTCGATGAACTTGCCCAGGCGCACGCCGTGGACTTCGTCGAAGCCCAGCGACTTCAGGCCGCCCGCGGTGGCCACCCCCGCGGGATCCAGCACGCCCTCTTTGAGGGTGACGTAGACGCGGGCCCTCACTGGACCGTCCCGGCGAACGTCTCACCGAACACACGCTGATAGACCTCGCGGTAGGTGTCCGAGAGATCGCCGAGGTCGCGGCGGAAGACGTCCTTGTCCAGCTTGCGGCCGGTGCCCTTCTCCCAGAGGCGGCAGCCGTCCGGGGTGATCTCGTCCGCGAGGACCAGGTGGCCCTGCGGCGTGCGGCCGAACTCGATCTTGAAGTCGACCAGATCGACGCCCAGCTCGCCCCAGAAGTCCTGCAGCGCGGCGTTGACCTTCTCAGCGGCGTACCGGAAGTACTCCAGCTCCCACTGCTTGGCCCAGCCGAAGGCCAGGGCGTGCACATCCGACATCGGCGGGTCGCCCAGGTCGTCATCCTTCAGGAAGAACTCGACCATGGGGAAGGGCAGCAGCTCCCCCTCCTCGCGTCCAAAGCGCTTGGCGGCGCTGCCGGCGACGATGTTCCGCACCACCACCTCGACGGGCACGATCTCCACCCGGCGGCAGAGCTGATCGCGATCCGAGATCTTCTCGACGAGGTGGCTGTCGACGCCAGTGCGCGCCTCGACCATCTTCATCAGGTGCCAGTTGAGCGCCGCGTTGACGGCGCCCTTGTCAGCGATCAGCGCGTGCTTGACGCCGTTGAAGGCGGTCGCGTCGTCCTTGTAGTGGAGGATGACGTGGCCATCATCGCCATCGACGGCGAAGACCTGCTTGGACTTGCCCTCACGAATGAGCGCGCCGCGGGTTGGATTGGACATGAGCAGCTCCCGGTCTGTGGAGAGAGGCCCCTGAATAGCCCACCCCGATCGCCGAGCGCGCCCCGGAAACGTGACAGCTTGGTGAAGCTTCACAGGGCTCGCCCGGCGACGCCGCGTCCCGGTCGGCTGAGTCTCCGAGCGGGGGCGCCGCCGCTACAGGACTTCCGGTTCTTCGACCGCCAGGCACAAACACGTGCTCAAGGCATATTATCCGGGGCCGAAAGATGACAGACCGGGGTTCCGTGAATGCAACAACCTGAGAGCGCCACCCTCCTCATCATCGACGATGAGACGCTGCTGCGCCGCGCCATCATCCGGGTGCTGCAGCGCGAGGGCTACCGCTGCCTCGACGTGCCCTCGGCGGCCGCCGCCCGCGCCGTGCTCGCCGATGAGGACGTGACCCTCGTCCTCTGCGACGTGATGATGCCGGACGAGGATGGGCTCTCCTTCATCCGCTGGCTCCGGGAGCAGCCCATCCAGCCGGCGCTGCTGATGCTCACCGCGTCCGAGTGCCCGAGGTCTATCAACGAGGCGCTGAGCCTGGGAGCCCACGGCTACATCCTGAAGCCCTTCCAGCCCAACGACCTGCGAATCCGAATCGCCAGCGCGCTGCTCAGGCAGCAGGAGCGGCAGAAGCAGCTCAACCAGGCTCACGAGGACACGCTCAAGCGCCTGATGAACGCCGCGGCGTTCCGGGACAACGAGACGGGCGCGCACATCCAGCGGCTCGGGCTGTACGCCTCGGAGATGGCGAGGCTGCTCAGCTGGGGTCTCAAGCGCCGCTCACAGCTGAAGCTCGCCGCGGCCATGCACGACGTCGGCAAGGTGGGGATCTCGGACGCCATCCTCCTCAAGCCCGATCGGCTGACCCCGGACGAGTGGGCCCAGATGCGCTCCCACACCCTCGTGGGCTACCAGCTCCTGCGAGACACCGGGATCCCCCTCCTGGAGATGGCCGCGCGCGTCGCCCACTCCCACCACGAGCGCTGGGACGGCGCCGGCTACCCCGAGCGGCTGGCCGGCGACACCATCCCGATCGAAGCCAGGATCGTGGCCATCGTCGATGTCTACGACGCCCTCTGCCACGCCCGCCCCTACAAGGAGGCCTGGCACGAGGACGACGTGATCGCCTACATGCGCAAGCGCAGGGGCAAGCAGTTCGATCCGATGCTGCTGGATCTCTTCATCGACAACATCGAGATCATGCGGGACATCCGGCTCAGGCTGCCGGACGTGAGCCCGACGGGCGAAGCCCCCGAAGAGGTGGTCTGGTAGCAGGCGGCGTAGCAGGCGGCGTCACCTTCAGCGGCAGCCGACTTGCCTCCAGTCAGTAGCTGTGTGAAGGTTCCGGTAGCTCATTCTTCAGGGGATGTGGCGGAATTGGTATACGCGCTCGATTCAAAATCGAGTGGTCAACGATCGTGTGGGTTCGAGTCCCACCATCCCTACTTCAAGCGCCCCCGACTCTACGACAGAGTCGGGGGCGTGACACTTTGGGACGTTAACGTCGTCACACCCTTGGTACACTCTACAAGCGAGGTTGAACCTTGGATTCTGCAACCTCGATGGGATCGTTGGCATCCGGGGAACACCATGCGGAAGAACACGAGCAAGCAGCAGTCACACCCGCTCGGCGCCCTCGAAGCGCTCGCGCTGTCCTTCTTTCTGGTGATGACCGTCTGGTTCATTGTGAGCTGACACAGGTGCGGAGCTTTTGACACGGCCATTGTGGCTAAAAGCACACCCCTCGTGACCGCCCGTCAGCACGGCGACTGACGGCACGAGAATCAGCGCTGTAGAAGCTGGTTTATCGAGCGCTCCTCCGGCCCTGATGCAGGTGGCACACAAGTTGCTATGAACGGCGGCAACGGAGGCCCCATGAAACGCATCCTCATCCTAGGCGCAGGCACCGCCGGCACCATGATGGCCAACAAGCTCGTCAAGCGCCTCGACGCAAGCTGGACCGTCACCGTCGTCGATCGCGACGACCTCCACATCTACCAACCCGGCCTGCTCTTCGTGCCCTTCGGCACCTACCGCCCCGACGAGGTGGTCAAGGCCCGCACCCGCCTGATGGATCCCAGAGTGGATCTGCGGCTCGTCGGCATCGACCGGGTCGACCCCGCCGCCAAGAAGGTCGCGCTCGGAGACGGCGAGACCCTCGACTACGAGCTCCTGATCGTCGCGACGGGCACCCGGATCCTCCCCGAGTCCACCGACGGCCTGACCGGCCCCGGCTGGCGCTCCACGACCCACGACTTCTACACCCTCGAGGGCTCGATCGCCCTGGCCGCGTCGCTGGAGAACTTCCGCGGAGGCCGGGTGGTGATCAACATCGCCGAGCTGCCCATCAAGTGTCCGGTGGCCCCGCTTGAGTTCGCCTTCCTGCTGGAGAGCTGGCTGCGTCAGCGCGGGCTCCGCGACAAGACCGAGCTGGTCTACGCCACCCCCCTCGACGGCGCCTTCACCAAGCCCAAGGCCTCGGCCATGCTGGGCGACATGATGGCCGGTCGCGGCATCAAGGTGGTGCCGGAGTTCACCGTCGAGCGGGTCGACGGCGACCGGGGCGTCATCTCCGGCTACGGCGGCCGGGAAGAGGACTTCACCCTCCTGGTGACCATCCCGAGCCACGCCGGCGCGGCCGTCATCTCCGACAGCGGAATGGGCGACTACGCCGGCTTCCTGCCGACCGACAAGCACACCCTCCAGTCCCGCGATCACGCCGACGTCTTCGCGCTGGGTGACTGCACCGATCTCCCCGCCAGCAAGGCCGGCGCGGTGGCCCACTTCCAGGGCGAGGTGCTCATCGAGAACGTGCTGCGGCACCTCGAAGGTCTGGAGCCCCTGCCGGAGTTCGACGGGCACGCCAACTGCTTCATCGAGACCGGTGACGGCAAGGCCATGCTGATCGACTTCAACTACGAGACCGAGCCGCTGCCAGGCCGCTTCCCGCTGCCCGGCGTCGGCCCCTTCACCCTGCTCGAAGAGAGCAACGTGAACCACTGGGGCAAGCTCGCCTTCAAGTGGGTCTACTGGAACCTGCTGCTCAAGGGGGAAGAGCTGCCCCTTGACCACCGGATGCTGATGGCCGGGAAGTGGAGCTGATCATGACGACGAACAATGAAACACACACTGAGTTCGTGCCGCTGGACGAGAAGATTGACACCCTGACCGCCATGGTCGGTGAGCTGCTTGAGCGCCAGCGGGCCCAGCAGGAGTTCATCGACGAGATGAGCCCCATCGCCGGCGAGGTGATGGCCTGGGCGACCGGGCGGCTGGATGTGCTGGAGCGCGAGGGCTGGTTCGACATGGGCCGCGAGGCCCTCTCCCTCCTCGACGGGCTCGTCGCGGCGTACCGGCCGGAGGACGTGCGCCAGCTCGGGGACAGCATGGTCACCATCCTGGACACCGTCCGGGCGGTCACCCAGCCGGAGGTCATGGCGCTGGTGAGCGAAGCCGGCGAGGCCCTCCAGCACGGCGGCGAGCTGGAGCCGAAGAGCCCCTGGGAGGTCCTCCAGGCCGGCAAGGATCCGGACGTCCAGCGCGGCATCGCCGTGATGGTCGAGGTGCTCAAGCAGGTGGGTCGGACCTCCGCCCAGCTGCGCCCGGTCGACGCCGAGGCCTCCAAGGAGCGTCACCGCCGCATCCTCAACAAGCGCACCGCGCCGAGCCGCGGCCGCTACACCCCCTCAGCCCCCCGCGCCGCGCCCGCCCGCCGGGCCGGCCCGCCCACGCCGCGCTACGGCAGCCCGGCGGTCGACGTCGTACAGGCACCGGTCCAGCCTCCGGTGGCCCCCAAGGAAGTATGCGAGATCGTGATCGAGGGTTGG
>Ga0316204_10003639_pt1 | contig 30084 bp, 25 predicted proteins | sample 6monrhotite_MG_2_FD_205661 | JGI IMG/M metagenome (GOLD analysis project Ga0316204, IMG submission 205661) | Microbial mat bacterial communities from mineral coupon in-situ incubated in ocean water Damariscotta River, Maine, United States -... | ecosystem: Environmental > Aquatic > Marine >...
CATGAATCCATGCGGATTGCTGGACGTAAAGTTGACACCGAAGCCCGTGTAGAGGTGCATTACCCCTATACGGACGAGGTGATCGGCTCTGTCCCTGCCGGCACAGCGGAACATGCGCGCGAAGCGTTTGAGATAGCGGCGAATTACAAGCCGACACTCACACGCTACGAGCGCCAGAAAATCCTGCTGAACGTCGCCAAAATTATTGATGAACGCAAGGCAGAGCTTGCTCCAATCATCACGGCGGAACTGGGAATTTCGATCTCTGACAGCCTTTACGAATGTGGGCGGGCGTTTGATGTTTACACGCTGGCGGGCCAGATGTGTATTCATGATGATGGCGAGATTTTTTCGTGTGATCTGACGCCGCATGGCAAGGCGCGCAAGATCTTTACCACGCGCGAGCCATTGCGTGCGATCTCTGCGATCACACCGTTCAACCATCCGCTCAACATGGTCAGCCACAAGATCGCGCCCGCGATTGCAACCAACAACTGCATGGTTGTGAAACCAACGGAACTGACGCCGCTGACGGCGATCTGGCTCGCGGATGCTCTGTACGAGGCCGGGTTGCCACCAGAGATGCTGTCGGTCGTGACCGGCTGGCCACAGGATATTGGTGACGAGATGATCACCAACGAACACATCGAACTTGTGACCTTCACTGGCGGTGTTCCGGTTGGCAAGATGATCGCGGGCAAGGCCGTATACAAACGTCAGGTTCTTGAACTGGGCGGCAACGACCCGTTCATAATCTGCAATGACCTCAGTGATGATGATCTGGCCAAGGCGGCTGATCTGGCCGTCGCTGGTGCCACCAAGAACTCCGGCCAGCGCTGCACGGCGGTGAAGCGTATCCTGTGTCAGGAAAGCGTTGCTGATAAATTTGTGGCTCTCGTGCTGGAGCGCGCCAAGAAAATCAGGTTTGGCGATCCGATGGACCCCAACACCGATCTTGGAACTGTTGTTCATGCACAGGCCGCAGAGGTTTTTGAAAACCGCGTCTACGCAGCCGAAAAACTGGGCGCCAAGATCCTCTATAACCCCGGACGGAAAGGCGCACTTTTGCCACCGATTGTGGTGGATCATGTCCCCCATGAATCCGAACTGGTGATGGAAGAAACCTTTGGCCCCGTTATTCCGATTGTGCGTGTTCCTGACAATGATGAAGAGACAATGGCAATCTCTAACTCAACCGCCTTTGGTCTGTCCGCTGGTGTCTGCACCAATGATTTCCACCGGATGCAACGCTACATCACCGGGCTGGTTGTGGGCACCGTGAACATCTGGGAAGTTCCCGGCTACCGCATTGAAATGTCACCGTTTGGCGGCATCAAGGACAGCGGAAACGGCTACAAAGAAGGCGTTATCGAAGCCATGAAAAGCTTCACCAATGTCAAGACTTTCTCCCTCCCGTGGACTTGAAGAAATTCAATGAAATGGCTGCAAGGCCTTCGGGCCTTGCTTTTTTCCGGGGGAGTGCATGAAGAAAACATTTGAACGTTTCAGCCACACGGAAGGGGAGTCAAACACCTCTGACGCGCGGAAAAAATGGCTCGAAAAATCGATCGGCCCAAATTCTGCACCATTGCTGAAACGAGATTCTGATGCCTTTCTTCATCAAAGCCTTTCAAGCCCCTGTGTGAGCACAATAAAACGCGCCGAAGGCATCTGGATTGAAGATCTGGATGGGCGCCGTTACATGGATTTTCACGGCAATTCGGTGCACCATATCGGATATGGCCATCCAAAACTTGTCGCGGCAATCAAAGCGCAGCTTGATGATTTGCCTTTCGCCCCCCGCAGGTTCACGAATGAGCCCGCAGTTGCGCTGGCTGAGAAGCTTGCAGACATTGCGCCGGGCAAACTGAACAAAACGCTGTTTACGACAGGTGGGTCAGATGCCAACGAAGTCGCGCTGAAAATTGCCCGGGCTGCGACTGGGCGGTTCAAGACAATATCGTTCTGGGATTCCTTTCACGGGGCAGGGCTTGGCGCTGCGTCCGTTGGTGGTGAAGCAACTTTTCGCTCGCATATTGCTGGTCCATTGCTTTCAGGTACAGAGCATGTGGCACCTTTTGCGTGCTACCGCTGCCCCTATAACCACGCGGGGCCTGATGTCTGCGGTCTTGCCTGTGCTGAAATGGTTAAATTTGTGTTGGAACGCGAGGGCGACGTCGCCGCCGTTATTGCCGAGCCAATGCGCGCCGTGCCCTATGTCCCACCACCGGGGTTCTGGAAGGTGGTGCGCGAGGCCTGTAACGCCCATGGTGCCTTGCTGATCATGGACGAAATTCCCACAGGCCTTGGTAAAACTGGCAAGTTCTTTGCCTTTGAACACGACGAAATCGTTCCTGATATTGCGGTTTTAGGAAAAGCGCTGGGTGGCGGAATTCTTCCAATCGCGGCCTGTATCGCGCATGAAGACCTGGATGTTTGTGGTGACTTTGCGATTGGGCATTACACGCATGAAAAAAACCCGGTTACAGCACGTGCTGCCCTGACAACGATTGAAATCATCGAAGAAGAGGGTCTTGTCGAACGCTCTGCCGAGCTTGGGCGTTACGCGTTGAACAGATTATCTGAATTTGGCAAAAATTGCCCAATCGTTGGCGATGTGCGCGGGCGGGGTTTGATGTTCGGGGTCGAGATTGTCACGGACAAGGCCAGCAAATCTGCGGGCAAGGATCTTGCTGAACAGATTTACTACAAATGTCTGGACGCAGGGCTTAGTTTCAAAATCAGCCAGGGATGCGTGCTGACCCTTTCTCCGCCGCTTACCATTGCCAAGGCAGATCTTGATCGCGCCCTTGATATTGTGGAAACGGCGATTTCCGAAATGATCCCGGGGTGAGCACGACAGCTTTTGCAATTGTTCTGCTGGCGGCTGTTCTGCATGCTGTCTGGAACGGGCTGGTCAAGGCGTCAGAGGACAGGGCCATTGTGCTGGCGCTGATCTCACTGGGCCATGTTGTATTCGGACTGGTGCTGGTTTTGCTTGCGCCCCTGCCAGCAGTTGCAAGCTGGCCGTTCATTGCTGGATCAACCCTGATCCATTGGGCATACTATTTTCTTTTGTATCACTCCTACAGGCTGGGCGACCTGTCACAGGTTTACCCGATAGCGCGCGGAATAGCGCCAGTTCTGGTCGCGTTAGGGGCACAGTTTGCGGTGGGTGAGGTTCTGCCTGCCGGGGCGTGGGCCGGCATCTTGATGGTAAGTGCCGGCATCCTGTTGCTGTCCAGACGCGCACTTATGTCCGCAGCAGCGACCAAGGCGACCGGAGCAGCCCTTGCGACCGGGACCTGCATTGCGGCTTACTCGATTGCTGACGGTATGGGTGTGCGCGTTGCGGAGGGCGCAATTGGGTATATAGGATGGCTGTTTGTTTCGGAAATTTTCGTCGTCGGTTTCATTTTCTGGCGACGGGGGCGTGAAATGCTGTTTGTGAAGCGGTCAGTCTGGGCCACGGGAATGGTTGGGGGGCTGGTTTCAGCGGTTGCTTATGGACTGGTGATCTACGCAAAATCATTGACCTTATTGGGTTTGGTGTCCACTCTGCGAGAGACAAGCGTCATCTTTGCAGCGCTGATCGGGGTGCTTTTCCTGGGAGAGCGGCCTTGGAAACCCAGAATTCTGGCTGCGGGGATTGTTCTGGCAGGCGTCATTTTGATGGCAACGTCAATCTGACTTATGTGTTCAGCTGATGGAACGATAAGAATAATAGATTTTAGTTATCGTAAAGCTGTCACAATAATCAAAATACAATACCAAGGTGGGATTCACCCATCGGAATCGTTCTTCAAGGAGTGAGAGATGACCAATTCAAAAAAATGGCTATTAACGTCAGCACTGGCTGTTGGCCTCGCATCTGGTGCGTTGGCCGAAGAGCTGACAGTCTACACGGCTGTCGAAGCCGAAGACCTTGCGCGATACGCCGAGATGTTTAACGCGGATCATCCGGATATCCAGATTAACTGGGTACGTGATTCAACGGGGGTTATCACGGCCAAGCTGCTGGCGGAAAAAGACAACCCACAAGCAGACGTGATTTGGGGCTTAGCTGCGACCTCATTGCTGCTGTTCAAATCTGAAGGCATGCTGGAGCCTTATGCGCCTGAGGGTGTTGAACTGCTTGATCCGAAATTTGTTGACCAAAGCGACCCTCCCCAATGGGTAGGTATGGACGCCTGGGTCGCTGCGATTTGCTACAATACTGTCGAAGCAGGTGCGCTCGATTTACCTGTGCCGACAAGCTGGCAAGACTTGCTTGACCCTGTTTATGAAGGGCACTTGATTATGCCGAACCCGAACTCTTCGGGTACCGGCTTTCTTGATGTGTCGAGCTGGCTGCAAATCTTTGGTGAAGAAGGTGGCTGGGAATACATGGATGGGCTGCATAACAACATTGCGCGCTACACCCATTCCGGCTCCGCGCCTTGCAAGCTCGCGGCGTCTGGTGAAATACCAATTGGTATTTCCTTTGCCTTCCGCGGTGCGAAATCAAAAGCAGCGGGCGCACCGATCGAAATCATCGTGCCAAGTGAAGGTGTAGGTTGGGACATGGAAGCAACCGCAATTGTTGCAGGTACTGACAGTCTTGAAGCTGCACAGACTTTGGTTGACTGGAGCATTACGCGCGCTGCCAACGAAATGTACAACACCGGCTATGCTGTTGTTGCTTATCCCGGCGTTGCACAACCCGTCGAGCATTTCCCAGAGAACCTTGCAGAAATGATGATCGATAATGATTTTGAATTCGCTGCAAACAACCGCTCGGCCATACTTGAAGAATGGCAAAGCCGTTATGACGGAAAATCAGATCCAAAATAAGAGATTTGAAAACCAGGAGAGATCGGTTTTTGCCGATCTCTCCAACGCTAAAACCAGCACGCTTTAGCTTTAACGCATTTTGATCGCATGAAAATTTCTGCGGTGGCTTAGCAACAGGAACTGCAATGACTACATTCTTGAAAATCCGGGATTTATGGAAATCCTTTGGGCAATTTGTAGCGCTCAGAGATATTTCTCTGGATGTCATAGAAGGTGAATTTCTTTGTTTTCTCGGGCCATCAGGGTGCGGCAAGACCACGCTGCTAAGGGCAATTGCCGGACTTGATATTCAGACTGCAGGTACCATTCATCAGGCTGGAAAAGATATTTCGAACCTTCCACCAGCAGAGCGCGATTTTGGGATCGTGTTTCAGTCCTACGCACTTTTCCCGAACCTGACGATCAGCGAGAATATCTCCTTTGGCCTCGAGAACGCTGGAAAAAACAAGGCAGAGGTTAAAAAGCGGGTCGACGAGTTGCTGCAACTGATCGGCTTGCCCGAGCAACGTGACAAGTACCCAGCACAGCTTTCCGGGGGGCAACAACAACGGATCGCGCTTGCCCGCGCAATCGCGACCTCACCGGGGCTTTTGCTATTGGATGAGCCACTTTCAGCGCTAGATGCCAAAGTCAGGGTGCACCTGCGTCACGAAATGACAGAGCTGCAGAGAAAGCTCAAAGTTACAACTGTCATGGTGACCCACGATCAGGAAGAAGCGCTCTCAATGGCAGACAGGATCGTCGTGATGAACCACGGCGTGATCGAACAGGTGGGCACCCCAACCGAAATTTATACCGATCCGGTGTCGCTGTTTGTTGCGGATTTCATTGGCGAGATGAATCAGGTTTCCGCGGAAGTCACGAAAGAGGGTGAAGTCAGGGTCGGAAACAGGACATTGCTGTGCCGGACGGGTGAATTCACTCCCGGTAGCAAAGTGATTGCCGCGCTTCGCCCCGAAGACGTTATTCCGCATGACAAAGACGTGCGATTGCCGGGTACGCCTGATGTGATTGAAACGCCGCAAAACACATTTGACGTGGTGATAAAGGAAATGGAATTTCTGGGGTCCTTCTGGCGCACATCGGTATCCGATGAAGAGGCCGAAGGTCTGGACCTGACAGCGGATTTTTCAATCAATGCGGTTCGGCGGCTGTCTTTGGCAGTAGGTGAAAAAATTACAATTGAGCTTCCGGCTGACCGCCTGAAAGCCTTTTTTGAAACCTCGGGGGCGGAACAATGAGTTCTGTCGAATCCATACCGGGTCCAAAGATACGTAAAAAGGTGGGGACGGATGCGCTGATCCAACGTGGGTTTATCGTTGTCATCGCGCTTTACCTGATTATCACGCTTGCTTTTCCGCTTTATGCGATGCTGTCCAAAGCGTTTGAAGTGTATAATTACGATCTTAGCCAGTTCAGCGTTCAGGCGAGCGATGAGGAAGGCAATTTCACAACAGACCCGGTCACATTATCAGATTTGAACGCTGAACTTGGTTTGCTGGGCGAGTCTGATATGGCGGCCAAGGGAGATGGCCGCCTGAGTTTGACGCAGTTTTTTCCGGACTTTAGTTTCAGAAGTCCGGTGATGTACCGTGTCGCCGGAACAGATGAAAAGTCTGTCTTTCTCGTCGGATCAGAACGGCACGTCGGTACCGAAAGCGTGGAGGTCGACAGCAATACCTTTCGCAAGGTCGTTGTAAGGCCGGTCAAAAGCCGCGGTATGTCAAACTTCACGCGCTATTTTTCGACCCCTGCATTGTTCCGTTCGATCGGAAACTCGGTTTTCATTGCGACGGTTTCAACGATCATAACAGTGACGCTTGCGTTTTGGTTTGCCTACGCGCTGAGCCGCAGTTGCATGAAATACAAAGGCTTCTTCAGGCTGGTTGCGATGGCGCCCATTCTTGTGCCTTCGCTTTTGCCGGGTATTGCGCTTGTCTATTTGTTTGGCAATCAGGGCATCCTGAAAGCGATGCTCATGGGGCAGAGCATCTATGGCCCTATCGGAATTGTGGTTGGTTCTGTCTTCTTCACATTTCCCCATGCAATGCTCATCATTGGCACGGCCTTGTCGATCTCTGATGCAAGGCTTTATGAAGCGGCGGTATCCTTGCGGGCCAGCAGGTGGCGTACGTTCTGGACCGTCACAATTCCCGGGGCGCGGTATGGGCTTATCTCGGCGGCCTTTGTTGTCTTCAACCTTGTGATCACCGATTTTGGTCTGCCAAAGGTTATCGGCGGGCAGTTCAATGTTTTGGCTGTTGATATCTACAAGCAGGTGATCGGACAGCAGAACTTTGAAATGGGCGCGGTTGTGTCTGTTGTGCTTTTGCTTCCAGCCTTGCTTGCCTTTGCAATTGACCGGCAAGTGCAGAAAAAACAAGTCGCGGGTCTGACTGCGCGCTCGGTCGTGTTCGAGCCAAAGCCAGACCGCAAGGCAGACACCGGCTGGCTGTTTTACTGCAGCCTTGTTGCAGTTTTCATTCTGGGTATCATCGGAATTTGCCAAATGGCCGCGCTCATCAAATTCTGGCCCTATGATATGAGCCTGTCGCTGAACAACTACGCCTTTGACCGGATGGATGGGGGCGGGTGGGCCGCTTACAAAAACTCGATCAAGCTGGGGCTTCTCACTGCATTTGTCGGAACGGTTGTGGTTTTCCTCGGGGCTTACATGGTCGAGAAAACCAGCGATTTCACCAAGGGCAGGTCAGGTTTCCAGATGCTCGCGATGATGCCCATGGCCATTCCGGGCATGGTTCTGGGGCTTGCCTACATCTTCTTCTTTAATAACCCAGCGAACCCTTTGAATTTCATCTACGGGACGATGGCGATATTGGTCGTGTCGACAGTGACCCACTTTTACACGGTTTCACACCTGACTGCGGTGACGGCCCTTAAGCAGATGGATACGGAATTCGAGAGCGTGGCCTCGTCACTCAAGCAGCCATTTTACAAGCTCTTTGCGCGAGTCACAGTGCCGGTCTGTATGCCTGCAATACTGAACATCTCAATCTATCTGTTTGTGAACGCGATGACGACGGTTTCTGCTGTGGTGTTCCTGTATTCAACCGATACAGCACTTGCGTCTATCGCGGTTCTGAACATGGATGACGCAGGCGATATCGCACCAGCCGCCGCTATGGGCATGATGATATTTTACACGAACGCAGCGGCCAGATTACTGCATGCCGTGGGATCGCGCGCTATTCTGAAGCGTTCAGAAGCGTGGCGCCAGCGTTAGCTGTTTTGTTGCTAAAGCCTGAAGTTCAGACAAAAGGCTGAGCCAGAGATTTGTTCTGAAAATTGCGTAACTCGTATCAAAAAGGGTTAGAAAAGAGGTATTTGCCATTGAATTGGCGGACAAAAACACGTTTAGGTCACAATATCTCCATAAATATTTATGCACTGTTCCCTAGGCTGAATCCAAACGCAGCGCGTGCAACTATGGAGTTTAGGGATGAAAGTTCTGGCAGTAGATGATGACGAGTTCATTGCAGAGCTAGTACCGTTGCTTTTGTCGAATTGCGGGGATCACGAAGTTTCGATCAGCATGTCTGCTGAAGAGGCACTGACGACAATCGCAAACGAAGACGACAGATTTGACTGCCTGTTTCTCGATATCCAGATGCCTGGAATGAGCGGGATCGAGCTTTGTGGAAAAATCCGTGCATTGCCCGGATATCGCACAACGCCAATCTTCATGCTGACGGCAATGAACGACAAATCTTACATCGATCAGGCCTTCGCTGCTGGTGCTACCGATTATGTCACAAAACCCTTTGACGTTATGGCAATTGGAGAAAAAATTCTGGCGGCGGAAAACCTGATTGCAGAGCAAAAAGAAAACTGGACTCGTCAGTTTTCCGAACCAACAAGCCAAACCGATGGTTCAACTGACGGGAAAATGGAGTTTTCGGATGCAAATAGTCTGGAAATGATAGAGGGCGCGGTCGAATATGACGTGCTTTCAAATTACCTAAATCAACTTTCCAAGTCGCGGCTCTACAATTCAAAGATCTTTGCCGTGAAGGTCGATCAGGCCGAAATTATTCACACGCAGGGCAGCTCTTCGGAATTCTTGCGTCTCGTGAAAGAAGTTGGCTGCGCTATATCCGAAACACTGATGTCCAGGGGCTTTTTCCTGATGTCCTACGTTGGAAAAGGCGTCTTTGTTTGTATTTTCCAGAATTCGGGCCGTGAAAGCCACGAGTTGCTGGAGCAGCATACCCAGCAACTTATTCAAAGTAAGCAGCTGAGCTATGACAACGGAACCCCAGCAGTCGTCAGCGTTTCAATGGGCGATCCGCTGAAGCCACATCTTAGTTTTTCAAAGAGCCCTGATCGTATTTTTCAACTGGCGATCACGCGTGTTGCAGGAAAACCCATGCAGACCATGCCCTATGAAAACAAACATCGGTGGGTGTCTTAAAGCCGGATTAGAAGGTTGGAGGGGTGCTGGCGCTTACGATCACGCACTCCTGCTGGCCTGTGTTACGAAACCTGTGTGGCAGGCGACTGTCAAAGATGTAACCATCCCCCGCGCTTAGAACGCGAACTTGGTCGCTGACGGTGATTTCAATCGAACCGCGTATGACAACACCCGCTTCCTCTGCCTCATGCGAAAGAAGTTCGACACCGGTATCAGATCCAGGCGGGTAGGTTTCGTACAGCATCAGTAGCGCGTGATGGGATGAGCCGCCAATCTGCCTCAAAGACACCTGTGCAGATGCCCCCGGGCTGTTGCCTGAAACTTGCGGTGCAATCTCGGTGAACTCGCTGGCGGTGAAAAAATACTTCGGCGTGTTTTCATCATCGAAAGAAGAAAAGAATTCCGACATGCTCATGGGAATGGCGTCGAGCAGGCTTTTAAGCGATGCGATGGAAGGGCTGGTCTTATTCTTCTCAATCAACGAGATTGTGCCATTCGTCAAACCGGCCCGGCTGGCAAGTTCCCGCTGAGACAATCCGCGCTGTTTTCTTACAGATTGTAGCTTTTTTCCGATATCCAATTGACTGGCCTTTTGTGGATCACACCCTGAAATCTTATATTGTTCAATGCATTATTTATCGTTGCCGCATCACAATGACAAAGCAGAAAGCAAAACAGAGTATTTTTAGTGTTTTGAATCGCGATTTATTTTAGTATTTCGCATGATTGACAATTAAAATAAACACCGTATTGAAATACTAAACAGTTCAGGTCGTCACGTTATGAAGGAAAGTTTTATAATGGCAAATGTTGTGAAAGAGAAACCCGCGAGAGCGGGTGCGAAGAAAAAAGCCAAAATCGAGGTTGTTTCAAGCGCGACGCCAGACGCTAAAACCAATGCTTCGCTTTTGGCGCGCCGTCAGGCGGCGGTACCACATGGGGTTGCATCAGCGGCACCTGTTTTTGCAAGCCACGCAGAAAACGCAGAGCTATGGGATGTTGAAGGCAACCGCTACATCGACTTTGCTGGCGGCATTGCGGTTTTGAACACGGGTCATCGCCATCCGAAGGTGGTTGAGGCGGCGAAAGCCCAGGAAGATCACTACACGCACACCAGCTTTCAGGTTGTACCTTACGAACCTTATGTTGCACTTGCTGAAAAGCTGAATGCACTTGCACCTGGCGATTTTACCAAGAAAACGCTGCTGGTGACCACAGGGGCCGAAGCTGTCGAGAATGCGGTCAAAATTGCGCGTGCTGCAACTGGTCGCACAGGTGTTATTGCTTTCACCGGCGCTTACCATGGCCGCACGCTGCTGACCTTGGGCATGACCGGGAAGATTTCGCCTTATAAGAAAGACGTTGGCCCGTTCCCTGCCGATGTCTTCCGTGCTCCGTTCCCAAGCAAGCGCGACGATATTACAGTAGCCGATGCTTTGACGGCGCTGGAAAATCTTTTCCTTACAGATGCGCAGCCAGAACGTATCGCAGCAATTATTCTGGAGCCTGTGCTGGGCGAGGGCGGGTATTACCCTGTCCCGACCGAGCTGATGCAGGCCCTGCGCGGAATTTGCGACAAACACGGTATTCTGCTTATTGCTGATGAAGTTCAGGCAGGGTTCGGTCGTACCGGCACATGGTTCGCTATCGAGCATTCCGGTGTTGTTCCTGACCTTATCACCGTCGCCAAAAGCATGGCGGGCGGTTATCCGATCGCTGGTGTCATTGGCCGTGCCGACGTTATGGACGCGCTGGCGCCCGGTGGCCTTGGCGGAACCTACGGTGGCAACCCTGTTGCCTGTGCAGCCGCGCTTGCCGCGATTCAGGCAATCGAGGAAGAGGGGCTTTTGGCCCGCTCGACAGCACTTGGGGAACATTTCCGCAGCCGTTTTGCAGAAATTGGTGCCCGTGCTGCCCCCTACCGGATGTGGGACATCCGCGGTTTGGGCGCAATGCTTGCCGTTGAGTTTGTAACGGATTTTGAAACCGCAACTCCAGACGCTGCCCTGACCAAATCGGTTTGTGCGCATGCGCTGAAACGCGGTCTGATCCTGCTGTCTTGTGGCATGCACGGAAATGCAGTGCGCATCATGGTGCCATTGACCGCGTCTGATAAGATTATCGAAGAAGGTTTGAATATCTTTGAAGAGGCGCTGACTGCAGCCGTTGCAGAGCAATAAACCGCCCCTGAAAAGCAACTACTCTGATAAAAGGCGCATAGGGCTCTATGCGCCTTTTTCTTATTGAACGGGCTGAAAACTTTCTGCGCGCGCTCGGTTCCAACGCTCTTTGTAGCCAGATTGGTCTGCGCCTTTTTTCAACAAGAACCCTTCGGGTAAATAGGGGTAGGCTTCATCGCCTGTGACCATCTGTGCATCGCTCTGGCGCGTCATAAAATGATGCGGCAGGAAGTGCCGTGGATCTGACAGGCCAGCGGCACCTGCCATCTCTCCAAGCGCTTTAAGTGTGTTGTCATGAAACCGGGCAACACGCTGGCTTTTGTTATTCACGTCAAGCGCGCGCTGACGAAGCGGGTCCTGGGTTGCGACACCAACCGGGCAGTGGTTGGTATGGCAGGCCTGCGCCTGGATACAGCCGATCGCGAACATAAAGCCGCGCGCTGAATTCACCCAATCTGCGCCAAGGGCCAATGCGCGTGCAATGTCGAACGCGGTGATCAGCTTGCCCGCAGCACCAATTTTTACCTGATCACGCAATCCCGCACCACGTAGCGTGTTGTGAACGAAAGTCAGCCCTTCGGTCATTGGCATTCCGACGTGGTTTGCAAATTCTACAGGGGCAGCACCCGTGCCACCTTCGGTGCCATCAACCACGATAAAATCTGGCACGATGCCGGTTTTCAACATCGCTTTAACGATGCACATGAATTCACGCCGGTGCCCGATGCAAAGTTTAAATCCGACGGGTTTGCCACCTGATCTTTCGCGCAAAAGACCCAGAAACTCCATCATTTCTATCGGTGTGGAAAAAGCACTGTGCGACGCTGGCGAGACACAGTCCTGCCCCATCGGCACCCCGCGCGCTTCGGCAATTTCGGGCGAGATTTTTGAGGCGGGCAACATGCCCCCATGCCCGGGCTTCGCGCCCTGGCTGAGTTTGACTTCAATCATCTTAATCTGATCACTTGCAGATTGTTCTGCAAACCTGTCTGCGTCAAAGCTTCCATCAGCTGCGCGACACCCGAAATAACCTGAACCAACTTCATAAATCAGATCGCCGCCACCTTCACGGTGGTATCTGCTGACACCACCTTCGCCTGTGTCATGGGCGAAACCGCCTATTTTCGCGCCGGTGTTCAAAGCCAGAATTGCATTTGCTGAAAGGGCACCAAAACTCATCGCGGAAATATTATAAAGCGACGCATCATAAGGTTTTTTACAGGCGTCATTCCCAATTCTGACCCGAAAATCTGTGTCTGTCAGGTGAACGGGCTGTATTGAATGCGTGAGCCATGCGTATCCGGCGTCATAAACGCGTTTACGGGTGCCAAAAGGACGTTTGTCTTCCACGCCTTTGGCGCGCTGGTATACAAGCGAACGGTCATCGCGGCTGAAGGGTTCTTCATCCTGATCGCTTTCGATCAGGTACTGGCGGATTTCCGGACGAACACCCTCAAAAAGGAACCGCATATGCCCCAGCACCGGGTAGTTTCGCAAAGTAGAATGGCTGGGTTGGGTGACATCATGAACCCCAAGGGCAGTGAGGGCTGCGAAAAACAAGGCTGGTACCAGCATCCAAGCAAACCAGAATGCTGCAACAAGAGACAGAACCGTCAAAAGGGCGACGCCTGAAAACACCGCGTAGCGCTCCAATGATATGAATTTTGACATGAACCATTTCTCCCGTCCCTAATTTGGGGTGCTGTTTTACGTGCCACCTTTTGGGCAACACTATCGCAACAAAAAATTAATGCAAAAGGCATCGCGCTTGTTGGCTTCTCAAGATTTTTTTGGCAGGCACATTTTACTTGCTCAAGAAACAAGTGATTAGAATAATAAACAGTGCATCTGGTGATTCAATTTGAATATATCTGTTGACAAAACTCAGAAGTAACTGATTGTGGTAAGTCCATAGACAGGTAAAATTGAGATAAAACTCATAATTAGTCATGGAATTAAGTGCGGAATGGGACGTCTTTACTGAATATGATGTGCAGCGAACAACGCAGTTTGAAGGTTCCTTACAACGCTTGTGGCGTTGTTTTTATTAAGCGACATTCTGCTATTTCGGTTCTAGGTATTAGGGGGTAAGAGGTGCGCAACGCAGATTCTTACAGTTTTGTTCCAGATGGAACTGTCTGCGCTTATGGAGACTTTTCTGTATGACCCCTTTCGCAATTGCTGGCGTTCAGATGTATGTGAACGCGCTACAATCAAATGTCGACTACATGATCCAGCGACTGGATATTGTGATGCTGCGGTTTCCGTGGACGCAAATGGTCCTGTTTAGCGAGCTTGCACCATTTGGCCCGTTGGATCGGTTTGCTCTGCCAAGAGAAAATGACGTCGTTGGCCGATTTTGCGAAGCAGCACGCCGTCACAAGGTCTGGCTCATTCCCGGATCGATGTTTGAAAAAGCAGAAGACGGGCGTGTATTTAATAGCTCAGTCGTGATTAACCCGGACGGGGATATCGTGGCGCGTTACAGCAAAATGTTCCCATTTCGCCCCTATGAGGCCGGGATCGCTGCCGGAACAGATTTCTGCGTGTTTGATGTGCCGGAAGTTGGACGTTTTGGACTGTCGATTTGCTATGACATCTGGTTCCCGGAGACCACCAGACAACTGACAAGCCAGGGTGTTGAGGTTCTTTTGCATCCCGTTCTTACGGGTACAACAGACCGTGACGCAGAGCTTGCTATCGCGCGCGCAACAGCGGCGCAATTCCAGTGCTATGTCTTTGATGTCAACGGCTTAGGTGCCGGGGGTGTCGGTAAGTCTTGCGTAATTGATCCGGCCTCGACTGTGTTGCATCAGTCCGGGGGGCAGGAAGATATGTTCCCCATCGAGATTGACTTGAGCATGGTTCGGCGCCAGCGTGAAACTGGTATGAAGGGTTTGGGGCAAGTCTTGAAAAGTTTCCGCGACCGGTCTGTCGACTTTTCTGTCTACGACCGTGATAGCGGGACGGATGCTTTTTTGCATACGCTTGGACCTCTTGAAATTCCCCAGCAAGGCTCGCGCGCAGGGCTGCGTGTTGATGTTCCGACAGACGATCAGCCAGTAAAAGAAACCAGAAACCGGGCTCATGGGATTTCATCCTTTCTGGGCAAGATATCCAGCGGCTAAACGACCAGACAGTTCACGAAAGACGTTCTTGGAATTGCATTGGTCGTTCGCTTAAAAAAGTGGAGAACGACTGATGCAATCTGTGAATGACTACTATTCTGCGATCCAGCTCCGTTCAGATCGCTGGAGCGCATTGCGCGAAGTGACAAGATCGCTTTCTGATGATCCGCAATGCAAGAAATCCGGAGAACTGCACAAAAAAATTGAGGAATTGTTCAACTCTCTCGCGTTGATAGAGCCGTACTGGGCCTTTCCCGGGATGTCAGCCTTTGATCACATGCGGCGCCAGTTTGAGCATCGCAAATATGAAGATCTTGCGTTTTCCGTTCATCGTGTGACTCGTGCGCTTACAACAGGTGCCTATCGCAGGCGCCATATACCTCTTGAGCGGGATTCAGTCGACAAAGAGGAACATGACGACGAGGCCATGCTTTCCCCAGAAGCGCGTGCCATGAGCAAACCCTATTTCGAGGTGCTGATCGTTGACGAGGTGAACGAGCATCAGGAACGTTGGTTGAAAAGCAATGTTTTACGTATGCGGCGGCCAGAAGACCCGTACTTGTTCGAAGCCGTGGTTGTGCCAAGCCTTGAGGACGCGCTTATTGCCATCCTGTTTAATCATAATATTCAGGCCATTGTTGTCCGGCCCGGGCTTGTCCTGAAGTCAAAACTTGATCAGCCAACACTTGCACGGTACCTGAACCGCGCTGGTGGGCAGGAAGAACTGGAAGCGCTTCGACCCGAAGATTATGGCCCGGAATTGTGCCGCCTGATTGCAAGGGTGCGACCAGAATTAGACGCTTATCTTGTTACAGAGCGCTCTGTCGAAGATATCGCCGGATTGGACTTGGGCATATGCCGCCGCGTCTTTTACAACCAGGAAGATTTCATGGAACTGCACCTGAACATCCTGAGGGGGGTACAGGCGCGCCAAAAAACACCGTTTTTCACTGCACTGGTTGAATATTCAAAGCAGCCTACAGGCGTCTTTCACGCGATGCCGATCAGCCGCGGAAAATCCATTTCGCGAAGTCACTGGATACAGGATATGGGGGCTTTTTACGGCCCGAATATTTTTCTTGCGGAAACTTCTGCCACCTCGGGTGGGCTTGACAGTTTGCTGGAACCGCATGGTCCCATCAAAGAAGCGCAGGAACTGGCCAGCCGTGCCTTCGGGTCAAAACAGACCTTTTTTGCAACAAACGGCACCTCGACATGCAATAAGATCGTCGTGCAAGCCCTTGTTCGTCCAGGAGATATCGTGCTGGTCGATCGCGATTGCCACAAATCGCATCACTACGGTATGGTGCTGAGCGGTGCGCAGGTTGTATACCTCGACAGCTACCCCCTTAATGAATACTCGATGTATGGCGCGGTTCCGTTAAGGGATATCAAGCACCAATTGCTTGCGCTTAAGGCTGCGGGCAAGCTTGACCGCGTTCGCATGCTTTTGCTGACCAACTGTACGTTTGACGGTATTGTCTACAACGTCGAGCGCGTGATGGAGGAATGTCTGGCGATTAAACCAGATCTTATTTTCCTTTGGGATGAGGCCTGGTTTGCGTTTGCCCGATTTGGCCCGACGTATCGCCAGCGCACCGCGATGAATGCCGCCAATGTACTTCGGGAGAGGTTCAGAAGTGAGAGCCATCTCAAAGCGTATGAAGAACAGCAAGAAAAGTTGAAAGATGCGGATACGGAAACCCTGCTGAACACACGGCTTATCCCGCCGCCCAATGCGCGGGTCAGGACCTATGCGACGCAATCAACGCATAAAACCCTTACCAGCTTGCGACAGGGCTCCATGATCCATGTGAACGATCAGGATTTCAAAGGTGAGGTCGAACAGTCTTTTCACGAAGCCTACATGACCCACACATCGACATCACCCAACTATCAGATTATCGCGTCGCTTGATGTCGGGCGGCGTCAGGTCGAACTGGAGGGTTTCGAATTTGTTCAGCGTCAGGTCGAGGCCGCCATGTCGATGCGGCGTGCCATTTCAACGCACCCGTTGCTTCAGAAATACTTCAAGGTCCTGACCGCGGGTGACATGATTCCTGAGGAGCATCGCGAAAGCGGTGTGACGAGCTATTACGACTCTGAACAGGGTTGGACAGATATCTGGGATTGTTGGGAAAAAGACGAATTTGTTCTCGATGCAACGCGCGTGACCCTTGCCGTTGGCGGTACCGGCTGGGACGGGGACACCTTTAAGACCGAAATTCTGATGGACCGCTACGGTATTCAGATCAATAAAACCTCGCGCAATACGGTTTTGTTTATGACGAACATCGGGACAACACGTTCGTCTGTTGCCTATCTTATCGAGGTTCTGGTCGAAATTGCCAAAGGGCTGGACGACCTTCTTGATGATGCGTCGCGCATGGAACGGTTGTCGTTCGACCGGCGTGTTAAAAATCTGATGGAAGATTTGCCTCCGTTGCCAGATTTCAGCCGTTTTCACGATGCTTTCCGGAAAGACAATGTGACGTCTGAAGGAGATATCCGCAGCGCCTTTTTCCTAAGTTACGACGAGAATAATTGTGACTACCTTGAACTCGACGGGTCCGTAAAAGCGGCAATGGATAGCGGGCAAGAGGTTGTATCAGCCTCTTTCATAATACCATATCCACCGGGTTTCCCGATCCTTGTGCCAGGGCAGGTCGTCAGCAAGGAAATCCTTGCCTTTATGCGCGCCCTGGACGTGAACGAAATTCACGGTTATCGCGCCGATCTGGGTCTGCGGGTGTTTACGCCCGAAGCTTTAGCGTCTCAGATTAAATTAAAACTTCCCACTGCAGCCGAATAAGAAGAGGAAATATTATGCCCGCAACAGTGCTTAAGAATATCTCGGAAATCCGTCGGTTTTTTCACCGGAACGAGAACCCCATCTATTTTATTTCGGCAACCAACTTTAATCTGTTGGGCCTTGATGAGTGGGTCAAGAATTTCAAATATATCTGCTACATTGATTGTTACGGCGGCAAGCATCCGAATGTCTTCTGCCCATCGGAACAACCGCACGCGGAATTCCAATCGATCGAGGATATCAACAACTATCTGTTGCAGCACAAGGAAGTTATCGACTTTATCAAACGACGCGGTGGTAAGCCCAAGTTTGTATTCCTGATGTTTGACGAAGAAACAGAGCGGCTTTCAAAAGAACTTGGTGCGGAAGTCTGGTTTCCAAAGGCGAAGCTGCGGACAAATATGGACAACAAAATCGAGACTGTCCGCATCGGCAACAAAGCAGGCGTTCCTTCGGTGCCGAATGTTCTGGCGGATGTCAAAGATTACGCAGACCTGAAAAAAACCTGCGAGAAAGCCGGGATTGGTCATGACCTTGTGCTTCAGTCTGCTTTTGGAGATTCAGGTCACACGACGTTCTTTATTAAATCCGAGGCCGACTTTCGCCGCCACGAACATGAAATCGTGGGCGAGGGCGAGATCAAGATCATGAAGCGGATCGATTGCCGAGGTTCTGCGATCGAGGCATGTGCCACAAAAGAGGGGACCATTGTTGGACCGCTAATGACGGAACTCGTTGGCTTCAAGGACCTGACACCCTATCGCGGTGGCTGGTGTGGAAACGAGATTTTGTCGACCGCCTTTCCACCCAAAGTACGGCAACGGGCGCGGGAACTGACGTTCAAATTTGGTGAACAACTCAGAAAAGAAGGCTACCGCGGCTACTTTGAGCTCGACTTTCTGATCGACAAAAAAACGGGCGACCTTTGGCTTGGTGAACTTAACCCAAGGATCACCGGGGCGTCGTCAATGACGAACCACGCGGCCTTTGCCCATGCGGACGCGCCGTTGTTCCTGTTCCATCTGCTCGAATTCTCGAAAAAGAAATTTGATCTGGATGTAAATGAACTAAATAACCGCTGGGCCGACCCGTCAATGATCGACAGTTGGTCGCAGATGGTTATCAAACATACCGATGACAGTGTAGACATTTGCACCGAAGTTCCGGAAACCGGCATTTACAAAATGCTTTCTGACGGAAGTGTGGTCTTTGACAGGTTTGACTATCACCGCCGCGCGGTAGAGAGCGAAAATGAAGCTTTCTTCTTGCGTATTCTGCAGCCGGGTGATTATCGGTATGAAGGTGCTGATATTGGCATACTTGTGACCCGTGGTCGCTCGATGACGAAAAACTTTCAGCTTAACGAAAGAGCGAAACGATGGATTCACGGCATAAAACAGTCCGTCGCGGCAAGGCCCTTACCAACGGTCGAAGCAAGCCCATCCTTGGCGGACCCGGCCTTCAAAATCCTCTGACAAAAGGCGATAGCCAATGATGTGGCGCGCAATATCCGAGGCAGAGCCCGGGCCAAAATGGGCCGGGCTGTTTCAGGAATACTGGCCTGATTACAAGCGCTGGTGGCTGAAGGAAGGCGACAGCGCCCGCCCGAGCTATGGTGAAAGCCGCCGCGCGCTGGTCAAGCATATGCCGGAAATCGTACCGCTCTATGATCAGCTGTGTGAACTTGCTGGCGGGGGCGATCAGGCCGCGCGATTCTTAAGCTTTTACTGCCCTCCACCTTATCTGGCTGGCTGCAGTCAGGCGATTTGGCCGGGTAAAGAGCCGGTCCTTGTGCGCAATTATGACTATAGCCCGACCGCCTTTGACAGTTTGATATTGCACACCAGCTGGCAAGGTCGGCGCGTGCTTGGCACCAGCGACGGGCTTTGGGGTATGGTTGACGGGATGAACGACGCAGGGCTTGCGTTATCGCTCACATTTGGTGGCCGTCGTGTCGTGGGCGAAGGGTTCGGTGTGCCGCTTATCCTGCGATATGTTTTGCAAACCTGCACCACCACAGAAGAGGCGGGGGCAGCGCTAGAGCGGCTTCCGACCCATATGAGCTATAACGTCACCGTTCTGGATGCGAAGCGACGTTACCTTACGGTGATGATGTCGCCCGACAAGCCTGCGTTGGTGACACGCGCAGCGGTTGCTACAAACCACCAGGAAACCGTGGAATGGGTCAGCCATGCCCGGTTTACCGCGACCGTTGAAAGAGAACGCTACTTACTGCAACGCCTCACACTGCATCGAGACCCGGAAGAAAAGTTCATCAAGGCATTCTTGAAGCCACCGCTCTATTCAATCGCGTTTTCTGCGGGTTTTGGAACGCTTTACACGGCGGTTTACCGGCCACGAAAGCGCCAGATGGAAATTCGCTGGCCGGGCACCGTTTGGCCCATGTCGCTTGACGATTTTCAGGAAGGTGGGCGGAGTGTTCAGATTCCGGGCGCTGCCTGATGCGTAGCGCTTAAGGCAGCGACAGCACGTCTGTATGAGATCGACTGGGATACCAAGCCAAAGAGAACTGGCAAGGCATAACTTTGCGCGAGGAGCTTTACAGGCAAGTCCGAGACGCTGCCACCGCTTGAAAGAATTACTGTGGCTACAATCGCCGTGTTTAGACTGCCAACGATCAGGCCAAGCGACACTGCGCGTACAGGAATGCCGTGTTGCAATGCCGTCTGGATGAACGGTTCTTTCTGAAAGGTAGAATTCTGAGTTTTCAACATATCCTTTACCGCTTTTCGAATGGCGATTACTTGTGAAATGGCGACTACGACGAATGGCGTCACATAAACAAGAGTGAGCGGAAGATACTGAATTTGTTCTTCTCCGAATAGCGCCGGCCACTGGTTCACAAGCGTAAGAATGCTGCCAATTATCAATGAGATGATCGCTGCACGAAGAAGGACACCCTTGAACACCGAGGGTGGCGAAGCCGCCGCGACAACCTGCGTGAAGGTATTGTTCGTTTGTTTTTGCATCACGATGCTTTCAGCTTACGCGTTGTTTCACGCAGGGGTTTTTCTCTGGCCGATTTTGCCGCCTTGAATTTTTCACTACTTGGACCAACATCCATGATGACCTCAGCGATAAGATCGGGGTGTTCTGATGTTGTAAGATGGCCGCCTGGCAAAATCCGAACGTCGAGACCCTCTGCGCCCAACCGTTCCTTCGCGAGATACGCTTGCCGGCCTTCAAATGGGTCTTGCTCGCTGCCGACCACATGGAATGAAACGGCGTCTCGTGCATTCCTGTAGATGCGGCTCAGATCTAGTGTATTGGCATTCTTTTTTTGATAACTCACGAAATCCGCGGATTTGCTCATGGCGTAGATGCCATTGCGACGCCCGATTGCATCGAAAAGTTGTTCTATTTCTTCGGCCGTGACTTTGTAATCTTTTGACCACAAGGGTTTCATAAGTTCAGCAAAGACGGTTTTTGATCGTTGTGCGAGCGAGGTGACAAAGCCGCCCATCCAGGATTTCAGGATTGGCGTTGTGAACCATGGGTGCGAATGACCATCTGCATAAAGACCGCCATTCATCAGCAATACACCTTCGATCCGGGTCTCAGGTTCGATACCCGCTTTGATGAGGTCTTCCTGACGGCAAAGGAGTTCAAGCGTGACGAGCGACGAGTAGTCAAAGCTGAAGATGAATGTGGATTTGATTCCGTTTGCTTTCCACAACGCTTCCATCATATCGGCGCGTTCTATGGTGCTGTAGCGGTAGTTTGCTGGCTTGTCAGAGTCGCCCAGACCGACATAATCAAAGAACAGCCTGTGGCCGATGTTTTGTCCGGATAAATGCTGGTTGACGCGTGACCAGCCGTAGGAGCCATCCGGCCAACCCGGCATAAACGATGCCCAGACAGAGCCGTCAGTCTGTGTTTCGTCTTTGTCGATGCGGGTAAAGATTTGAACGATGTTTTTCGCTTCATCGGTTTCGCCGTTTAGCATGAATTTCTTGTTCTTCGTGTCGTAAGACACTCGTTTGCCTGCGCGAAACCAATCGTTGGCGCGGATCGTTTTGGCTGTGTTTATGTTTGCGGCGGATTTTGCATTTGGGGGTGTTTCCATTGGTCTGGTCGTCTCCGGAGCTTTGAGTTTGCCTGAGTAGTTTTTGTTGATTAACGTGTATATACACGTAAACATATGTTAAAAAATTATGGCTCCTGAATTTGAGACACGATCAGATTGAGGTCGCGGATCATGTTTTCCCAACGGGGTTGGCCAAACTTATGCGTAACCTCAGCCTGCACCGCCTCCCAAAGGGGAACAGCTTGGCGCAGCGTTTCTGCGCCTTTAGGAGTTAGGGCAACAGGCCGCCGCCGCGCGTCCGAACCACTTATTGTTTTAAGAAGGTCACGGTCTAAAAGCGGTTTCAGATTCCGTGTCAGGGTGGTGCGGTCGGTTGCCAATAGCTTGGCCAATTCTGCAATGCCAATTGGCCCTTTGCTTTGAACGGTGGAGAGCAAAGTAAATTGAGTGGAGCGTATACCGCTTGGCTTTAGCGCTTCATCGAACAACTGGGTAATAACCCGCGTCGCTTTTCGCAGATTGAAACATGTACAGTTTGAATGTTTCTTAATTTTCATTTTTTTGACCAGCATAACCAAGATAAAGTGCATATACACCTAAATTGCAAAATGTCAAGATAAGGCCCTCGCGTTGTTCCTAAGTTTCAGAGATGACAAGCAGAAAAATCAAATCTTATCATAAGGATGGGTGTGGTTAGGGTCTGGTTAACGTGCGAAGTGAACCTATACGATGTGCGTACATACTGAAAACAAAAAGCCCACGGTTTCATGAAAACCGTGGGCCATATCACCCGAAATTTGAGCGAGAGGGGCTTAGGGACAGTTAAAGGCCCAGATCGCTCAGGTCAGGGTGGTCGTCAGGGCGTTGACCAAGGGGCCAGTGGAACAAGCGGTCTGTTTCCGCAATCGCCAGGTCGTTGATGCTTGCGTGGCGTCTGGCCATCCGTCCGTCAGATGCGAATTCCCAGTTTTCATTGCCATAAGCGCGAAACCAGTTTTCCGACCCATCGTGCCATTCATATGCAAACCGAACAGCGATCCGGTTGCCCGCGAAGGTCCAGAGTTCTTTGGCCAGACGATAGTCGTGTTCGCGCGCCCATTTACGGGTCAGTAGTGCATGGATTTCCGCGTGTCCGGTCGCAAATTCGTTGCGGTTTCTCCAGATGCTGTCGTCCGTGTAAGCGGGGGTGACGATGTCAGGATTGCGGGTGTTCCAGGCGTTTTCGGCAGTGCGCACCTTCAGGCGTGCGGTTTCGTCTGTGAAGGGGGGCAGAGGAGGGCGAGTCATTGTTGTATCCTGTGATTAAGCCAGTCAGCGAAACTGACCGACATATTTCAAGTTTCTAACAGGCGATAAAAATTAGAACAGAAAGCAGCCAAAAGCATTTCGTTTAACAGGGCTGCCGTTCCGACATGGGGCGATTCTTACGAAGATCCGAGTTGCAGTGTGTAGCCGCAAAGAATTGTCAGAATAACGACCTCAATAGGAACGTGAAATGGGAGCAGGCGTTTCATATCAATCTCCAGTCTGTATCAATTTCCTTGGTTTACCGATCTGTACATCTTGTGAAGTAAGGTGTACCAATCGGTAAGCTTAGTCAACAAAAAAATTCTTAATTTAAGAGATTGAGGAATCGAATACTCACGATAAAAGGCAGTAATTACTTATATTGTCACGTCTTCTTGCTATTTTAACGTAGTTTAATTATTTACAGACCAGTACATAATTTTGGAAATAATATGCGCCCTAATAAACGAGATGAACTGGTTCGCAAGGCTCTGGACGTGTTCTACCGCAATGGATTCCATGCGACCGGAATGGATATGCTGGTAAGAGAGACGGGCGTTTCCAAGACCTCGATGTACAAACACTTTCGCAACAAAGATGAACTGATGCTTGCTGTGTTGCGGCTGAGGGACGAGAATTTTCGAAACTGGCTATACCGACGGATAGAGGAAATTTCTGATACGCCTCAGGGCCAGCTTCTCGCGTTGTTTGACGCGATGGATGAATGGTTTCAACTCCCCGCTTTTCGCGGCTGCATGTTTATCAAGGCAAGTGCCGAGTTTCAGGAAAGCAGCCATCCGATCTACGCACAGGCCGCAGAACACAAGCGCATGCTCTATGACTATTTCACCGGCGTGGCCAAACGGGCGAAAATGAAGGACCCGGAAGGATTGTCGCGTCAACTTATGGTTCTGAAAGAGGGGGCTATTGTGCTGGCAATGATGGGGGTCAACAAAAACGCAGCAAATGATGCGAAACGCGCTGCTGCATCACTTTTGGACATTCACCTGTAGATGTGTGCCAAGCTGTCTTATTTCAGATTTGCGGTTGCTAGGTCGAACAGTGTGTTGTCGCCCATTGACTGCGCCAAAAGCATTGCACCCTCAAGCGTTGCCAGGATGTTCAGACCGTAGGCTAACGAGTTTTCGGCATTATCTTTGGACACTTCGGCGATAGAGCTTACACCCATCTCGAAAAACTGCCGGGCCTCGTCCGCGACAACCTCGGGAACACCTTCTTTTTCAGCTGCCAGTATGCCGCACAAACACATGCGGTTATCTTCTGCCAGAGAGTCCCGAAACAGCGTTTTCCAGGTTTCGACACGTCCCGCACCAGCAGCTTCGTTTTTTGCAACTGCTTCTTCAAACCGCTCGCGGTAGCGTTTAGCAACTGCAGTGGCGAGATCCGCTTTGGTAGGGAAATGGTAGTGTACGCTTGCACTTTTGATCCCGACATCGCTTGCGATTTCACGAAAACTAAAGCCGTTGTAACCGGCTCTTCGTATCCTGTTTTCTGCTGCATCCAGAATGGCATTTACGCGTTCAGTCATTTTCTAACCTTAAACCTATCAACTGATAGATAGCTCTTGCGAAACAGAAATTGCAAGCTATATGCAGCTATCAACTGATAGGTATGTGATTCTAATGTTAAAAGAAAAAATCGCAATCGTAACGGGTGGCGGATCAGGCATAGGCAAAGAAGTCGCAAAACGGTTTGTTGCCGAAGGCGGCAAGGTTGTTGTGAATGGCCGCGATCAGGCCAAGCTTGAAACAGCGGCAAAAGAGATTGACCCAACAGGGCAAAACATTGCGACGGTTGCGGGCGATATTGCAAAGCCAGCAACCTCGGCCGAACTGGTTGAGATCGCAACTAGCCACTTTGGCGGTGTTGATGTCCTTTTCAACAATGCGGGTGTTTTTCGCCCGAAACCCTTTCTTGAACTGGAAGAAGACGAATACGACTGGTTTCTTGATACCATTCTGAAAGGTAAATTTTTCACAGCACAGGCCGCTGCCAAAGCCATGAAGAAACGCGGTGGCGGGGCAATCGTGCAAACAGGTTCGCTTTGGGCCATTCAGGCCATTGGCGCAACTCCATCTGCCGCTTACTCCGCAGCGAATGCCGGTGTTCATGCGATGGTGCGAAACCTTGCGATTGAACTTGCTGGTGATAATATCCGGATCAACGCAGTGGCGCCCGCGGTTGTTGAAACTCCGGTTTACAACACCTTTTTGACCACGGAAGAGGTGGAACAAACACTGCCAACCTTTAATGCATTTCATCCACTGGGACGAAATGGTAAACCCGGCGATATCGCGGATTCACTGCTGTTTCTTGCCTCAGACAAGGCATCGTGGATCACAGGGCAGGTGCTATCTGTGGACGGCGGCGTTACCGCCGGACGGCAATAATAGACGAAAAGGATCATCATCATGTACGTTAACGCATATTTTTCAGAACGCGTCGTCATCCGCCCGGGCGACAGAGAATGGGTTAATTCGCCGAAAAATGGCGTTGACCGAATGATGCTTGACCGGATCGGGGGCGAAGTTGCGCGCGCAACAACGATTGTTCGCTTCGCCCCTGACTCGCAGTTTTCAGAACATGAACACACGGGCGGAGAAGAGTTTTTTGTTCTGGATGGCGTCTTTTCTGACGAAAGCGGCGACTATCCCGCAGGCACATATGTGCGCAATCCTATCGGAACGCGTCATACGCCGCACAGCAAAGAAGGTTGCACAATATTTGTGAAACTGCAGCAATTCGCAGAAGATGATCAGCGTCAATTCTCGATAGACACGAAAACCGCAACCTTTTTGCAAGGGAGCGTTGATGGGCTGACCGTTCTTCCGCTGCATCAGCATGGAACTGAATCTGCCGCCCTCGTTCGTTGGGCACCGGGAACAAAGTTTGTGCCGCACACGCATTGGGGTGGGGAAGAGATTCTTGTGCTGGAAGGCACTTTTCAGGATGAACATGGCGATTATCCGGCTGGCACGTGGCTGCGCAGTCCACATATGTCACAGCATCATCCCTATTCAGAAGAGGGTTGCCTCATCTACGTGAAAAAGGGTCATCTGGCGGAACTGAGCAAAGCCGAGATTGCAAGTTAAGGAACATCACAAAAACGTTACGCCGCCGCATTGCTAGTCTTTGTAGTGCACTTGAACTTTTCGTGAAATAGTGATCAGGTTAGCGTTAACAATGTCAGATTCCCGGCGTAAAAGCCGGGAATTCGGCGTGTTAAAATTAGGAAGGACAAGTTCAAAGCTTTGATGTCAGGTTGCTAATACGGCGCATAAGAGCCTAAGCTTTCCACTTAATTACAAAAAAATGCTCTGGGAGGATACTATGAAATTGAAGTCACTTAGTCTCGCGCTTGCGTCGACCATCGCTTTTACAAGCACGGCCTACGCGCAAACGGAAATACAGTGGTGGCATGCTTTCACTGGCCGTTTGGGGGATTTGCTCGCCGAGCAGGTTGAACAATTCAACACAAGCCAGAATGATTACACAATTGTTGCCTCTCACAAGGGAAACTACTCTGAAACGCTAAACGCGGGAATCGCCGCATTTCGCGCGGGTGAACAACCCCATATTCTGATGGTGTTTGAGGTTGGCACAGCAACGATGATGGCTGCTGGCGGTGCGATCAAACCTGTTTACGAAGTAATGGCCGAAGGCGGGGCCGCGTTTGATTCTGACGGCTACATGGGGGCCGTAAAAGGGTATTACACTACAACCGAAGGCGACATGCTTTCGCTGCCCTACAACTCTTCTACGCCGGTTCTTTACGTGAATCGTAACGCTTTTGCCGATGCGGGGCTTGACCCGGACACGGACCTTTCAACATGGCAGAATGTTGATGCAGCACTTACCGCTTTGAAAGAGGGCGGAAGCACATGTCCGCTAACAACAGCCTGGCAAAGCTGGGTGCATCTCGAAAACATGTCAGCCTATCATAACGTGCCGTTTGCAACAAAAGACAACGGTTTCGCAGGGCTGGATACCGAATTGGCCTTCAACGGCCCGGTTCAGGTCCAGCATGTTCAGATGATGGGCGATTGGGCGGCTGATGGCCGGTTTATCTATGCGGGTCGTCGCAATGAAGGTGGTGCAAACTTCCGCGCCGGGGAATGCGCACTTTTCACTGAATCCTCAGCCGGTTATGCCGGTGTGAAAGCTGAGGCGCAATTTGACTTTGAAATTCGTCCGTTGCCGTATTGGGATGGCGTCGACGGCGCACCGCAAAACACGATCATCGGTGGGTCTTCGCTTTGGGTTCTGTCCGGTCACGAGTCAGAAGAATACAAAGGCGTTTCTGAATTCCTGAGCTTCCTGTCGACCTCTGACATTCAGTCGAAATGGCATCAGAACACCGGGTATCTTCCCATCACGATAGCCGCTGCTGAACAGACCAAGGCCGAAGGGTTTTATGATGAAAACCCGGGAACCGAGATTGCGGGTATGCAGATGACTGCAAATGCGCCAACCCCGAACTCTAAAGGTCTGCGCCTAGGGTCTTTTGACCAGATCCGGGGTATTATCGACGAAGAACTCGAGGCTGTCTGGGCTGGCGATAAAACGGCGCAAGCCGCTTTGGATAGCGCGGTAGAACGTGGCAATGTTCTGTTGCGCCGCTTTGAGCAAGCGAACCAGTAGTGAATTAGGTGTGGCCCCAGAAATTGGGGCCATGCTAACTGCTTGGTATGGAAAAACGCGTCACCTTTAAAGGCTGGCTATTGCCAATCTGTCTTCTGCTTCCGCAGGTGATTGTTACAGCTGTGTTTTTCTTTTATCCGGCGGGGCAGGCGGTTTGGCAGTCGCTTTTCATACCGGACCCTTTTGGGCTTAAATCCCAGTTTGTTGGTCTTGGAAACTTTGAATTTCTGCTGGGTGATCCCTACTATCGTGCGGCTTTCACAACGACGGCGGTTTTTTCAATTCTCGTGACGGTTGCCTCGCTTGGGATGGCGCTGTTTCTTGCGGTTCTTGCAGATCGGCTGATCAAAGGCTCTGGCGTGTACAGAACTTTGCTGATCTGGCCCTATGCCGTTGCACCTGCGGTGGCGGGGGTGCTCTGGCTTTTCATGTTCAACACGCGGGTTGGTGTGGTTTCCTGGTATCTGGGTGTGCTTGGATATGACTGGAACCATGTCCTGAACGAGGCCGAGGCGATGGGACTGGTCGTTGCCGCATCGTCCTGGGGCAGGGTCAGTTACAACTTTCTTTTCTTTCTGGCGGGGCTTCAGGCGATCCCGAAATCGGTGATCGAAGCTGCGGCAATTGACGGCGCGCGGTTCTGGACGCGGTTTCGCACAATCGTTTTCCCGCTCTTGTCGCCTACAACGTTTTTTCTGCTGGTCGTAAACATCGTCTATGCATTCTTTGAAACCTTTGGTGTGATCCACACTATCACCTCTGGTGGGCCGCAACAGGCGACGACCATTCTTGTTTACAAGGTTTTTGCTGACGGTTTTGTCGGGCAGGACCTGGGTTCCTCCGCCGCGCAGTCGGTCATTTTGCTGGTCGTGGTTGGTCTGCTTACAGTCATACAGTTCAAATTCATCGAGCGTCGGGTGCACTACTGATGGCGGGGCGGGATCAACATGGCATGGTGCAGAAACGGGGCGTGGGCCACTGGTTCACGCATCTGGGGTTGATCATTGGTGTTCTGATTATCTTTTTCCCGATCTGGCTCGCTTTTGTCGCCTCGACCGTGACGCAGCCCGAAATCGTGCATCCACCCATGCCACTTTGGCCGGGAGACCAGTTTTTCAACAATTACCGGGATGCGCTGGTATCCGGTGTGAATGCACCGGTCGCGAAGATGCTTCTGAATTCATTCATCATGGCGATGGGAATTGCGCTTGGTAAAATTCTGATCTCGCTGCTGTCTGCCTTTGCGATTGTTTATTTCCGCTTTCCGGGGCGCAAAGTGTTTTTCTGGCTGATTTTCCTTACGCTGATGTTGCCCGTCGAGGTGCGTATTGTGCCGACCTACGAGGTTGTTGCCGGCTTTGGCATGCTCAACAGTTATTCGGGGTTGATCTTTCCGCTGATCGCCTCGGCCACAGCAACTTTCCTGTTCCGGCAATTTTTTATGACAGTGCCGGACGAACTGGCCGAGGCCGCGCGGGTTGATGGCGCACGTCCCATGCGGTTTTTTTGGGATATCCTTTTGCCAATGAGCCGCACAAATATTGCGGCCCTTTTTGTCATCCTCTTTATCTATGGCTGGAACCAATATCTCTGGCCGCTGCTGATCACGACTGACCCGTCAATGAACACCATTGTTATGGGTATCAAGCAGATGTTCCCGTCCGGCGATGATATCGCCGATTGGCCGGTCATCATGGCGACATCCATTCTGGCGATGCTACCGCCAATTATTGTCGTGATTTCAATGCAGAAACTTTTTATCCGCGGGCTTGTGGACAGCGAGAAGTAACCAATGGCAACAGTCAAACTCAGCAACCTCAAGAAAAGCTTCGGCAAGACCGATGTTATTCATGGCGTCGATATCGATATTTCTGATGGGGAATTCATCGTGATTGTTGGCCCATCTGGATGTGGGAAGTCCACGCTTTTACGCATGGTCGCAGGCCTTGAAACGGTCACAAGCGGCGAGGTGCAGATTAACGGCGCCGGCGTGAATGAGAAGGAGCCTATGGACCGGAACATTGCGATGGTGTTTCAGAACTACGCGCTTTATCCGCATATGAACGTCTTTGACAACATGGCCTATGGGCTGAAAATTGCAAAAACTCCAAAGGCAGAGATTGCAGAGCGGGTTCAAAGTGCCGCGAAACTGTTACAGCTTGAAGAATACCTGACACGCAAACCGCGCGAATTGTCCGGTGGCCAACGCCAAAGGGTCGCGATGGGGCGGGCGATTGTGCGAAAGCCGGATGTGTTTTTGTTTGATGAACCCCTGTCAAATCTTGATGCAAAACTACGTGTCCAGATGCGGTTGGAGATCAAGCAATTGCAACGCTCACTTGGTGTGACCTCGCTTTACGTTACGCATGATCAGGTCGAGGCGATGACGCTTGCGGACCGGATGATTGTGATGAACGGCGGTATCGCGGATCAGATTGGCGCACCGCTTGAGGTTTACGCAAATCCTCAGACGGAGTTTGTCGCTGGATTCATCGGGTCACCCGCGACGAATTTTTTGCCAGCGGCCCTTGTGTCGGGCGCACCAGCAGGAACAACCGTGGGCGTGCGGCCAGAGCATGCCACGCTGACAACTCCGGACCATGGCCTTGTAGAGGGGCAAGTCAGCTACAGCGAAGCGCTTGGTTCTGAAACGCTGGTGCATCTGAGGCTTTCCTCAGACGCAGCCTTTACTGTACGCCAGA
>Ga0316204_10003640_pt1 | contig 30073 bp, 36 predicted proteins | sample 6monrhotite_MG_2_FD_205661 | JGI IMG/M metagenome (GOLD analysis project Ga0316204, IMG submission 205661) | Microbial mat bacterial communities from mineral coupon in-situ incubated in ocean water Damariscotta River, Maine, United States -... | ecosystem: Environmental > Aquatic > Marine >...
AATAATGAACGACCTAACATGGCTATCGGTGGCATTACTCCAGCTCAGAAACTGGCGTTAGCTGCATAACCTCTACTTTTAACTTCGGTTAAAAATGGGGGGATTACCCCAATAGGAACAGTCCTTGCACCAGTAGCAAACATTATGGGGTTAGATGAAGATGACGAATGACTGCTCCTTTAATCGGGCGATTCAGAACCTGAAAAGGCGTCACACTCTACTCAGGCAAATCAGCTCCAGGCTTTGAGGTATTCATCCAGATGCGGACGGGATTCGGACTCAGCTTCCAGATAGTTGCGTACACCGTGAATCGCACGGGCATAAGCACCTTCGGAGAGAGCGCCAGCGAACAATTGGTGGCGCAGGAAGATCAGCATGGTGGAGAGCACATCGGTTTCACAATAGTCACGGATGGCATCAATCTGGCCGGCCTCAAACATCTCACGCACATTATCACCGGCAGTTTCAAGCTTGCCCGGCACATTGAATACAGCAGCCACTTCATCCATCGAACAACGGGCCGATGCACCAAAATCAGAGAGCACCTCCAAAAGATCGCAGTGATACTCTTTGGAGTAGCGCGTATCATAGTTATTCCATTTATCCCCCTGAGTGAACCAGCGGGGAGAGGATATGCCATGTGCCATAGCCCTGTATTTCAGGACAGGAATATCAAAACCGCGACCGTTAAAACTGACCAGTTGTGGAGCACGCTTCTCAATCAACTGAAAGAAACCTTCGAGTATCTCGAACTCCGAACTCTTCTTCTCTCCACCGGAGGCAAGCTGACGCATCACCAGTTCACTACCCTCCTCTCCAGGCTCACGGATCAGGTGACCGTAAGAGATGGCCACCACCTGATGAAATGGCTGGCGTGGAAAATCATTGCGCCCTTCGGTTTTCTCCAGGAAGTAATCAGTGAGTCCTTCCCGGGCCTCCGCATCGGTAAGATCAGGCAAACGCAGTATCCGCCGTGCTGCATCGGCATCCACGACAGTCTCTATATCGAAAACAATCACATCACGCCGCATCTTTTTCTCCCCTTCGTTTCAGAAATCGCATCAACAGTTCCCGCTCCCCCAGTATTAAAGCAGAAACAAGGAAAACTGCGACAGCACCGACTATGGCCACCGACAGCCATGCAAACTGCATCAAACCATCTGTCGGAAATTCCCATAACGATTCAAAACCAACCAGCCCCAGCAGCATCAGCAGACTTGCAGCAACAGCACTGACCAGTTTTCTGAGTGATTTGGCCGTGTAGAGTGAACCGTATGTTCTGGTGAGACGAAGATAGAGTAGCAACACATTCACAAATGCCGCCAATGACGTTGCCAATGCCAGCCCTACATAGGCCCAGAACTGCATCAGAATCACTGCCAGTACTATATTCACCGCCACACTGACCGCAGCATAGCGCATCGGTGCTTTCGCATCCTTATCCGCATAACAGGCACTAGCCAGAAGTTTTGCCCAACAGAATGCAATCAGCCCAACGGCATAAGCCTGCAAAGTTTGTGAGGTAGCGATAGTGTCAGCATGAGTAAATGCACCGCGCTCAAACAGGGTAACCACAATCGGCTCGGCCAGATATAATGCGCCAACCACAGCCGGCAGGGTAATCCATGTCAGCCAGACCAGACCTGAACGCAGATCCTCACCTGCCGCATGTTTATCACCTCTGGAGAGATGGGCTGTGAGTGTAGGCAACAGGGCCGTGCTCATGGCGATGCCGAACAGCGCCAGTGGCAGCTGCACGATACGATCTGAATAATAGAGATAGGAGACAGCGCCGGTTTCCAACAGTGTCGCCAGAATCGTACCTACAAGGATATTGATTTGTACTGCTGCGATAGCGAGTACAGCCGGGCCGAACAACGTCAGCGTTTCGATAATAGCGGCCTGTCGGAAATTAAAACTCAGCCTCGGCACCCAGCCTATACGCTTCAGGGCTGGGAACTGGATGGCCAACTGCAAAAAGCCTCCCAACAAAACTCCAATAGCCAATGCCAATGCCGGATTATCAAATGACGGGGCCAGCACAACTGCTGCAAAGATAATCGCCACATTCAAGAGTGCAGGACTGGCAGCCGGAACCGCAAACTGCTTATAGGTGTTGAGTACAGCCCAGGCCAGTGCAGCCAGCGAGATCATGGCAAGGTAGGGGAACATCCAGCGCGCCAGCTCCAGCGCCATGGCCCAACGATCCGGTTCATCGGCAAAACCCGGTGCAAAGAGATAGAGCAGCCACGGCATGGCCAGCATACCCAGCAGAGTGAATAGCGTTAGAATAATCAGCAGCAGCGTTGCCAGAGCATCAAGAAACTGGAACGCCTCTTTCTCACCCTTCTGCCGCTCATCCGAAAGTACCGGCACCAAAGCTACGGTAAGCGTGCCCTCGGCAAACATGCGACGGAAGAAATTGGGCAGTTTAAGTGCCACGAAAAAGGCATCCGCCATAAGGCCTGCACCCAGTACTCGTGCCAGCAGAATATCACGAACAAAGCCGAGGATGCGGGAAAGCATCGTCCAACTGCCGATTTTCGAGGCGGCACGAAGCAGGCCAGAGGCGCTTGCGCCCGAGTCCTGATTTGACTTGTCCTGATCTGTCGCCATAATCCGCCGCCCTTTATCCGGCCTCATTGAGGTCCAGAGCGAACCTAGCGTCGCACAGGACGAAGGGCGAGCCCGATGGCGCAAGCCTTCAGCTCACAGTTTTTTGGAATAGTCCAAGGGGGTGATGTTTTTACATGCCAGGAATTAGAGTAAACCCTGAAGAGCCATTTGAAATCGCACTTAAGCGCTTTCGTAAGCAGGTTGAGAAAGGTGGCGTCATATCCGAATGCCGTCGTCGCGAAGCTTATGAAAAACCTTCTATCGCTAAAAAGCGTAAAGAAGCAGCTGCACGTAAACGTCTAATGAAACGTCTACGTCGTGTACGTATGCGCGAGAACCGCGACTACTAAGTTCGCCCTTGTGCAACAGAAGATAGAATGCCGGGCCTTTGTGTCCGGCATTTTTTGTTTATACTTACCCTTTCAACGTCCAACGGAGTCTCACCATGCTGCAACAGTTAACCGATGATATGAAAGCCGCGATGAAAGCAGGTGATAAACTTCGCCTCTCCTCTATTCGCATGCTGCGTGCAGCAATCAAGGATAAAGAGATCGAAATCGGTCATGCTCTTGATGAAGGCGAAGCCATTGCCGTAGTCGGGAAGTTGCTGAAACAGCGCCTTGATGCAGCCAACCAGTATGCTGAGGCTGATCGTGCAGACCTGCAGGATAAGGAACTGGCTGAAGCTGCTATTTTCCAGGCCTATATGCCCGAGCCACTCTCCGAGGATGAACTGACCGCAATCATTGACCAGGCGATAGTCGATACTGCTGCGAGCAGCATGCGTGATATGGGCAAGGTCATGACGATCGTGAAAGAAAAAGCAGAAGGGCGCGCCGACATGGGTAAATTATCAGGCATCGTCAAGGCTCGCCTGGGTTAAATAAAGTCACCCACTTGCATATCACCAGCTTCGCTACTACATAAGAGTGTATGGCTAACTTTCCACCTTCATTCCTTGATGAGGTACTTTCGCGCACCGATCTGGTGGAAATTGTCGCGCGCCATGTTGAACTGAAAAAATCCGGTTCCAATCTGATGGGCCTCTGCCCGTTCCACAATGAAAAATCCCCCTCCTTCTCGGTCTCCGCCGACAAACAACTTTTTTACTGCTTTGGTTGCGGCAAGGGAGGTGGCGCATTCCAGTTCCTTATGGATCACGATGGCTACTCCTTCCCTGAAGCTGTGGAATACCTGGCTGAAAAACTCGGCATGGAAATCCCTCAGGACAAGCAGCGGAAACCGGGGGATGAAGCGCGCCAGAAGAAGGCATACGAGATGCTTGAAGCTGCGTCTCAGGCTATGAGTCGTAGCCTTTCCGGCCCCCAGGGGAGCCAGGCTGCTGAATACCTGAAGCAACGTGGATTGGAGCCAGCAATTATTCGCGATTATGGCCTGGGCTACACCCCTGCAGGCTATGGTTTCATGAACAAGGTATTCGGCAATGATGCCCGTACCAGTGCCCAGCTTGAGGCGATTGGTCTGCTATTCAAAGGTGATCACGGTTACGGTGATCGTTTCCGTGACCGTCTGATGTTCACCATCCGTGATCGGCGTGGCCGTGTCGTCGGCTTTGGCGGCCGTGTACTGGGCGATGGTCAACCGAAATACCTGAATTCTCCGGAAACCAACTGGTTTCATAAATCAGAACTGCTCTACGGCTTTTCCGAGCACAGAGATTCCATTCGCAAGGCCAAACAGCTGGTTGTTGTTGAAGGATATATGGATGTGCTCGCACTGGCAGCACACGATCTGAAAACAGGTCTGGCTCCACTGGGAACAGCCATAGGTGAATCCCAGATCCGTGAGATCTTCCGCCTTTGCGATTCACCCGTATTCTCTTTCGATGGTGATCGTGCAGGCCGCCAGGCAGCCTGGCGGGCATTGGAAAAGATGATGCCGCTACTGAAAGCGGAACTGACGCCGCGCTTTCTCTATCTTCCGGATGGGGAAGACCCTGATTCTTTGCTCAAGGCCGAAGGCGGCGACGCCTTTCAGAGACGCCTGACCGATGAGAGCAAGCCGGTTCTGGAGACCTGGATGATGGGACTCAAGCTATTGGCAGGCCAGGGCGCAGACGGTCGGGCACGCATGGCCAAAAAGGCTGATACCATGCTCTCCACAATGACCGATGGCTATTTACGTCAGGCATGGCAACAGGAGGTCGAGCGAGGCACGGGCATTTCACTGCAACAGCAACGGCGCCAGAGTAGTGGCCGAGCTTCTGAGCAGGCTAGCAGGCCAGTTCCCGAACTGAACAAGATTGAGGAGCGTTTCATTGCAGGACTGATGCAAAAAAACGAGCGTTTCCGGAACCTTCCTGATTTTGCCCAGAACTTTTTCATTGACAATGCCGGGGTAAGATCGTTATACATACGCGCTTTTTCGATAATTGCGGCTGCCGAAGACAATAATACCGACATCGCGAGACAACTGACTCAGGAACTTCCTGATAGTCAGACATTGATTTCTCGCTGGGTGAATCAGGCCACCGTTCAGGATATTGAATACGAAAGTTTATTATTGGATATGGAAGCCAATGATATTCGTTGGCATTTAAATCGCGGGCCTGGCCTGAGTGAAACTGTGCGACTTAAAAACCGCATGGGAGCGATAAAAGACCAACAACGCAAACTGACTGAACTGTTGAACGAAACGGGAGCTTAAACGCATGTCGAATAAACCAGAGCAAGTTACTATCCGCGAACTTGGCACCCTGATGGCCAAAGGAAAACAGGCCGGATACATCACTTACGATGAGTTAAATAAACATCTACCTGGCGATCTGGTATCTGCCGATCGTGTTGAGCAACTGATCAATGTGTTCACCGAAATGGGTGTTGAAGTTGTTGACCCTGAGCGTGCCCCTACCGGCGCCTATGCCATGCGCAAGGATCGTTTGCGTAAAGAAGACTCAGCTCTTCGTGCTGATACCTCGCAACTTGGCACCGTAGTCCGCATCGATGACCCGGTCCGCATGTATCTGCGCGAGATGGGAACGGTTGAACTACTGACCCGTGAGGGTGAAATCGAAATTGCACGCCGTATCGAAGAAGGGCGCATGCAGATCCATGAATCGATCTGTCTTTGCCCTTCCACATTCCGTGAGATCATGCTGCTTGGTGAGCGGATTATCGAAATCCGTGACGAAGCGCAGGAAACCGGTGAGGAACCCAGCTTCCGTGACATTATTGATGTCGATGAAAAGGTCGTGAATGCTGCGGCGATTAAAGAATACGAAAATCGCATGAACCGCAGTGAAGATGAAGATGAAGATCAAGATCAAGATGAGCCAAAACTCGACGGTGAACAGCTCTCAGAAGCGATCAAGGCACGCACAGCAACACCTGATGGCACACCCATGATGGAAACCATCATCACGAAAGAAGAACAGCTGGAAGAGGCATTGGGTCACTTTGCCAACGCCAAAGAGTTTCATGACCAATTTATTGAAATCAAGGGTAAACTGGCCAAAAAGCCGACCGATGCAAAACTGTTAGCCAAAAGCCGGGAAGTGCTTGATGGCATGCTCATGGAACTGGTGAGCATTCCATTCTCGCCTCGTCAACTTGATCAACTGGTTCAGCGCTTTAAAAATGCCGTTGAACGTGTCCGCCGCTTTGAACGCACCATTCGCGATCATGCGCTGAAGGCAAAAATGCCACGCAAACTGTTCCTGGAAACATTCCCGCCCAGCGAAACTGATGAGCGCTGGATCGATGATGCCATGAAGGCAAACAAGGATGCAGCCTGGGTTGAAGCGATTGAACCCGTCACCGGCAAGATCAAGGAAAACCAGCGTCGTCTCAAACGCGTAGAGCAGGAAACCGAGATGGAGGTAGGTGAACTCAAGGATGTGGCGCGCAAGCTGACCATGGGTGAAGCCAAGATGCGTCAGGCCAAGAGGGAGATGATCGAAGCCAACCTGCGTCTGGTGATCTCTATTGCCAAAAAATACACCAACCGTGGACTCGGATTCCTTGACCTGATCCAGGAAGGCAACATCGGCCTGATGAAGGCCGTAGAAAAATTCGAATGGCGCCGTGGTTACAAGTTCTCCACCTATGCAACATGGTGGATTCGTCAGGCCATTACCCGCTCAATTGCCGATCAGGCGCGTACGATTCGTATTCCTGTACACATGATTGAAACCATCAATAAAATGATGCGCGTTTCCCGTCAGATTGCACAGGAAATTGGTCGCGAGCCGACTCCGGAAGAGCTGGCCGAACATCTGGAGCTACCGGTTGAAAAGGTTTTGCAGATCCTGGAAGTTGCCAAAGAGCCGGTTTCTCTGGAAACGCCGATTGGTGATGATGAAGATTCCCAGCTTGGTGACTTTGTTGAAGATGACAATGCCGAAAACCCTCTGGATTCAGCGGTAAGTGCAGCGCTGGCAGAAGCAACACTGGAAGTACTGGAAAACCTTACTGACCGTGAACAGAAGGTACTGCGCATGCGTTTCGGTATAGGCATGAATACCGACCACACGCTGGAAGAGGTCGGCAAACAGTTTGGCGTAACACGTGAGCGTATACGTCAGATTGAAGCCAAGGCACTGCGCAAGCTGCGTCATCCTTCCCGTGCGCAGAAGCTGAAAACCTTTGCAGATACACCCGATACCATTGCTCAGGTTGACTCCATCCGCTAAGCAAGGATTGATTATCAATGTAATCATCAAAAGGGGCTCGTTTGAGCCCCTTTTTTTTCCATCTGATTGTAAACAGCTATTTCCTCTGCTATAAACAAACAACTACTGCTTTTTTCCCCAGGGAAAAAGTGAGGCGAAGTAGAGCAGCGATTCACAACAGCCTCATTCGAGGAGTGATCATGAATCAATCATCCGACAAAACAGATCATGAACAAAAGATCCCCATTTCAGCGAATGAACAGAAGACAGAAAAATCCGAACAAACCGAACGCAGACTAACCCCCTTTGAAGAAGCAGAGCATATGTTTGATAGTTTATTTAAAGAGCGATGGATACGACCGTTTAACATCGCCCACCCCTTCTGGCATGAGATGCCAACGCCATTTCTAAGTCGATTATCCCCGCGGGTCGACATCATCAATCGCGATGACAAGGTCATTTTACGGGCACAAATTCCAGGCGTAGCCAAACAAGATATTGATCTCTCCATGAGTGATAACACGGTTACCATTACAGGTCATACAAGCCATGAACATAAAGAAGAGCGGGATGACTATTATCGTCGTGAATGCTCCAGTGGTTCTTTCTCGCGCACGATCTCCTTGCCAGATAACATTGATGGCAGCAAAGCAAAAGCCACGTTCAATAATGGCATGCTTGAGCTGACCATCCCTAAAAATGAGACCTCAAAACGACATAGCGTTCCAATAGAGTGATGACGGATCCGGCACAGGAGAGGAGCAGAGATGATACAGATAGATGAAACCATAGAGATCACGCCTGAAATACGACAGCTGTTGATCGCTGAAGAAGCATACCGCATTTCAGAACAACGCGGCTTTAAGGGGGAGTGTCCTCTACATGACTGGTTAGAAGCCGAGGCTAAAGTCGATCACATCTATGGCAAGCCAACAACTACGCATTAATCTCGCTATTGCCATGAAATCAGGCAAACAGATGAGATGCTTATGATTGAGTTAACCGTGAGTTTTATGGCTTAAAACAACCAACATGCCAGAACCCTCCGGGTTATTCCTCCCACAAGCCATAGCCCGGAATATTCACGTCATTCTCATCAAATCGCCCCTTTGAAGCTCCTGGATGACAAGCAAGACAGCGGGCACTCGAACGCACACTGGCGTTACCTGAAATCATGTGCGAAGGTATTTCTTCGTGTTTATACAGGATATAAGACAATCTGGAGATTCTGAGCGGGGCTTCATGCTCCCTGACAGAGGCCAGAATAGAGTGACTTTTTCGGTGAGATCTGACATCAGCTGACTCATCAATCAAATATTCGGTTATTTTGTCGTGAACCTTCTGACTCAGCTCAGCATTCTCATCAAAATGGTCATCGAGTGAGCCCATCATCCTTTGCCATGATCGGGCCGGAAGCCAGCCCGGCTGATAGGCAAAATGGCATGCGCCACATTCATTTTCATACTGCTTATTGACCACTGCAGGCAAGGTGGGGGTAGGCTGAAGCAGCGCGGGCCAGAAAGGACCCTTGTCGATAAGCAAAGGCACAGAAACCGACAGTGTCACCGTACATGCCATGATCATGGCACCAAACAGGATGCTTTTATTCATATCATACTTCTACTATTTACTACTCTATTCACTTTGGAAATAGGAAAGAAAGTCTCCCTTCTCCTGCACGCTACACTCACGCCCCAGCGTCCACTTGCAGTTGCGCAGAAACCATTTTTCGATCTTCTCAGCATCATTGAATCGCAGTCCATTCACACTTACGGCCATGGGCTCAATGATCTTGCCTGTCCTTATATGGGAACCGACTTGTGAAATACTGGCCGTGTGACAGCTCGCGCACTGCACGGGTTTCCCGGACTTCTTCTGGATAAAGCTTTGCGTCCACATCTGCTTTCCACGGTCCGCACTGAATGCGCCAGCCCCATCAGCCCGATAACCATCCTGAAGCTGTGTAATCACCGTTTCAGACGCCTGAGCGGACCAGGCAGCCATACAGAGCAGTACAAATATAAGCATTTTCATATCTTGTCCTTCCCACCTTTTTTGTAGCCGGTAATCATTGCTCCGATCAGGTTCTGTTTCTGCAATACCGTTTCAACCACAACACCTGCCAGATGAAATATTGCAGCGCACATCAAGAGATCGGCTGTCAATCCATGCAGCTCTTCTATCAACAACGACACTTCAAGACTCACATCAGACAACATACTGACACTGTTTTCCAGGGCGTAGAGCAGTAAACCACTCATCGTTAACAGCAGTAATCCTGCCAGCAGGAAAAAAATCATCATGCTTCCAGCTGGCGTATGACCTGTATAGTGCGAAGCGCGCAGATGGGCCAGAGCGCGAAGATGCTCTACCACCTGTTTGAATGAATAGTAAAAATCAGAGAAGCGCGCGTGCTCAGCACCTATTACACCCCAGAACAACCTGAATATGATTAGCCCCAGCACAACACTGCCCGCCAGCACATGGAGGATGAGCCGCTCATCCTCCATGATATAGGCAATCAGGAAGCATACCACCAACAGCCAGTGGAAAATCCGAAGCAGAGGATCCCAAACCAGCACTTGGTTTTCATGATGCATAGCTTTAATTACTCAGCAGGAGATACAACCTGATCTTTGGGTGTAGGCCGCCAGGTACCCTGTTTGATATAACCTGGAATTTGCGCCGAATACTTGTTAAAACGGCCGCCAATCGCTTCACGATGGCACGCATCACAACGGCCAAAAGAGGTAACTTTCGGGTTACCCATTACCATCGAAGGGTGAACCGTATCATGCAGTAATTTATAATAGGCCGTGTCACTGATGCGCAGAGGGGTTTCATCCTCTTTCAGCAGATTCGTCATTGCGTCTGCATAGTAATTATCAACCCGGTCTCCTGCATTTTCTTGCAGGTAGGTTGATATCTCAGTCGCTTCTTTTGCATTCATTTCAGCATTATCCCCGAAATGATCATCCAGCTGATTCATCATCTTCTTCCATGAACGGGCGGGTAAAAGGCTAGGCATATACAACATATGACAGGATGCGCAGGCGTTTTCATAAGCTGCGTTCTTCTCCTTGGCTAAAAAGTTCACCTTTGGAATCAGTGGACGCAAAAATGTCAGGTCCTCAACATCCAGCCAATAACTACGTGTCGCTGCCAGTGTTGCAAAGACCATGGCTCCACCAACCAAACCCCAGAATATCTTTTTATTCACTTTAGAATGACTCCTTTCCCTCTGATCGGGCCATCATATCAGCCCTGTTCATTTTTTCAGATTGAATACCTTGCCACAGCCAGCTTCGACCAACTACCATTTTGATTCAGACAGGCGGAATATGGATGCGTTCGATTGCTGTCGCCATGCGTGTATGCGGATTGATACTTACCTTCGTAGCAAAGATTGAACCGCCCCTCTCTACAGCCTCAAAGCGCTGCGGCAGTCGCCGCACCATACGATAGAGCGCCCCCTCCACCTTCATGCCGATAATCGACTGATAGGAGCCGGTCATACCCAGATCTGTCTGGTAAGCCGTGCCCGAGGCATGGATGATTTCATCACAGGTTGGGACATGGGTGTGAGTCCCATAAACAAAGGAGGCACGACCATCCAGATACCACCCCATGCCCATCTTCTCACTGGTGGCTTCAGCATGCATATCGACAATCACTGCGCTCACATCATCAGGAATTTCATCCATAGCCCGATCTACAGCAGCAAAGGGACAGTCCCATGGACCCATAAAGGTCTGGCCGATCAGATTAATCACTGCAATTTTATGACCTGCTGCCGTCTCTTTCACCGTCCAGCCTCGCCCCGGTGCAAATGCGGTAAAGTTCATTGGGCGCACATAACGATCATCTTCATCAATCAGTTCCAGAAACTCTCGCTGATCCCAGCAGTGGTTACCATTGGTCATCACATCCACGCCTAGCTTGAACATCTCTGAGGCCACTCTTTGATTAAGGCCGAATCCATGCGCCAGATTTTCACCGTTAGCCACGACAAAATCAATCTGGTGCGCATGAATCAACGCTGGCAGGTGCTCAGTCAAAGCCCTGCGCCCGGCTTTGCCGATTATATCCCCGATAGCCAGTATCTTCAGCGTTTCGGACATTCGATCACCTCTTTTTCCGTAATAATACAGTTCATCGGCATATCATGCCTTTCTGTCGGCAGCTGTGTCACTTCCTGACAGGAAAAAGCCAGCCCGATAATCTGGTGAATATGCTCATGATGCCGGGCCAGCCAGAAATCAAAACAGCCCTTGCCCATACCCAGGCGATTCCCCTCCCTGTCAAATGCAGTCAAAGGGCATAACAGTGTCGTCAGCCCCTGTTTCCCATCCCAGATTGTCCCGCCATCCGGCTCAAGTATGCCGAACAAACCTGTTTGCCACAGCGTCGCTTCGGAGATCTCATGCCACTCCATATGTTCATGGTGGTGGGTAACCGGTGCAAACAGCCTGTAATCACCGGATTCCAACAAGCCATCCGTTGCCACTTCAGATGGCATGGAGCGGTAGATCAGCAGGTTTCGGGGCTGTTCGGGCTGCACTGAAAGGTGATCAAACAGTGATGTAAGGATCGTGTGTGAGAAATGACTGCGCTGCTTTTTACTGAGAGATTTCCTCTGAAGCAATGCAGAGGCGCGTATTTGAGCTTTGTCCATCAGATATCCTGTTGTGTGGTTAAAAGGGAATACCGGAAAGTCAGGGCGCCCCCGCGTTGGCGTAATAGCAAGAAGTCGACGAACCCTCTAACAAGAGGTGGGTGCTGCACTCCGGCTTCAGGTATCTCCATCAGGAGACGCACACCGCCAGAGTAGACTGGCTCCCGTTCGACAAGTATCGGCTCAGGCAACATGCTGCCATTCGATCAACGCAGGGGCGCTTTCGCTAAACCTTCTGCTTGTGAGACTACACCGTCTAATGCAGTTATCAAGTCATCCACCCCGTCCACCTTTGACTGATTACTCTTCAGCAATTCACCCGCCAGATTCAAGGCAACCAGCATTAAAAGGCGATCTGAGGCAACGGTAGTCCCCATCTGACGCAGCTCTTCCACATGTTCCTGAACCAGATCTGCTGCTGCCATAACTCCAGCCGGATCTTCATCGGTCAGAATGGTGAATGAACGCCCTAACAGGGTGACCTCAACCGGGTTACTCATGAAGCTTCTCCCTGCTGAGAAATCAGATCATCCAGTTTTTCCATGGCGTGTTCGACACGGGCTTTTGCTTCAAGCTTGTTGTTCTGCAGACCTTCTAGCTCCCCTTCCAGTTTTTGCACCTGATCACGCCGCTTACGCAGCTCACTTTCTGCAATACGCACGACTTCTCGCATACGGTGATTATCTGCGATAATTTTTTCCATATTTCGACGAATCTCTGACAGGTGGTCTGTCAGTTGTTCGATACGTGATTCGAGTGCTTGTTGTGGGGATTCCTGCATAACCCAGACATTGAATCACCAGAGCGATTCAGGGTCAACCATAATAGCGTGACTTTATTCGCTCCAACTACCTTCAATATCAGCCAGAGCAGGAAACCATTCGATCAACCAGCCCGAAATAATACTGAAACTACCCAGAAAAATCATGACACCTACGATAATCAACAGCACTCCTGAAATCTTCTCCACCATATCAAAATGGCGTTTAAATCGCTGCGACCAGCGCAGGAATGCATCGGTTGCAAAAGCTGCAAGAAGAAATGGAATCGCCAGACCAAGGGAGTAGACTGCCAATAAAGCAACCCCGCGTATCATCTCCGCCTGTGCACCGGCAACAGTCAGGATAGCCCCCAGTATAGGGCCGATGCAGGGAGTCCAGCCAAAGGCAAAAGCGGCACCCAGAACCAGAGCACCAAGCCCATGCTTGGAATTTACAGATCCGGCATCAAAACGTGCCTCCATCATCAGAAATGGAATCCTGATAATACCTGCATAATGCAGTCCGAAAACGACAATCACAGCTCCTGCGAGCTTGGCCAGCACCGTCATATTGGAGAGCATCCACTGCCCAATTAGAGACGCTGATGCCCCCAATGCAATAAATACCAGACTGAATCCGGCGATAAACCAGAGCGACTGACTTATTGCATGTCGGCGGGTGGAACTGCTCACAGTATCGTGATGGCGAAGTTCATTCACCGACACTCCGGAGATATAGGAAAGATATGCCGGCACCAACGGCAAAACGCAGGGAGACAAAAATGATAACAGGCCGGCCAACAGCGCCCCTGCAAATGTGACTTCAATCATTAAGTTCTCCATTGCCTGCCGCTCTTAGTCGCAGCGAAAGCAGACTATTACAACACATTTTTCGCAAGCCAGTCAGCATATTCACCGCTCGCATCAAACTCTGACCACACAATCTCGGGGAGCTCGTAAGGGTGATGGCTGCGCAACCATGCCACAACAGCACCACATAGATCAGGTCTGGTTTTGATACCAAGATAATACTCCTGATCCTGCTCCACCTTGCCTTGCCAGCGATAAATCGACAAGCCGGGCCCGGATATCTGCACGCAGGCAGCCAGTTCAGCCTCGAGAAGGCCTCGGGCAAGAGACTCGGAACCTGCCCTGGAAGAGACACTGGTCTTGATAACACAGATTTTCTGCATGCGCCATGATAGCCTGTTCCAGAACAATCGGAAGTATGTTGTGAAGAGACAACCTGCCTGCTAGAAATCACTCGGGAGGAGCAACCATGTCTGAAAACATTACCACTCTCTTGGAAGAAAACCGCAGCTTTGAACCCCCGAAGGGACACAAAGGAAACATCGCATCACTGGCTGAATACGCTTCATTACAAGAGCAATTCAACACTGACTTTGAAGGGACCTGGAAGGGCCTGGCCCATGAACACCTAAGCTGGAGAAAACCCTTCACCAAGGCTCTCGATGACAGCAAAGCCCCCTTTTACAGCTGGTTTAACGATGGCAAACTCAATCTTTCCGAAAACTGCATTGACCGGCACGTCGATGCAGGCCTGGGGGATCGAACGGCTATCATCTGGGAAGGCGAAGATGGTCGTGTACGCCGCATCTCCTACAGTGAGTTGCTTGCAGAGGTTTCCCGGGCAGCCAATGCCCTGAAAAAGATCGGTCTTGAAGCTGGCGACCGCACTATCATCTACATGCCTATGATCCCCGAAGCCGCTATCGCGATGCTGGCCTGTACACGTATCGGTGTTGTGCACTCCGTCGTATTCGGTGCATTCTCTCCACGCGCACTGCGTGACCGCATTCAGGATGCAGAGGCTAAAGTTGTAATCACTGCTGATGGCGGAGGACGCCGCGGTGGAATCCATGCACTGAAGCCGAGTGTAGATGAAGCCCTCTCCGAAACCTGCCCCAGCCTGCAACACGTAGTGATCGTTCGCCATGCAGGCAATGCAATCAACTGGACACCGGGACGTGATATCGATTGGCACGAAGCACTCAAGGCTGAATCCGATATCTGCGAACCTCTGGCTGTAGATGCAGAACATCCTCTGTTTATTCTTTATACATCAGGCTCAACAGGAAAACCCAAAGGTATCCTGCACTCTACCGCCGGCTACCTGTTATGGGCCAGGCTCACCATGCTCTGGTCTTTCGATTTCAGACCGGAATCTGATGTTTTCTGGTGTACCGCCGATGTCGGCTGGATTACCGGCCATACCTATTCGGTCTACGGCCCACTGGCCAATGGCGGTACGACGCTGATGTATGAGGGTGTACCGACCTATCCTGATCCGGGCCGCTTGTGGAAAATATGTGAAGATCACGGCGTGACCATATTTTACACCGCCCCGACCGCGATTCGTGCTTTGAACAAAGCAGGAGATGAGTGGCCGAACAGTTATGATCTTTCCAGACTGCGCGTGCTCGGTACTGTAGGCGAACCGATTAATCCGGAAGCGTGGATGTGGTACTACAATGTTATCGGCAAGGCTCGCTGCCCGATTGTAGATACCTGGTGGCAAACCGAAACAGGTGGTCACATGATTGCACCACTCCCCTTTGCCACGCCAACCAAGCCAGGTTCGGCCACCCTGCCGCTACCCGGCATTGATGTTGCCGTTGTAGATGAATCAGGTGAACCGGTGACCGAAGGTGGCGGTCTGCTCGTCATCCGCAAACCATGGCCATCCATGCTGCGTGGCGTATGGGGCGATGATCAACGCTATATCGATACCTACTGGAAGAGCTTTGAAGGCCGCTACTATTTTGCCGGAGATGGCGCACGCAAGGATGAGGATGGGTATATCTGGATTATGGGACGCGTGGACGATGTATTGAACGTGTCCGGCCACCGCCTCGGCACCATGGAAATTGAGTCTGCACTGGTATCCCATCCAGATGTTGCAGAAGCAGCTGTCATTGGCCGCCCTGATGATATCAAAGGCGAAGCCGTCTGTGCATTCGTCACCCTCAAGTGTGAAGTAAGAGAAGGGCTGGCTGCTGAATTGCGGACACATGTCGGCAGCGAAATCGGTGCCATTGCCAAACCCGATGATATTCGTTTTTCCGATAGTCTGCCGAAAACACGTTCGGGTAAAATCATGCGCCGGCTACTACGTGATATTGCTGCAGGGCGTGAAATCACCTCGGATATATCCACGCTGGAAGATCAGACTGTAATTCAGCAACTGCAACAGGAAAGGGTCTAGGGCAGCCCCCGTCATGAGGCTCAGCTGAAAGGGCAGCATCTATTTCGTCACCCGGTGGGAATCTTCCCTCCGGGTGCACGCTGGTATCTGGCCATCATTGCTGTCATGGCACTGCTCTGTGTTGCCATTCACCTCTCGATTCAGATCCATGTGCAACAACAGGCTGAATCGCTGATTCATCAATGGGGAGAAGATGCGGGGGTTGAGATCGGAGATGTCCGCTACCATCTGTTAAGAAACGGCCTGATACTGCAAGATATAAGGCTGAGTCGGGATAAAGATACCCTCTCGATCAAACATATGTTCATTCGTGCCAACCCGAAACTGCTTACGGGAAGCTCACCGCAAATCGGCCATGCCGAAATTACTGGTTTCGGCGCTGTACTCTGGAACCCGGAACGCTCAGCTGCGTGGCAGAGCGACCAGAAACTGATGCGCCTCTGGAAAGCAACCCGGACCCTCCTCATTTCCAAGGGTTCACTCACTTTACACCTGAAGGGGCTGAACGATCCTGCCATCACACTCAATGCCGTCTCATTAGAGCAAGATGTGCAAAAGGGTATTCGCAAGATCACAGCCAGTGCCCGGCTCGCCGGCGCTCCTCTGAAATATCACTCTCTCTCCTATGACAACCCACTCGAACAACATCAGTGGATGGTAAAAGGCAGCCTGGATTGGCTGAATATCGACAGCGAGCTGATCTCCTCGGCACTGGGCGTGAGCAAAACGTCGGGTATATTGTCAGGTCAGACAAGCTGGACCATAAACAAACAGGCCAACACTATTATTCAGGGCAAAGCGGAGCTTGCTGACACAATCAATACGCCATCCACACAACAGCTCAGCTGGTCCGGTAAACAGAGCGACGGTAACTGGAACATCGTCACGGAATCCAGCGCCTGGCCTGTTCAGCCATGGGCTGAAAACCTGCCTGCCTATGCTGACAAACAACTCAAACACGGGCTGCTTGATGCAAAACTCCACTGGCGGCAGCAAGAAGGAAGATGGCGACTCTCCACCGCACAAGCCAGCCTTCACCATGTAAGCTATGCAGGCAAAGACGATGAAGAGAACCATGTCCAACCCTGGACATGGCAAGAGATCAACATCAAGGACTTAAGGTTGAATTTTGCCAAGCGAAAAGCTCATGCATCCAGCATAACAACAAACAACTCATCTCTGATCATTCCATTGACGGATAGCCCTGCTATTGCCACCCCAGCTCCGCTGAACAACACAATACGCTGGGACATCAGCGCGGACAAGATTGACATAAAAGAGATGAACCTTGGTCTCGCCATGCATGATGGCAAGGTACTACTTCCTGCACTCAAGGGCCGTGCCAGCTGGAGTCTGGATAACAAGATAGACTTTAATCTTCGCTCAATGAAACAGACTGCGAAGCGTGAACTTCAGGAGAAAGAGACTGCCGAATGGCGCCTGGCAGGACAGGCTCTTTATAAGCATGGCAACATAGACAAGTCGAGATTCAATCTGCGAGGCAAAGGGGTCGACCTGGCTCTACTGCGACCATTCATTCCCTTTCAAGGCTCAAGTGACACAGGCCTGAGTCTAGCAGGGGCCACTGCATTAAACCTGAATGTCACTGTAGCTGACGGCATATGGCGCGCACAGGGAAAAGCTTTCGCCAACAATGTTTCACTCAGCCATGCTGGCGACACATGGAAGGCTGACCGTGTTGAAACACGATTCGGCCCTCTCGGCATGGGACTAAAGGCACAGACCGTCGATCTGCTACATGCCAGTGGCTGGCATTATATTACGGCCCTGAAACCTCTGCCTCCATACACTACCGGGCCACAGGCTGGGAGGACTCAAGCAAGTTGGTGGGCACAGGACCTGCGCAGCCTCAACTGGCAGATAAAGCAGCTAAAATGGAACGATGGGACAATAAGTATCGGCAACAGCGATGTAATCTGGGCAGAATCTCTGGATGTTGAAATAGCCCAACTCAAGCCGGAACACTGGGCCAATGTGAGCGCCCGGGGCTTACTGGGAGAGGGGGATTTCTCACTCAAAGGTCGCTGGTATGCATTGGCCGACACACAGCGCTTCAAGGGCAAAGCCACGCTGGATAACAGCCTGCCATTTTTCCTGCATGACTGGATGCTCATATCGGGTATGCCCCGTCTGGTTCACGGTCGCCTCTCTGCAGCAATCACCATCGCGGATGGAGACGAGCTCAACAGCTACAAGAGTCATGTGAAGCTGCAACTGGAAAAAACTGTTGCCGAAACTACCGTCTCCTCTCAGGATCCCATGCTTGCTCTCACGGGTTTCAACACATCCGGACTGCTGAATCGACTGAGCAATAACAGTATTATCTCATTGAGCTTTGAGAATCAGGGTGACTGGGGCCATCAACCGCCAGGCTTCAATCAACTCAGCATATCCATGCAGCAGGCCCTGCATCAAGCCGCAACGGCCAGCGACAACCATAAAAACATAAGCAACAAAAAGAAGGCTGGCATACCAGACCCTGTTATCGAAACACGTATTCGCCTGCGAGAGAAAGGTAGCCTGTCACTGAATGAACGAATCAGACTACGCACAGCACTGCGCAGCCTTGCCAGACGAAAGGGCTGGACTCTGGATCTGATTCCGAAGTGGACAGGAGAGAGGCTGGATGCGGCAACAGTCACTCGCATTCGTTACACTCAGACTTTAATCGAGCGTTTTATGACACGCCAACAAAACATTCCCAAATCGAAGATTTATCCGACCTGGCCTACAGCGAAAGATCATGCCGATGAAATCGGATCAATCTGGGTGACCCTGACCCCTCCCGATTAAGGCTATGCTCTATTAGAACTGCAACTCTGCAGCCAGCTTGGCCTGAATATACTGGCTATGGTGAATCCCCATCAGCTCCGCCATACGGCGTATAATCTGCTCTTCATACGGGTCTACCGTGCCATCAGCCATCGCCACAGCCCATAAATCGGTCAGTATCTCGACACGCTCCGAAGTTGAAAAGCCTTTCACCACGCTTGAGGTAAACTGATGCATGTCCAGAGCCCTATCTATCTCAGCTGTAGCCTGCTCAATCAAAAGGTGAACCTCCGATTCCGAAAGAGAAAAACGCTTCTTCAGTGAGATCATCATGCTACTGCGCTCTGCTTCATCCAGCAGTCCATCCATGCGCATCACCTCAACCATTAAGGCAGCAACCGCCAGAGAGACATCATGTTTTCGATCACCTGTCTCGCTAGCCGCAGCATTTTTCCACATCTGATGAAGCTTTTTGATCATATTTCACACCTCTGAACTGAAGTCATGGGAGCACTTCATTACCAAAATGCTCGCATCACCTTTAGCAGAATATAGGTCTCCTGTATCGCTTGGCAATATCAGCACAATCGCTAGCCTGACCCTCATGCTTCTTGCCCTGTTCTTTCTGCTTTCGATTCCCATCGGCTGCTTTGCCATCTGGTTTGGCTGGAAGGCATATCAGGTAGGCAAAAAGAGTACTGCTCTTGCCATGGGCTGGATCGCACTCCTAAGCTTTGGCACCGCCCTGCTGGCAGCAGGCTGGGGGTATCTCTTCGTTACCTCCTGAAATTCCGGATCGCGCGCCACAACAACGCCGTGGTAGCCATACATACGACCACCGCCGATGAAGGTGGATAATCGAAATAGCTGGAGAAGAACAGGCCGCACACACTCGCAACGGCAGCAACTGCGACTGCATGAAGTGCGGGTCCATTATTACCACCACGCCAGACAGCCAGCCCCGGCATCACCAGCATAGCAAATACCAAAATCACGCCCACCGCATAAATGGCAGGCACCACCGCAATCGCCAGTGCTCCGTAAAAAACGATACGCCCGAGAAAATGATCCCCACACCTCTGCTTTGACATGAACAGGGCAAGCGCTCCCGCCACCGCCATAATGATCAACTCAGACTCATTCACCCCAAGCACACTGCCGAACAGCAGCTCCATCATCTGCCCTTCGGCATGGGGTAGCATTGCCAGCGCCATCATGCCGAGCGAGGCTGCCAGCGCATAGAGCGCTCCCATCACGGCCTCTTTCGGCAAATCACTCTGCTCCGGCAGCAGGGCTATCAAAACAACAACCACAGCCGTAATCACTGCCGCGTAAAGCATGCCGTTGCCATCAAGCGCCATTCCAACAGCATAACCGACCGCTGCCACCTGCGCCAAGGCCAGGTCGATAAAGATAACCCTGCGCTTAAGAATCTGCTGCCCGAGTACAGGCAGGAACAATGAGACCAGCAGACAGGCTGCGAGGCTGAACCAGAGTATCACTATTGCCTCCCCGCAGCTGATTCAAGCAGTCGTTCGATCATGGCCAAATAACCTTCAGCCCCCTCGCCTTCCACGGCATCGGGCATGGTAACCAGTAGTGCGCCAGAGAGCGTCGCCACCCGTTTTACAACACGCCCGAGGTGATACGGCTCCACCCAGAGCTGCGAAACCCGTTGATCGCCAATCAGGGTAATCAACCTATCGAGATGGCGGGTCGAAGGCTCTACGCCGGGCTTGGGCTCGATGAACCCAACCACTTTAATCGCAAAACGTTCGCTGAAATAGCGGTAGGAGTCGTGATAACTGACTACCGGTGAAACAGCTTCCAAGCGGGGCTTCCACTGAACCACTAGCGCCTGTAAACGGCGACTAAATGCCTCTGCACGCTGGTGGTAAAGCTGTGCATGAGCCGGATCAAGTGCGGCCAATCGCCGGGCAAGGGCCAATGCCGCCGCAGCACCTCTTAGCGGATCCATCCACCAGTGTGGGTTGCCTTCAGGATGCACATCGCCCATCGAGCGATCCACCTTTTCCATGATCCCGAGAATCTCTACGGCATCGGCACCGGCAAAGTAACCCGGCTGGCCCTCACGAATTCGACTATTGCGCGAAAGCTCAATCAGCGGCGGTAACCAGCCAGCCTCGAGGCCGAGTCCTGCCGTCACCAGCAGATCAGCATCTGCCAGGTGACGGGCAAGGGTTGGCTTGGGCGGCACAAAATGTGGATCCTGACCCACTCTGGCCAACACCCTAACCTCGCCATCCTCACCAGCTACAGCAGCAGCGATCTGCCCCAGTGCTGGCAGGGTAGCTACGATATGAAGTTGTGCATGCGCAACTGCAGGCATCAGCCCCAACAACAGCAGAGTAGGAATCAAATGTTTCAACTGTCTCATTTGGCTCTCCTTAATAGGGATGTGCGCCGTGCGGGCCAATGGCTACGACCCAGCGCAGATACAGGGCATTTGCATTACTACCCACAGCAACACCGAGATCACCAGCCACCGCAGCTAACGCACTGCGTGTACGCTTGTATTGCAAGGTGATGCCCTGGAATTCACTGATCTTCCATGCAAGACCTGCAGAGATTGCGCTCTCCTTCAGCCAGCCAAGGGTTGCCGGATTATATTGCCGGGAATAGTCAAAGCGTGAAAAGAGCTGCCAGTTGCGATTCAGCGCGGCAGTCGCCAGCAGATAGCTGCCATCATTCACCGCTGTAGTTCCGCCTATACCCTGCTGCTGCCAGCGGCGCAGCCACTCGCCTTCCAGAGTGAATTCCAGCTGCGACATATCCTGATACTTGAGAGCAAAGTGACCACCGCCGATGCGGGTCATTGCGTCTGTTGTAGCTATACCGTTCTTGCCCTGCACATAGTCCCCACCCAGCGCAACTGTTGCTGAATCACTCAGATCCCAGAGACCGGTCCAGCGGGCCATCCCCGCATACTGACTGGCACCGGTTGGATCAAAAGCCACATCATTCTGGGTACTGAAGTAACCGGCGGTAACCGTCTGTACCGAATCGCCAACAAAGAACGGACGATCCAGCAAGACACCGTCACCGATGAATATCTCCGGCCCGAACATATTCACCAGACCATTGGGCCTATCCGCGTAGATCAGTGCATGCGGGTGTTTCTCGTTCACTTGCCCTACAGGCAGGAACTTGCGACCGGCACGCATATTCACCCCCCACGGCAGGTTGGCGGTGATAAAGCCCTCTTCCAGAGCCATCGTGCCATTGGCTGCAGTTACCGTAACATCAAGACGGGCATGAGGATCAATCCTGGCACCAAAAATAAATTCAGCCTCAGACAAGGGCAGGAAGCTACTGCTACGTGTCCCGTCATTGCCGCGTATACGTGATCCGGTAAAGCTTCCAACTACGGAGATGGACGGATTGCCGCTGTTCTCACCCATGGCAACATGAGTGGTATTGCTTACCTGTTTTGCGGGAATGGAGTGCACTATCTCCGGCGACGTCTCTTTTGCTTCAGCAGCAGCTACGGAAGGTGTTTCAGTACGCGCCTTTGCGGCCGTCTCCAGCATTTCAATTCGCTTCATCAGCTGCTGAACCTGGACTTTCATCTCTTCTATTTCATTTCCTGCATATGCATTCGCTGAACCCAAAAGGGCAGCAGCAAGCATGAAGCACATTCGTGCATATCTCATATCTAATCTCCTGATTTTTTTAATACGCCTGTCAGGCGCTGATGGGATCAGGAGTAAAAGGGAGGGGCACGAATCGGTGCGCCAGCCGGTCTGGCTGCAATAACAACAGCAGCCTTAAGGACTAGCGGTTCGATATGAGAGGAGGTCGGAGCAACGGCCTGTAGAAGCGTAACAACAGCGCCGTGTGATGTAACATCTTCAAGATCACAGCTAATGCAGTGACTCTCCAGAGCATGCAGACCATCATCATGACTATGGATGGTTGCAACGGAAAAGAGACAACCGGCAATAGCGAGCATGGCAAAAAACCACTGCAATCTATGCATGGAATTCATAGCCCGAATTTTCGTTGCCAGCCGTTTCATGGCCGCCATGATAGCTTCAAGCCTGTAAAACGGAACCAGCAAGCAGCGGTGCTCCCGCTGGGCGATAGGATTTCATAGGTTGAAAGCCACCTTAGAGAGAGTTTCTACGAAGCTACACATCATATTTTTCCTTACAAACCAGCTATTGAAACGAGATTTTAACCGCCAACTGATTTAGTCTGTGGCGGAATGAGTGAACAAACAAATAACGATTCCACCACTTGGGCATTGATCTTTGCTTGCTGGCTGATTGCGACCATATCTACCCTGGGCAGCCTCTTCTTCAGTGAAATCATGGATCTGATCCCCTGCCTGTTATGCTGGTATCAACGAATATTCATGTTCCCTCTGGCCATCATCCTTTTCATAGGGCTCTACCCCCTGGACAGGAAAGTAGTCCGCTATGCACTGCCCATTACCATGATCGGGCTGTTCTTCACTCTTTATCACTGCCTGCTATTTTTTGGTTTTATGCCGGAGAATCTCCAGCCCTGTAGCCAGGGGGTATCCTGCAAGGATGCCAATATGGTGTTGTTTGATTTTCTACCGATACCTGTTCTTTCACTCGCTTCGTTTTCAGCCATGACTATCTTATTGCTCATCTCCCGAGCCAGGATGTACAAATGAAAAAAAACCATATTGTAATAATTACAGCAGCTCTGATGACACTTGTTTTTGTGGCAGGCGGTTACCTCTATAAATCGCAACAGTCGCAAACTCAGGCAGAACTTGCCAAACAGAACCATGAAGCGCTGATCAAACCTTATTCCCCCAGAACTGGCAACCCTGATGCCAGAGTCACTATCGTCGAGTTTATGGACCCGGCCTGTGAAACCTGCCGTGCATTTTATCCTCTGGTTAAAGAGCTCATCGTAGAGCACAAAGGCCGGGTCAATCATGTGATTCGCTATGCACCGCTGCATGAGGGTTCAGATCAGGTTCTAAAAATCCTTGAAGCCGCCAGAAAACAGGGGACTTACTGGCCCGTGCTGGATCTGATGTTCGCAGCACAACCGCACTGGACCTCACATCACAAGGCACAGCCAGAGGTACTCTGGAAATACCTTGAACATTACAAGTTTGATGTGGTGCGCCTGAAGCAGGATATGAATGAACCCGAGATTGCAAAGCATATTGCACAGGATCTGGCCGATGCGAAACAGCTGGGCGTGAGTAAAACCCCCTCATACTTCGTCAACGGCAAACCTCTTATCAAGTTTGGTTACGAAGAGCTGCGAGCACTGATAGATGCCGAGATAGCCAACGCTTATTAAAACCCTAACTATCTAGTAGTCATCAAACTCAAGCCCCAACACCACTCACTCGAAATTATGTGACTAAAGCCGTTGCCTCACCTCTCCCCCCTTTCCGGATCTGCTGAATCAAACATATCAGAAGGGAGTAAAGCCTCGGAGCCGCGACCCTCCGAATATACGCAGATGAAGGTATCCGAAGGACAGGGAATCGCCGGGTCAGGCATCGCCTGATGTCACCTTCCAGAACAGGCCACGCTTTTGGATAAGCTGTGATGCGTTCAATGAACGAATGAACTTCGATTGTAAGTCATATCCCAGTCCTTTGTTGCAACCTTCATAGTACTCAATAGCAGCATAAGGCTCTCTTTCTGCGTCCCGGTGGAACCGAAAGTTCATGATGCGTAGCGGCTTTGAATCTCTCTGAATATATCTGAACCTGAAACAGTATCTACAGACCCGGAGCGGATCTCAGCAAGTCGCTTTCTGGCAACGGTAAGCCATTGCTGGCCAATATCCGCCTCTGGCGGGTTCAGGCTCTGCAAGATGGAATCAAGCACAGCACCCCGTTCTTCTACGGGGAGAGAAATGGCTTCAGAAACAAGTTTTTCAGTGTTCATGCTGCATGCCTCCGGCCTGATTTGGGAACAATCAATCTATGGAGAGAGCGCTACCTTGCTTTCAGTGCGTCAACCTTTCCTTCGCCGCGATGATCAGCGAGACCTGTGAGTTTACCTGTCTCCTTATCGAGAACTATCGCATGCATATTACCATACTGTCGTTTCATCCGTTTGAGGGTGTGACCACGTTTCTGGAGTTCAGTAGCAACCACCGGGGAGAATGCATCGGCTTCATGCTGCACCACATCGGGCAGGAACTGGTGGTGGAAACGCGGGGCATTGATCCAATCCGCAGGTGTCGATTCATCCAGCATAAAGCCAACTGACGCCAGTAGCACCATTGAGATAATGCGTGAGCCGCCGGGAGTTCCCACGATAAAGGTGCGATTGGGGCCGATCACAAAGGTTGGCGTCATTGAGCTGAGCATGCGTTTACCCGAAGCAACGGCATTGGCCGCCCCCTGCACCAGCCCATATGCATTGGGTTTGCCGGGACGCGTTGCAAAATCATCCATCTCATCATTTAGCAGTATGCCCGTTGAGGGGGAAACATAGCCGGAGCCGAAGGCGTAATTGATAGAGAGGGTAGCCGAAACCATATTACCCTGATCATCAATCACCGAGAAATGGGTGGTATCCGTTCCTGATCCGATGGCATCAAGAGTGTTTCCGATTTCCGCACTCGGAGTAGAGCGGCGCATATCAATACCCGCGCGCAAAGCTTTTAACCTGCCCGCATTGAGAAGATCGGGAATCTCAACGAAATCACTGTCTCCCATATGGGCATTACGATCCCGATAGGCGCGTTTCATCGTTTCAATCAGCAGATGTGCCCGGTCGCTCTGATCCAGAGACTTGAGGTCATCGTCTTTTAACTGGCCAAACACATGCGCCAGTGTCATGCCTCCCGATGAAGGAAGCGGAGCCGATATCACACGGTAGTTCCTGTAATCGAACATCACAGGTTCGCGTTCGATCACCCGGTAAGAGGCCAGATCTGCTTCACGAATCAGTCCGCCATCGCGTTTCATATCTGCAACCAGGCGCCCTGCGGTCTCACCCCGATAGAACTCCTCAACACCGCCATTGGCAAAGCGCTCCAGCGTATCGGCCAGTGCGGCCTGCTGTATCGTGTCGCCGGAGAGAAACTGATGGCGTGCAACATCATTAAATGCCTTGCCACGCCAATCGAGCATACGCTTAAGACGCGGACCTACTTCAAAACCATCCCTTGCCAGCGCTATAGCAGGCCGTGCTACTGCCCCTCGTTTCAACTTGCCGTAGCGGCTGACCAGATGATCCACACCAGCCGCCAATCCCGGCACAGCTGCCGACTGTGGGCCATCAACACTGGACTCTGTTTCATAAACCTCGCCTTTTCCGGCAAGCAGAGGAGAGGTTTCGCGTGCATCAAGCATCACATAACGGTCCTCTTTGGCAATATAGAGCAGGAAAAATCCTCCACCACCAATGCCGGATGAACCGGGTTCAATGACACCAAGTGCCAGAGCTGTTGCCGCTGCAGCATCAAAGGCATTGCCCCCCGCCTTCAGCATCTGAATGCCCGCATCAACCGCCTTTTCCTGTGCAGCCACTACCATCCCGTGCTGAGGTGCAGCATATGCGAGCAGGGGGACAAACAGATATAGGAACAGAGCTAACAGTCGTTTCATGATAACCTCACTTTATCCAGCAGATGATGAATACCGGTGGGCAGGGCAAACCCCTCAATAGAAGATACCCACTGACCATCGCCATCCGGCTCCCGTGCCTGTTCAACCGGATAGAGATGCAAGCGCCTGTGCGTCAGCTGATGCACATGGGTAGGCTCTTGAATTGGCTGACTGATCAATTCGGCAATCGGTGGTGTCCACAAACCTGCCCATATACCGGTTTCAGGGCGCTGGCTGAGCCAGATGCCCCGCTCAGGACAGATAAACAGCTCTACCCGCCAATACACATCACGAACAGGCACAACTTTGCGTTTTTCGCTTGCCACATCAACGGCAAAGGCAGAAGCACAGTGGCCACTTACAGGGCACTGTTCACAATCAGCCCTTCTCGCCGAGCAAAGTGTGGCACCCAGCTCCATCATGGTCTGATTCCAGTTCGCCGGATCTCCAGACTCATCGATTGCTTGCTGTGCCAGTAGCCAGAGCTCTTTATCTTTGGCTTCAGGCTGTGCAAACCAGCGTTTTAGCACCCGTTTCACATTACCATCGAGTACCGGAGTATAAGTACCGAAACTGAATGAAGAGATAGCACCGGCAGTGGATCTCCCAATGCCGGTAAGCTTCATCATATCGTCGAAATGCCGTGGAAAGCGACCATCATGATCGGATACTATGATCTGTGCTGCTTGATGAATAAACCGGGCGCGGCGGTAATAACCCAATCCTTCCCAGGCTTTCAGCACATCATTGAGTGCAGCTGAAGCCAGATGATGAATGTCCGGGAACTGTTCAAACCAGTCCAGATAACGGGGCAGGACGGTTTTCACCTGTGTCTGCTGTAACATGATTTCAGAAATCCAGATCCGGTAAGGGTCTGTGGTCTCCCGCCACGGCAGCTTGCGCGCATGCAAACCGTACCAGCCAAGAAGGGCCTTAGAGCGGTCTGAAGACAAAACGATCCTCAACCACTTCAAAGGTCAGGTAAAAACTTACGCGATCCAGTCCCCAGGAGGATGGCAGGACCTTAAACGGTGCAGCCGCATGGATCGCGTCAACAGCACTGTTATTAATCTGTGGAATCGGGCTAGGGCGCAGAATCTCTATACCTGCAAGGTCACCATTGCTTTCAATTGTGATCTTGATCAGCGAGCGCCGCGCCTCTTCGGCAAACTCCTCATAATTGGCCTGCCCCGGACGCCACTGATCCTCCAGTGCCCGCACCAGAGACTGCGCATACGGAGCATACTTAGCCTGCTTGGTATTAATCGGGATATCAGCCTCGCGACTAAGCTTCTGTTTCATACGGCGCTCGCGCTGAAAGTCCCTGGAAAGCTGTGACATCGCCATCGTGGATGGCATCAGGTTCGCAATCGGAACCTGTTGCTGCTCTCTTTTAACCACTCTCTTTTCTTTGCTCTGTTTCTCAGCTTTTTTGCTCTTGCTGCCATCCGGCGTTGCCCCGCGTTTGGCAAGCATTTGCGTGCGCTGCTGCTGATTGGGAATCGGTGGTGTTTTCGGCTGCCTGGGTTTCAACGGGCGGGGCTTTTGCTGTTGTGTACCAGCCATCGGCGCTCTTGCCTGACGTGTCAGCCTGTCCTCAGCCTTACTGCTGCCGCCGGTTGCACTGCGATTGGACATCGTTTTCGCATCATCAGGCACTTTTTCGGGTTTTGTTTTCTTCTCATCATCGAGCAGTACCACATCCATCACCTGCGGCGTCTCTTTTTTCGGTAACGGCGTCTTCTCATCCACCATACCGATGAACACCACCAACAGAGCATGAATGGTGATGGAAGCAATAAGGGATGCGCCCACACGGCGCTGATCGAGGTTCATATTATATTTCATGGGTCAGCCGAGCGGCAATATAGCGTGCCAGTGCACCATTAATCCAGCCGGTTATGCAGGAAAGCAGTAATAGTGGTGGCAGAGCATAGTATAAAACACCCTGTTGAATATACAGTGACTCAACCGTAACGAACTGTGCCAGCATATGAACCAGTGCTCCCAACAGGCTCACACCTACCAGACTGATGCCCGGAATATAACGCCATGCTGCAATCATCATCACCGCTGCCGCCAGGCCTCCTGCCATGGAGATAACAAAGGTTGGCGTGAACAGAGTTCCAATAAAAAAGCTGCCAACCACGACCCGTCCTATGGCCAGAGTGAGTGCTGCTCTCGGGCCCAGTAGAACCAGTGCGATCAATGTCACAAGGTTGGCCAGCCCCGGCTTGAACCACGGGCCCAGACTCGGCAGTGCTGCCTCAAACACATGCAGACCGATAGCCAGAACCAGCAGCGCGATCCAACGTATTTTCTCTTCAAGCTCAGGCAGAGATGGACGGGGCATCAACACATCATTACTCGACGATCGCATCGAAACCGGATGCAGACCTGCCACGAACAGCAATCAGAATACGATTGGGTACACATGCGATCATGCCTCCGGCATGATGGTGAGCACCCGAAAGCACACAATGCTGTGAACTGCAGGCTGAGGAGACCATTTGCACACCATCCTGATTCAGCAGAACCACCGACTCTCCCAGTTCACCCTGCACAACCAAAGAGTGATCCGCCTCCCCTGGCTGAGGCAATGGATAGGTGGCCAGCAGGGTCTGAGCGTGATAAATCTCAACCACTGCCGCTCCACCCGAAATCCGGGCTTGAACCACAAGCCACACACAAATAATCAGCGCCAGTGAACAGAACAGAATTAGACGATCTGTTTTATTTCCTCTCAATAAAAGAAACATGCTTTGGCGAGAATCAGCTTTGCTGGGTAGGATGGCCATATGCGCAGATGGTAACAGCTGCAACGACCCACAGGGAGGTTTTATGAATATCGTAATTACCGGTGCAAATCGTGGCCTTGGTCTGGCTTTTGTATCCCACTACCTCGAACTCGGAGACACAGTGTGGGCCTGCTACCGCTCACACCAGGATGGCCTTGCCGAAATAGAATCAGAACAACTGCATCTGGTTCAGTGGGATGTAAGCTCCAACGAAGCACCGCAGGGCACATTTCCCGATGCTATTGATCTGTTGATTAATAATGCAGGTATCTATGGGCCAGGCAAAGATGGGCAAAGCCTCGCCAAGGTCAAACCTGAAACCATGCTCGAAGTGTTCAATGTCGACTGTGTCGGGCCTCTGCGTGTTGTACAACGACTGGAAGAGCATGTAAAAAAGGCAGGTGGATGCATTGCCAACATCAGCTCAAAAATGGGTTCAAGCGATGACAACTCCAGCGGAGGCACTTATGCCTACCGTGCAGCAAAGTCCGCTCTGGTCATTGTGTCAAAATCAATGGCTGTTGATCTGGCCCCGTTTGGCGTACATGTCATCACGCTGCATCCAGGCTGGGTACAAACAGACATGACTAATCAGACAGGTTTGATTGATGTGCAAACATCCGTGAACGGCATGAGCGAGGTGATTGCAGCCAGAGATAAATATCAGCCCGGTCAGTTCATTGCCTTTGATGGCAAACAGATTATTGGCTAATGAAACCAATACCTTGCATACACTAAGCTCGCACCGTATTAATCCGGATACACAGCCTGCAAGCCCGGATTATAGTCCACCACGTTGCTAAACAATAAATCCTTTTACTGCGAAATAGTATCAGATTACAATCGAATCTGACTTGGATTTCAAATCCCCGGGAGGGAAAATGCCTGAATCTACAAACTTCGAAGAACTACTGAACCTCTACATCATCCCATGGGGCATCAATATTGTCATGGCACTGGCCATCTTCTTTGTTGGCCGCTGGGTTGCCC
>Ga0316204_10003641_pt1 | contig 30070 bp, 30 predicted proteins | sample 6monrhotite_MG_2_FD_205661 | JGI IMG/M metagenome (GOLD analysis project Ga0316204, IMG submission 205661) | Microbial mat bacterial communities from mineral coupon in-situ incubated in ocean water Damariscotta River, Maine, United States -... | ecosystem: Environmental > Aquatic > Marine >...
TACTAATTGGATTACCTGGTGCTGTTGAATTAGGACAAGTCTCTATGCCTGTATTAACGTTAGGTCCGGGGAAAATGGATTCAAAGGCAGTTAATGCATCTGATTCAGGCAATGGCATATAAAATACATCTTCTGGTATAGTTGGCTGCAAATTACCTGTTATAGTGGTCACGGTATTTGAATTAATGGCTGAGCCGCCATTTATGGTTGCTGATGCTGTATTTGTTATGCTACCGTTTATTTCATCTGCATTTAATACTAAATAGCTACCTGTCAAAACACATGAACCACCAATAGCTACGGTTGAGCAAGTAATGCTGTTTGGCGTTAACAATAAATCTGATACTGTCACATCACTTAACACTGATCCTGAGTCATTAGTTGCTGTTATTATGTAATTTAATGTATCACCTCCGCTTATAAACCCGTTGTTATCAGTATCTGTATGTGAATCCAGAACTTTAGTCACTGTAAGTGTATCCAAGGACTCAAACTCTAGTGATGTTCTTAGCCAGGTTCCTGTATCTTGATTTGCATCATCACATACTGTAATTATCCAATCACCCGATGCAGCTTCACCATTAAAAATGGCTAGAGAATCTATAGGTGGGGCAAGGGTAAACTCGTAAGGTGTTGCATTTATATCATGCAAAGTATTTGTAAATGCAGCTCCTGCGTCATCAAATAAAACATTTAAATTATCTGTATTTCCACCATTATTTTGCATTAAAGTCCTTGTCGTTCCAACAGGTGATTCAATTGTTATTAGAATATCCTCTTTCCAAGTGTGCTCCATAATAAAACCTACATTCAAATCATCAATGATAAAAGAATCAGGTACATTGATTGTCGTTGTAACGCCTGTTGGGCAATCTGGATCATCTCCATCTCCATTAACACCAAATACTTGAGATGTTGTATCTACATATGGCGTTATTGTTGCTGCATTAACAACAGAGAGACTCAATAAGATACATAGAGGTGTTAATATGAATTTATTTAGTTGATTTTGTATTTGCATTTTGATGTTTCTCAAATATTGAGTTTATAAATTAGAAACGATTTAAGACTTGTAATTCCCACATTATTAACTTTAATTAAAATCTTCTACATGCAATCAGATAAGTTATTAAAGTAATCCCCGTTCCCACAGCTGGCGGCAAACATAGCAAAAATAAAAAGAATTTTCAACCAATATTGTTTTACTTGTCAATTGTTCCTTATAGTATTGAAAATACACGCTTTTATGAAAATTAATTTACATTTATTTTTGTTGGTTTGTATATTTTGTCATACCAAAATAAAGATAGTTATGACCCAATAACCACTTAAACTTCAATGGTTAAGACCAGTGCTCAAATTAAGTATTTAGACATTTAGAAACTAAATAATAAATGTGAATAGTTTCCAAATAAATTAAAATCAAATTTGTCTATTTATGGCTGATAAATGACACAATGACAATTTAACTGACATTCAAATATAAAGAATTTACACTTTTAGTTTTTGATGTACTATAATTTCGTGCAAATTCAAAGTTTATGGGCTCAATTACAATGATTAAAATATTAAAATCAACATTAATAACAACTGTACTATTAATGATATCAATTATAACTTTCGCAGAAAATATTCAAGTTCACCAACAAACCCCAGAGTTAATCAAGAATGCAATCTCAGACAAAAACCTATTAATCTTAGCCACGGGTAGTTTTGACCCTGTTGATCAACAATTAGATTTTTCAGGTGTTCAAATCAATAATCTAAACTCTAATAAATATGAAATTGTTCAGTTCTACGACAAAAAAACTGATTTTAATTGGTTACAAAATAGAGGGTTCAAAGTATTGCAAAGTTTACCCAGCAATGCTTTTTTAGTTAATCTGGCCGGCCAGGATAAATCTCAATTAGATAGACATTCAGATATAAGATGGCACGGACCCTTTCAATCAGGATTTAAAGTTTCTCCAAAGCTTTGGACAACAAATAGGTCAACTCAATCACACTATCAACTATCCTTACATACTTTTAAAGACGTACAAAATTTTAATTTAAATGCCTTAATAACAAAATATTTGCCTAATGCAACCATTTTTAAGTCGAATATCCCAGAAGGCTATAACAACTATACCATTGAGGTGGCTGCCAATGATTTGGATGAAGCATTAAACAAACTTTCTGCCAATGAAGATATTCAATGGATTAACCATTTTTATTCTCAAAAATTTTTTAACAATGAAGCCGTTTCTGCAACCCAAGCCTCATCAGTGCCAATTACCACGCCTATTTTCGATCAAGGAATTTTTGGTACAGGTCAAATTATTGGTGTCGCTGATTCAGGCTTAGATAGAAATGAAGACTGGTTTGTTCATTTAGATAAAGGCAGTGGAGTTGTTACAGCCATAACTGATGCTGAAGACGTGACATTACCTAATGTAGGTACTTTATACCCAAATAACAAAGTCATTGCTTATTGGACCATGCCAGGCGCAGAAGCCTATGACAGTGGAACCTTTCATGGAACACACACATCTGGATCCGTTGCAGGAGACAGACAAGGTGCAATTAGCGGCGGCGCTGCAGGTTCAGTATCTAGCCCTTCCTCACATGGCTATGATGATGACGATGGTATGGCGCCCAATGCCCAAATTTTATTTGATGATATTGGTAGCCCTAGCGGCTTAACGGGTGTAGGCTCAACACCTATGTGGCAACAAGCATTTGCTGGTGGTGCCGCTATTCACTCCAATAGTTATGGCGCTACCACATTAGGTGCTTATGTGGGCTCTGACCATAGAGCTGATGATGCATTGCGTGGTCTTGATGATATGATTATTTTATTTGCAGCCGGCAATGATGATGGCCAGGTTAATTCAACATCCTCACCAGGCAATGCAAAAAATGTGACTACTGTAGGTGCACTTCTTCATGGTAATAGCTCAAGTGTTGCTGGTTTTTCTAATAAAGGCCCAACAGACGATGGCCGTTTAAAACCTGATTTATCAGCTACGGGATCAAGCATTCAATCCGCTGCCGGAGATTCTAATAATAGCAATGTTGTTGACAGTCCTTCACGTCGTACAACTAGTGGTACTTCTATGTCTACTCCAATAACAGCCGGTTCTACTGCTTTATTGCGCCAATACTTTACTGATGGTTTCCACCCATCTGGTACAAAAAATTCACTAGATGCACATACACCAAGTGGCACATTAATGAAGGCGATGTTATTAAATGGGACAAATACTGATGGTGGTTTTTTTGCCAACAATATTGGTTGGGGCCGAGTATGGTTAGAAAACTCATTGTACTTTAACGGTGAATCTAAACGTTTTAGATTTTGGGAAATAACTAATAATGACGGGCTAAAAACAGGCGAACAATTTTCAGTAAATGTCGCGGTTCAAGCCGGTGAAGAGTTCCGAGCTACGCTTGTGTGGTATGATTTACCAGGACCAACAGGATCTGGAGTGACACTGGTTAATGATTTAAATTTATCTGTTCAACAAGGTGTCAATACTTACCTTGCTAATAATTTTTCAGCTAACAACTCAGTCACAGGTGGATCTGCCGATGCCATAAATACTGTTGAACAAGTCCGTTTTTCTGCCCCAGTTTCTGGGACTTATACCATGACAGTTGATGCGGCTAATATTCCAGGAAATGGTGAATTTAATTCTGATAGACAAGGTTTTGCTCTGGTTGTATCTGGAGATTTATCTTCTGGAGGAACTCCACCAGTAAACCCAACCCAACCAAATAATTTAACAGCATCAAGCAATGGTTTAGCTGGTATAGATTTAGCCTGGAGCGATGTTTCTGCGGATTATGATAGCTATGAAATTTACCGCATGATTGGTTCTTGTGCTACCGCTGATTTAACGCAATTAAGGTACCTAGGAAGCTCTTCATCAAATGCGTTTACAGACACAAATAGCATAGGCGGCTATCAATACAGCTATAAAGTCAGAGCTTTGTCTGATGATTTAATAAGTGATTACACCAATTGTATAGATGTTTTTTCTGAACAAGTTTGTGATTCACCCCCTTCTTTTGCACAAAGTAGTGTGACAGTAGTATCCAATACAGCCTCCTTATGCCAAATTAATTTAGATTGGGACGATGCGATCAGTAGGTGCCCTGCTGCAAGTGATATTAAATATAATATATACCGCGCAACTACACATGATTTCACACCCAATGGTGCAAACTTGCTGGCAACAACATTAACTAACTCGAGTCAATTCAGAGATACGAGCATTGTATCTGGGCAAACATACTTTTATGTTGTTAAAGCAGAAGACAGTAACACAAGCGGATCAGGGCCTAACAATGGTAATGAATCAATTGAAGTGCATGAAATTGCCACAACTGGCTTCGGAAACACAACGCTTGAGGGTAACTTAATTGATGATGTCGATAATTTGTCTGTCATGAACCTCAATTCAATTTGGTCTATAAGTGCTGAACAATCATCAAATGGTTTATTAAGCTATCGCAGTGCAATAGAAGGCAGTAATACTTATGAGGCGAATACCTGTGCAAGTATGTATTCTCAATCATTTACTATTCCTGCATCTCCTGCAAATCCACCCAATATCAGTTATCAAGCACGTTATAATGTTGAAGCAGACTGGGATGGCGTTGTGGTTGAAATTTCGACAAACGGTGGCGCTAGTTGGGTAGACTTACCCCCAAATGGCGGTTATCCAAATGATTTTTCAAGCACAGGCAATCCTCCTGGTAATATATGTGGTTATCCTGCCTCTCAAGGTGCATTTAATGGCAGTTCTGGTGGAGCATTCCAAACAGTGACTCACGATCTAACTAGTTACCAAGGTCAAACGGTTCAAATAAGATGGAATTTATCAACTGATTCTGGTGCTGAAGAAGAAGGGTTTTATTTAGATGAACTCAATTACAATAACATATTAACGCCTCAGGCTTGTACATTGTATGCAGATGAAGTGATTTATGAAGATGGTTTCGAGGGTTAACTTTTCTATCATCTGAAACTAACAAAAGCCTAAAATATATTTTTAGGCTTTTGTCATTTTATCAACTCTATATTAATTTTATTTAGACTTTATTCTTTGTAAAATCTTCTCTCTGGCCTCAATTAAAATTGAATTTTTATCTAAGTTATTAACAATTTCTTTAGCTATTTGTTTAGGACCTTGTTTACCCCATGATTTACCACGAATAAAATATTGCTCTGCAATTTTACCCACTAAATATGTCGCATAATATGCTAAAGCTCCTTGGGCGCCAGCAGTCAGAGTGGTTGATAATCCAGCACTAACAGTTTTAAGTGCAGAAGACAACAAATTGATCCCCCAAACAGCTCCCATTAGCGCTGCTATTTGCGCCATAATGGTCATGCTTAGCTTGGTTGCTTCTTTCCCCACTATAGGCAATCCATAAACCTGACTAAGCTTGCGTATCATAGCCACATCTAAGCCTGCAGCAATAAGCAAGTCCGCCACTGGAACTGGATTAAATGCAACTCCAATTCCTTTGGCTATGGAGTAAGTTGCAACTACTTTTTCTGCTGTATTAGATCTTAATTGAGTGATTTTTTCTGCAATTTTATGACTTATTTCGCCTGCAAAAATACTGGCATTTAAGGCTGTTAATGTTTTGCCATCTTGTTCCAAGATATCCCAAATTCTTTGTTTTACTTGAGAAATCTCCACTTCTATTTTCAATTTTTCACGTGTTTGTTTGCCAAGCATATCTTCTTTAATTAAAACTTGTGGTAAAGGGGCAGCACTTGAAGTCACAATATTTTTTGTATGGATAATGTTCTTTGTTTTTTCTGTTAATGATGACAGTAAGTCCTCAATTTCTTCATCAGTGTATAAGTCAACTTTATTAAGGACTAAAACAATTTGAGTATTGGGCTGTGCAATCAGTTTGAGTTGGCTTAACTGAGATTGAGTAAGGTCTCCATCTACTACAAACAATATAATATCGGCTATCTCCGCTGCATTGTGTGCCAATTGTTGTCTTTGCTCTCCAGCTACTTCATCAGTTCCTGGGGTATCGATCACCACCATATTTTGATCTTGGTATTTATTCCACTCAGAGGATTGTTGAGTTTTAGTCTCCCCATGTAAAGGGCTGGTACTAAATTGCTGTTTCCCGATCAAGGCATTTAACAAAGATGATTTTCCAGAACTGACCTTACCAAAAGCGATGATATGTACCTGCTGATTTTCTAACTTATCTATGAGTTGTTGAACTTGTTGATATTCATCATTAAGCTGAACACGCACTGTCGCTGGAATATGCTCATCTTTAAGCAATTCTTTTAAGCTATCTAAAGTTCTGTCTGTTACCGAAGGTACTTCAACATCTGAAACATGATTCTCTTTAGCTTTATTTGATTTTAAGCGCCATTTTTGCCAAATCTTTTGCCAGCGTTTGTGCAGGTCCAAGTAGGTTTTCCTCAAATTTTTGTTGGGTGGCTTGAGCGTCTAATACGCCTAAGGTTGAAACGGATTCTAGCACAGCATGTCCTAATGCATTGAATATCATCCCGTATGAAACAGCGTGTGTAACTCCTCCAGCTGCTGTACCTAATCCAGGGAATGACTTTAATGCATTACCCGCAACGGCTAAAACAAGTGAAACTGATGTTTTTAATTTACCGCCCGTCATACGAATGAGTTGATCTATTTCCATAGCTTTTGGCGAGATTTCATAAAGTTGACAAATATTTTGCACCATCTTTGTTGCTAATGTACCTTGAATGACAAGGTCCGAACCAGGTGCAACAGAGGCCATTGCACCAAACATCGCTTTCTTAGTATAACTTTTAATAGTAGCTTCTGCTTTTTGACGATTAAAAGTAATTTGCGCATTATTTAATTTATTTTGTGCCAACATTAACATAGAAGCATCGCGAAAACGATTGAGTATCTCTGGATTTTTAATGACAACTTTTTCAATCGCGTTTAATAGAGGTTTAATTTCAGGTTTTCTTGATTGAACTTTTTTATGTTGTTTGCCCTTAACATCTTGATAAACCACTGTCTCTAATCCACCTGTTGAAATTAAGGCCACTGGATACTTTTTATCGGTTTTACTTTCTAAGGCGTTAATTATTTGAGTCTGCTCATGTTCTGCATAACGGTCTGATTTATTCAATGCGAGAACCAGTGGTTTTTTTGTTTCTTTTAACTTTGAAATAACACGCATTTCAGTTTGAGTCAGGTCAGAATCCGTTAAAAAAACCACAACATGTGAACGCAGCGTTTCTTCTATCGCTAACTTTTCAATTTCAGAATCAAAATCATCAGCATCGTCTAAACCAGGCAAATCAATAATCGCTAAGTTTTTATATTGATAAACTTCAATGGTTTTAGTTGTTCCCGACAAAACATGAGATTGAATCTGTTGCTCAGGTAATAATGCTTTTATAAAACTGCTTTTACCTGCTGAAACAGTTCCATATAAAGCGATATAAAAAACTGCTTGTGAACGCCTTTTATCTAGTTCAATCAACTCTGCTTGAGCTTGAGCAATATCCACACCTCGTAGCGCTTGATTTTCTAGACTATGACGCAGTGATGATTCATCTATGGGTTTTATTTTGCTTGGTTCTGGCTTAGGACGTAAAACAAGAAAATACAAGTACACACCCAGTACCGCTACAGCCATGATCACGACAGAATAAAGAAAAGAAACCCAAAGTGGGGCCTCTTGCAAATAATACCAAATACTTAACAGCTTTTCAGTGAGTAGTAATACTAAAAAAAGACTGACAACCACTATAATAATAATGATGAAAGTCAAAATTGATTTAGAATTTAATTTCAATTATTGCAGTCTGATTGATAAAACTCTATTATGTGGCCAATGTATCATTATTCAAAGTGTCAATAGTCATGAAAACCCCATTGTTAGTATTGTTCAGCCTTTAACTAATTAACTATCAAGCATCAATATCAGGAATCAATAAACTTTCAACACGAATAATGCTATCTTTTAAACGCAACTTGCGTTTTTTTAGGCGTTGGATCTTAAGTTGATCTGGGTGCTGGGATTTAATCATTTCATGAATAATTTCATCTAAGTCACGATGCTCACTGCGCAGCTCTAAAAGTTGCAATTCTAGGCTTTTTATATCAAACTCATTCACTAATCTGTTTACTTCTTAACCCTGAAACATACAATATACCACATGGAAACTATAAAGCAACACGCGAGCAATAAGCCAACTAAAATCCAAAAGAAACTACAAGGTTTAACAGGTAAGGCAATTGCCGATTTCAATATGATAGAGGAAGGCGATAAAATCATGGTGTGCTTATCTGGAGGCAAAGATTCTTTTGCAATGTTGGATATGTTAATACTGTTGCAAAAGAAAGCCCCTATTAAATTTGATTTATTGGCAGTAAACTTAGATCAAAAACAGCCAGGATTCCCCGAATATATATTACCTGAATATTTACAAGAACTTGGAGTTGAATATCAGATAATTGAAAAGGACACATTCAGTATTGTAAAAAAAATCATCCCTGAAGGAAAAACAACTTGCGGCTTATGTTCTCGCTTACGCAGAGGAATTTTATACACATTTGCAGAAGAAAATAATTGTACTAAAATCGCATTAGGCCATCACCGAGACGACCGTGTTGAAACATTGTTTTTAAATATGTTTTTTGGTAGCTCTCTTAAATCAATGCCACCAAAATTATTTTCTGATGATGGAAAACATACGGTTATTAGACCTTTATCTTACTGTTCAGAAGCCGATATTATCGAATATGCAGAAATAAAAAAATACCCTATAATCCCTTGTAACCTTTGTGGCTCACAAGAAAACTTGCAACGACAAGCATTAAAAATGATGTTACAAGACTGGGAAAAAATCAACCCTGGAAGGATTGAAAACATAGCTAGATCTATGAGCCATATTGTGCCTTCACACCTAGCAGATACTGGTGTGTTTAACTTTAATGAAAGTGAGTCTATATGAGTACAAAAAAAGATAAAGAGACTTTCTTATATTCAGCATTAAAAGAAGCACAAGATAACATCAGAACTTATGATACAAAAGCACAGATTGTTGGTATCGGTTTCATTTTTACCATTGGGATGATAATAAAATCTATCAATGTTGATTTTTATCAATTAGGAACATTAACAACAATCATCATCTGGATCTTAATGCTTGGACCAATAGTCTTATTTGCATCAGTTCTTTATCCAACAAGAAAATTAGCACCTAGTATTTTGCGAAATAGAAAAAATGTCAAAGCATTATATTATCTCAACCCTAAAGAGATCGATTCAGTGGATTCTTTTATCAAGCAAGTTGATGAAATTGAAATTGAAGAAGAGTTAGCTTATGAATTATTAAAAGTTTCAGTTTTAAGAGACTTAAAAAGAAAAAGATTCTTAAAAGCCATGATGTTTGCTAGTTTAAGCTTTGCTATCTTGTTGATTGTACAAATTATACCCGTTATCAAAAATTTAACTTTATGAAGTACCAGTTGTTTTTTTATTAGTTGTACCTTTTGGTGATTCCGTTAAATTCTTTTTCTTATTAGTTTTAAAATCTGTTTCATACCAACCTGTTCCGCTTAAGCGAAATCCAGCTGCTGATATTTTTTTCTTCAATGACTCTTCACCACAATTTGGGCACAGTGTTAATGGGCCATCGCTCATCTTCTGCAGTTTTTCTAGCGACTCTTGACAAGCATCACAAATGTATTCATAAATTGGCATGAAATTTTCCTATATGCATAATAACGATCACTTTTATTGTGTTCGTTATTATGCAGTTTAAATATATTATTTCAAATTTTTAAATACAATTTCATTATTTTCATAGCTTACTTCAATAGTATCACCATTAATAAACTGTCCAGACAACAGGGCTTTAGAAAGAGGATTTTCTAAAGCATCTTGTATGGCACGTTTCAATGGTCTTGCTCCATATACAGGATCATAACCTAGATGACCAATATGATCTAAAGCTGCTTTATCCACCTTAAGAACAATTTCTCTAGGAATTAAACGTTTAGCCAGCGACTTGATTTGCAATGCAGCAATCTTACGAATGTTATCTCGACTAAGTGGGTGAAAAACCACAATATCATCAACTCGATTAATAAATTCGGGACGAAAGTGATGCCCCACTACTTCCATAACCGAAGATTTCATGTCTGTATAATCTCCGCCTGCTTTTTCTTGAATGATATCCGACCCTAAGTTTGAGGTCATAATAATTACGGTATTTTTAAAGTCAACAGTGCGGCCCTGGCCATCAGTTAACCTGCCATCATCCAATACTTGCAACAAAATATTAAACACATCATTATGTGCTTTTTCAACTTCATCTAACAATATAACAGAATAAGGTTTACGCCTGACTGCTTCAGTAAGATAACCGCCTTGTTCATAGCCGACATAACCTGGAGGCGCTCCAATTAAACGTGCAACAGAGTGTTTTTCCATGAATTCTGACATATCAATTCGCACCATAGCGTCACTTGAATCAAACAAGAAGTTTGCCAGTGATTTACACAATTCTGTTTTACCCACCCCAGTTGGACCAAGGAATAAGAATGAGCCAATCGGACGATTAGGATCTGATAACCCTGCACGAGAACGTCTAATAGCATCAGACACTGATACCACAGCTTCATCTTGACCTATTAACCTTTTGTGAATTTCAGTTTCCATCTTTAATAATTTATCCTTTTCACCTTGCATCATCTTATTCACAGGAATACCTGTCCATTTTGCAACAACTTCAGCAATTTCTGCTTCTGTCACTTTTGAACGTAAAAGAGTGAATTCCTGCTGCTCTGCATGAGTAGCCGCTTCAATTTGGTTTTCTAAATCAGGAATGTCACCATACTGAATTTTTGAAATTTTAGCATAATCATTCGTACGCATAGCTGTTTCCAACTCTGCTTTTGCTAGCTCTAAAGCTTCTTTTAAATGCGTAGTACCCGCAACGGCTGCTTTTTCAGCTTTCCAGACCTCACTTAAATCAGAGAATTCACGTTCCATAACTCCAATTCTATCGGCCAATTCCTGTTTGCGTTTTTTAGAGGCGTCGTCTTTTTCTTTTTTTAAGGATTCTTTTTCAATCTTGAGTTGAATCATTTTTCGTTCTAAATGATCGAGCTTTTCAGGTTTAGAATCAATTTCCATGCGAATACGTGAAGCAGCTTCATCCATTAAGTCTATAGCCTTATCAGGTAAATTTCTATCGGTAATATAACGGTGAGATAAGGTCGCTGCTGCTACAATTGCTGGATCGGTTATTTCCACACCATGGTGAACCTCATAACGTTCATTCAAACCACGCAATATTGCGATAGTATCTTCAACCGAAGGCTCATCAACGATTATTTTTTGGAATCTTCGGTCAATGGCTTTATCTTTTTCAACGTATTCACGGTATTCATCTAGCGTGGTGGCACCGATACAATGTAATTCTCCACGAGCCAGTGCTGGTTTAAGCATATTACCTGCATCCATTGAGCCCTCAGCTTTTCCAGCGCCAATTAGCGTGTGCATTTCATCAATAAACAAAATGACATTACCTTCTTGCTTAGATAAATCTTTTAATAAAGCTTTTAAACGTTCTTCAAACTCACCACGAAATTTTGCACCAGCAATAAGAGAGCCTAAATCTAATGAAAGCACACGTTTATTTTTCATTCCTTCAGGCACTTCATTATTAACAATACGTTGTGCCAATCCCTCAACAATGGCCGTCTTACCGACTCCTGGAGCACCGATCAACACAGGGTTATTTTTTGTTCTGCGTGATAAAATCTGAATCATTCTTCGAATTTCTTCATCTCTACCTATAACTGGGTCTAATTTGGTTTTTTCAGCTTTTGCAGTTAAATCTTGGGTGTATTTATCTAAAGCACCTCTATTTTCTTCAGCATTTTGTTCGTTCACGGAATCTCCACCACGCATCTCTTCGATAGCTCGTCCTATATCACCTTGGTTCGCTCCTGACTCCTTAAGAGCTCGGGCTGTTCTGTCTTTGACCTGTAAAATTGCTAGAATAAACAATTCACTGGCAATATATTTATCATTTCTTTGTTGTGCTAACTTATCGCATAAATTAAGGACCCTAACCAAGTCGTTAGACAAATTAATCTGCCCTTCATTACCTGAAACTTGTGGTAAGCCATCAATAATTTTATTCAGTTTTACCTTCAAAACATCTACATCAACATTGGCCTTTACCAAAAGCGATTGCGTGCTTGAGCCTTGTTGGTCAAGCAGTGCCGACAACAAATGCGATGTTTCCACCATATTGTTACCATTACCAATCGCAATTGATTGTGATTCTTGGATAGCCTGTTGAAAGTTGCTGGTAAATTTATCTATTTGCATTTCTTTCACCTTAGTAAATTTTAATATGCTGTTAATATGTGGATATTATGTTAAATATCAACTGAATTAGATCAGCTAAGAAACTTTAAAAATTCAATAAAATAAAATATTACATTACCTTTCAAGCCATATCATACTTGCCATTCTACCTGTTTCGCCATCTCTACGGTAGGAGTAAAAAAGGTTTTTATTGTCATGGGTACAATAGGGCGTTTGGGTGATGTTTTTTACTCCCAACGATTCCAGTTGATACACAGCAATTTTCTTTAAATCGGCATGCCAACCCCCTTTCTTGTTTTGATAAAAACTGTGTGTATATTCCTTATTTTTTTGAACAAATTTTTGACGGAAACTTGCATCAACACGATAAGGTTTATAAGAAATACAAGGACCCAACCAACAGAGTAGATCCTCTGGGTTGACACATAGCGAATCTATTGTGTTTTGGAGTATACCAGAATAAAGCCCTCTCCATCCACAATGCACAGCAGCGACAACAGATGCCTGTTTATCGGCGATTAATACTGGCAAACAATCTGCTGAAAGAACAGCACAAACAATACCCTTTTTTTTTGTAAAACAAGCATCGGCTTTAATAGCACCATGAATTACTGGCTCAATTTCATATTCAAACACCTTATTACTGTGAATTTGGTCCATGAAGACAGGTGTATGAGGCACTTTATTTGTTTCTTGTAATTTACCAATATTAGTGAGAACTTGAGATTTATCTAATCCGAAAACACCCATATTAAAAGAATCGTAAGGTTGCACGCTCACCCCACCAAGCCTGGTGGTCTGAATTGATTTCGTCAATTTACTGTTAAATATTTCAGGTTTTATGATCATACTTATAGATTATATCCAAATTCATTGTGATAAACCTACCTTTTTCATATTTTGTCTAATATAATATCGACTAATTATCGCCATATTATATTTATGTTTTTTTGCAGGCCCCATACACAGTTTAAGAATTCAACGACAGCATTATTGTTGATTGTTGTGACTTCTTGTGCCTTTGCAGATAAACACAATAATCAAATCACTCAAATCATTTCGTCAATAAACCAACAAGTGACAATGAAAAACACTGATTTGAATACTGCAAATTCATCTGTCACATTAAATTTTTCTGAAACAATTGGCGAATCATGGGATGAAAAAGACAGCTCTAACAATTTCTTATCTAATTGTATAAATGGAAAATCAATTACTGGATTTGATTATTCAAATATAACAATTCAAACTAATGGCGGTAGCTTTTATTCAGAGGCTGTGCTTTATTTTAGTTCTTCTGCCAATGGTAATGATGGCATCCAGCTAACTGTTGGTTCTGGTAATGAAAATTCAGGCACTGCTAGTTTTAGTTCAAATGGAATTTTAGATATTTCTGATAGTGGCAACTTGGATGTCCTGTCTCTGCAAGACAATAAATTTAATTTGCAAATTTATGAAAAAATTGATGATATTAATAATTCTATTGATGCCCGTTTCATCAATGGTAGTTTAATAATTTTAGGTGTAGACCTGACTGTTAACAATGACTGCCCATTTGCGGTCAATAATATATCTGATGCTGATTTATCTGTTTCTCATACATCCAATATAATTGGTGATAATAATATTGGCAGCTCAATAGAGATGGTTGTAACAACTACAAATAATAGCCCTGACAATAGTGCAACAAATGTTAGGCTAATTAGTTCTTTGTCAAACAATATGATTCTTACCCAAGCAACATGTGATGACAATACAAATACAATAGTTGCTTCTGAAATTGAAACATTGCAAGTTAATGATATCCCTGCAAACACATCATTACAATGTTTATTAACAGCAGAAATTACTGCTCTTGGTGACGACTACAGAAATAATTTAAATGTTTTATCAGATAACGATGACGATATCAATAATAACGCAGTCATAATAGTTATCAGCGGACCAGCAATAACAGTGCCTGTTAATAGCTTGTTCGCATTGGTCGTATTAGCTTTTGGTTTGTTTTATTGTTCAAGAAAGTCTATTAAAATATAATATAGAAATTTTCTTATTCATCTGGAAAAAACACTTCCCAATCTCCATCATCAATATTAAGATTATGGATGTTATCAAAATCCCTTAACTCTTCTAACAAGGCTAATATATCATCTGGCTTCTTACATTTAAAACTTACAGTTTTATTTGTTTTTGGATGTATAAAAGATAAATGCTGTGCATGGAGAGCCTGTCTTGGGAAAGCCCTTATAACCTCTTTGAGACCAGACTCTAAACTTGGGTCTACCCGTAAATGGTTGCCATATACAGGATCTCCCAATAACTGATAACCGACATAATGCATATGAACACGTATTTGATGTGTTCTGCCAGTTTCAAGCATAACTTTAATCGCAGTATAATGTTTAAAATTTTCTAATATTTCAAAATGCGTAACAGCCCTTTTTCCATTGACTGAAACAGCCATCTTAGTGCGATTTTTCTGATGTCTTCCAATAGGCTGATCAATTCTATTATTTGTCGTTAATACGCCTTTTACTAAAGCATAGTAATGCCTTGAAACAGTATGATCTTTAAGTTGATTAACCAATGAATTATATGCATTTGTGGTTTTTGCAACCACCATTAAACCACTTGTCAATTTATCTAGTCGGTGGACAATACCTGCTCTTGGTAATAAAGATTGTGAATCATTATGAGCCAACAAACCATTTAATAGAGTATTATCAGGGTTGCCCGAGCCAGGGTGAACCAATAACCCCGCAGGCTTATCTATGACAATGAGTTCATCATCTTCAAATATAATGTTTAAATCCATTTTCTGAGGCTTATCAATTACTGCAGGCTCAATAGTTACATTAACAGTTATTTCTTCATAGCCTTTTAGTTTTTGTTTTGGCTTACATATTTGTTGATTAACCAGTATTTCTTGATTGGTTATCCATTTTTGAATCGTGCCACGAGAGTATTCAGGGAACATTTTTGCAAGGTATTGGTCTATCCTTTTACCTGAATCATTTGGATTTACACTATATTTTTGTGTGATTATTTGATTGTTTTGTTGGTTCATCTCTGTATTTTACAGTATTATGTCGGTGTTTATGAATGTGGTTTATAATTTAATGAGAAATATTTTCACTTTAGTATTAGTTCTTTTTTTACTGCTAGGTATAACAGCCTGTAATAAAAACAATAAGAAAGACTCCGTAGAAGTCACAAAATTTAGTGCTGAAACTTTATATGGTAATGCAAAAAAATACATGGAACTAGGTGTTTGGGATAATGCCATTCTAAATTATAAAAATTTAAGAAATCAATATCCATTTGGTCGATTTGCAGAACAGGGTTCATTAGAGTTGGCTTATTCATATTATAAAAATTATGATATGGAGCTTGCGCTTTCTACTTTAGAAAGGTTTATTAAGAATTACCCTGCTCATGAACATTTAGATTATGCTTATTATTTAAAGGGTTTAATTTATTTTGATAGCGAAAGAGGTTTAATGCAAAAAATTAAACCTGATGAGTCAATAGATAGAAACCAAGAAAATGCAAAGCAATCATTTGTGGCCTTTAAAACATTTATTGAAAAATTTCCTAAGAGTAAATATGCAGCCGATGCTGAACAACGCATGGTATTTATCAGAAATCAATTAGCCGCATATGAATTACAGGTGGCCAAATATTATCTGCGCAGAAAAGCCTACGTGGCTGCTATTAGCCGAAGTAAATACGTCATTGAATCTTATCAAAAAACAAACTCTGTTAGTGATGCCATTGCTGTAATGGCTGAATCCTACACTCAACTTGGACAAAATGAACTCGCATCAGCCAGCAAACTTGTATTACAAGAAAATTTCCCTAGTCATGGATACTTATCTGGAGAAGAAATCGACTTAAATAAAAAACTATTTTCATTCAAGGACTTGTGGATTTTTAGTAGGAAGAAATAAAAATGGATATATTGTCCACTACCATTCTTTTGTTTTTAATTTTAGATCCACTAGGTAATATCCCTATATTTCTCAGTTATTTAGAGAAAAGTAAAAAACGTTATAAAATACTGGCCAGAGAATTAATTCTTGCCTTATTAATACTCTATATTTTTCTTTTTTTTGGTCGACAATTTTTAGAAGCACTTCATTTAAAACAAGAAGCAGTTGCTATATCAGGTGCTATCATTTTATTTATCATTGCTTTACGTATGATATTTCCTAGCAGCAAACAATATGGAGACGAGGAAATTGAAGGCGATCCATTACTTGTTCCTTTAGCTATTCCTTTGGTTGCTGGCCCCTCAATTCTTGCCACTTTGATATTACTGGTTAGCCAATATCCAGATAAACTGTACGACTTTTCAATTGCTCTTTTTATCGCATGGTTTTTATCTGCCATAATTCTATTTTCAGCCATTGCACTGCAAAAGTTTTTAGGAAAAAGAGGGCTAATTGCTATTGAAAGACTAATGGGGATGGTACTAATAGCTGTCGCTGTACAAATGTTCTTGGATGGAATAAAGAATTTCTTAATTAATGTAAATTGAAAGTTTTTTCTTTAGTATTTTTTTTATAACTGGCAATGATTATTTAATGATAGAATATTGTTTTTATATATTGAGGTTATTATGAAAAAAACAAATTTCCTACTTCTTCTGTTATTAGTAAGTAATTATTCACTATCTATTGCTTCTGATTCTACAATAGTTTTTATGCGATCATCATTTGTTGGCTCAATGATAAAAGCTTCTATATATGATATTTCTGATAATGAAACTAAGTTTATTGGCATATTAAAGAACAACAACAAAATTGAATATAAAACCAATGCCGGCAAACACAAATTCATGGTTGTATCAGAAGCCGCTGATTTTATGGAGGCTCAAGTTGAAGATGGAAAAACTTATTATAGCATTATCACACCAAGAACTGGTGCATGGAAAGCACGGTTTTCTATGATACCAGTCAAGAAAGATGGCTCTACAAAATTTAGCATTGACAACAAAAAATTTAATAAAATAATGAAAAAAGTCAAAACAGCTAAAGTGGATGAAAAATCACTAATGTGGTATCAAAAACATAAAGATGATATAGAAAAGAAAAGAACAAAATATTGGAAAAGTTGGCAAGAAAAATCTGCTGAGGATATAGCAATGAGAACATTAAGTCCTGAAGACGGAATATAAATTTTCATATAAACAGATAAGTTAATATAACGGCTCAATAAAACGAACCGTTATATTTTCTTAAAGATTAATGAAGTATTTATCCCACCAAAAGCAAAATTGTTACTCATAATGCAATCGGTATCAATCTTCCTAATATCATTAGTAATATAATCTAAGTCTCCACACTTATCATCTACTTCATTTAAATTAATAGTTGGTGCAAACCACCCATTTCTCATCATTTCAATAGACATCCAAGCTTCTAATGCACCACAGGCTCCCAATGTATGTCCCATATAACTTTTTAGCGAACTAAAAGGCGTGGTATTCGAAAAAACCCTGCTTGTAGCCTGAGACTCTGCGATGTCTCCTTGTGCTGTAGCCGTCCCATGTGCACAGACATATCCAATTTCATCTTTTGAAATATTTGCAACCTCCAAAGCTCCTCTCATGGCTTTTTCCATGGTTTCGCTATTTGGTTGTGTGATATGCTTGCCATCTGAGTTACTTGAAAAACCAACAACTTCTGCGATAATATTAGCTCCGCGTGTTTTTGCATGCTCATATTCTTCTAATATCAACACGCCCGCACCTTCACCCAGAACCAAACCATCTCTATTGAGGTCAAATGGAGATGGCGTTAAATTAGGTGTTTTATTTTTCAAACTTGTGGCAAATAAAGTATCAAATACAGCTGCCTGGCTTGCACATAACTCTTCTCCTCCTCCTGCAATCATGGCATCTTGCATACCAAATTTTATCGCCTCATAGGCATAACCGATTCCTTGAGATCCAGAAGTACAAGCGCTAGAAGTAGGAATTATCCTTCCTTGCATACCAAAAAACACACCGATATTCACTGCTGCTGAATGGCTCATCATGCGCACATAAGTAGTGGCATTTATGCCTTTAATATCTTTGTTTTCAAGCATATTCCCAAAATCTAAAATCGCATCCGTACTTCCAGATGAGGAACCAAAGGAAACACCCATGCGCCCAGATTTCAGAATTTCAGCTCCAATCAACCCTGCATTCTCTAGGGCTTTTTCTGCTGCGGCTGTTGACATTAAAGAGACTCTGCCCATAGAGCGAATTTGTTTACGTTTAAAATGTTTAGGTGTCTCAAAGTCTAAAACAGGTGCAGCCACTCTTGTATTTAGGCCTTTATAATCATCCCAATCACTTATATATTGAACAGCACTTTTTCTGGCTTGTAATGTTTGTGATACAGTTACCCAATCTGAGCCCAATGGACTTATCCCTGCCATACCTGTCACTACTACTCTTCTTAACTTAAAATCCATTAAATCATCCCTCCATTAACAGAAATCACTTGTCTTGTAATATAGGCGGCATCATCCGAAAGAAGATAATCTACCAAACTGGCCACTTCAGAGGCTTTACCTGCACGGCGCAAAGGAACAATTTGTTTAATAATTTCTTGATTTAAATTTTCAGTCATCTCAGTATCTATTATGCCTGGAGCGATGCAGTTAACCGTTATTTTTCTTTTTGCTAGTTCTATTGCCAATGATTTGCTCGCTGCAATTAAACCACCTTTTGAAGCGCTATAATTGGTTTGCCCTCGATTGCCACTGATACCCGATACCGAACTCATTGTTATAATTCTTCCACCTTTTTTTGCTCTAACCATTGGCATGATTAAGGGCTTTAAAATATTATAAAAACCTTCCAAGTTTGTTTTTAAAACATCATCCCATTCTTCTCCTGTCATTGCCGGAAAAGCATTGTCTTTCGTAATCCCTGCATTATAAATCACGCCATAGTAATATCCATGTTGTTCAATATCTTGCTCTAAAGCTAGCTTACATTCCTCTCGATTTGTGCTTGAGAATTGTAATAAGCGACATTTATTACCAGACTTAATCACTTCTTTTTCAAGTGCTTTTGCTGCCTGATGGTTTGAATGATAGTGTAAAATCAATTCAATTTGATTTTTAGAATTCAATAGCCTGCGGACAATGGCTTGTCCTATTCCACCAGTTGATCCTGTTATAAGTATGCGTTTATTCATTATTATTTATTAAATTTGAAAGGTCTTTAGGATGATAGACATTAATATTTGCTTCGACAAATATATTTTTGCCTTCTATTTTACACTTAAATACACCCAAGCCCAAATTTTCAAAGTAAATTTGCTGCACATGTATTTTTAAAACGGATCCCACTGGAAACTCAGAAACAGAACTGACATATTTTCTAGTTCCGAGTAATAATCCAATTGAAACTTCCTTGTTATTCAGCTTATCATTTTTGCCAGCAAATGCCGCAACAGATTGCGCCATATATTCTATACCAACCAATGCCGGTACTGACCCATTATTGCAAAACATACTGTCTTCTTTTATGGTAATTTGAGAAACCAACCAGTCATCTTTATAATCTATGACTTTATCAATTAACAACATTTTACCCGAGTGCGGAACTACTTGTGATACATCATACATATTTATTACTCTTAGATAATACTATACTTGCATTACTACCCCCAAACGCAAAAGAATTAGACATAATAGTCTCAGGAACACCAAGTTGATTATTTTCTTTTATGAGATTTAATGGAGCCAATTGTGAGTCATATTTCCCATCATACATATGAGGGATATAATTACCATTTACATTGAAATCACTCATTGAAAGGGCTGAAAGACCAATTTCCAGTGCTCCGGCTGCACCCAAAGTGTGGCCAGTTAAAGGTTTTGTCGAACTACAATAGACTGAATGATCAAACAGTTGATTTACAGCCAAACTTTCCATAGCATCATTCTGTAATGTTGCTGTGCCATGTAAATTCAAATAATCAATCTCAGAAGCATCTAATCTAGCATTATTCAAAGCAAGCTGCATACAATTGTAAGCCCCTTTTCCTGTTGGGTCTGGTGCTGAGATGTGATATGCATCGGATGATTCTCCACCCGCAAGCATGTTTAGTTGATCGGTATCTTTTTTAAAAATAAATAATGCTGCAGCTTCTCCGATATTTATACCTTTTCTATTTTGACTAAATGGCTGACATCGATCATTGGAAATTGCGCCTAATGAATTAAATCCTTTAATTGTTAATTCACATAAAACATCAACTCCACCTGTAATTACCACATCACAAATATCTGTATTAATCCATCTTTGAGCTGATATCATAGCTTTTGCGCTGGATGAACAGGCTGTTGATACTGACATTACTGGACCTGTCACATTTAAATATTGTGCTAAAAACTCAGAAACTCCACCCATTCTTTGATGATGTACTTCATATGATTCAGGCCATTTTTTATGAATATCATAATATGGAATGGCTTTTTCTAAGCTATCTATACCCGCTGTACTCGTTCCAAGAATAACACCAATCCTATGCGCAGGAACGGATTTAACAAGTTGTTTATATTTATTAAAAATACTCTGCATAGTTGCTTTTAACAATCGATTAGCACGATAATCAAAAGATGAAAAAGTTTCCTCTAAATTTGGAAACTTTGATTTCACTCTACCTATATAAGTTTTTTCACCATTTAAATAGCTGCTGTTTTCTTCCATAGCTAAAATATCGCTACTTTCTGTTTTATTCCAAATATCTGTCAATTGTGACCCCAACGAACAAATTATTGAAAAATCATGAATACCCACTGCTTTCATAGCTTATTTTCTCATCATGTAATTAATAAAGAACTTTTTTACAAAAACTTTATTATTTATGTCATTTTTTTATTTAATTATTTTTAAATTGCACAATTTCAATGTGGTTTATAATTAATTCTAACTTGGAATCAAGTATATGAATTTTAACTTTTGCTATCTGAGGTTTAATACTACAAAAAAACGACATATAAATTTAGTGAATAGGCACTAAAAAGACCTTAGTTGAACCTTTAAAAAGTACATTGATATATTCTTAGTTTATGTAAATACTTTATAAATTAACCACGTCTGCTTTCAATGCTACACCAGCCATTATAAAGCCTGAACCACATTGATATTCAGTGCTACTAGAAAATTCACGGTTTTTATAATTACTTTTTATATTGATTATAGCATTGGCATTTAATGAATGGGCACGAGCTTGAAGAGTTTTTAAAGCTGTTAATAAAGCCCAAGCGCATGATTCAACTTCTGGCTTACCTAATCTGCGTGTTTTTTTGTTAGTTCTATAGTTTGAGAACTTTTTTATGACGGCTTTATGTTTTTGTCCAACCAGCTTAAAAGTTATATTTTCATCTAATATTCCTTCAGAGTAGCCACGTTGTAGAACTTCATCAAAATCGAAACTTAATAAATCATCTCTTGCCATTGTTGAAGTACTTAGACCTAAAAGTCCAAATATTAATAAAGCTTTGTAACAAAATTCCATCATGTTTTTCATATTAGATTATTCTTGAGTATTACTTTTTTATAAGATTATATATAATACGACAAACATATCTCTAATTAAAGAAAATATTTTACCTTGATAAATAAACACTGTGAATTCGACATAAAAGAATGGTCAGCCTGGGGACTTGGTGAACTATTAGGGTTGACCAATTGTACTCATATTCAACAGGGAAAACCAAATGTTGACTCTTTAAGTAGCATGGTTAAACGCAGAATGCCTCTTTTATCCAAATATATATTTGACATGCAAAGCCAACAAAGTGTGCAACAGATCCCAATTGTTTTTGCCTCCAAAAATGCAGAATTAAATAGAACATTCAAAATCATTAGATCATTTGATTCAGATGTATCACCCACACAATTTAGCATGTCTGTAAACAATGCCATTGCAGGGCTTTTGTCTGTTATCAACGCAGATAAAAGTAATTACACCGTTATCGATAGTTTATCTGGAGTACTTGAAACAGCTTTGGTAGAAGCCAGTTCGATGTTAGATCAAAATAAATATGTTAACGTCATATATTTTGAGGATGAACCGCCTGTAGAGATAAGTTCAATTTCAAAAGAAAATATTACTCAAAATGCCTTTGTTTTCTTATTACAACGAGGTCAAGGCATACAATTATCCAGACAACAAAATCAAACGAATAAGGTTGAAGAAAGTGCATTGAAATTGGTGAATTTTTTAAATAAAGAAAATATGCAATATCAAAGCTATAACAATAGACTTCAGTGGAACTGGAGCCATACTGGTGGGAATTAACTACTATTGGCGCCTGATAGCGACACTTGTTAGCTTTATTTGTTTTGGGATTGGAGGCTTATTAGTTGGTTTGCTTGCCTATCCTTTGTTATTAATATTTGTTCGCAACAAGGATTATCGTTACTTACAAGGCCAGAAATTAATTCATTATTGTTTCAAATTATTTATTGGATTTATGGTAAAAATTGGAATATGTACAGTAACAATCACAGGCCTTAAGCGCCTTCAAAAAAAAAATTTATTTCTGGTTGCCAACCACCCCACGCTTATAGATGTGGCAATACTGCTTTCATTAATAAAATCAACTGATTGCGTGGTCAAATCAAAACTGCTTGAAAACCCTTTCACCAAAGGACCCTTAGTGACAGCTGGTTACATAGTCAATTCCCAACCAGAACAACTAATCAATTCGTGCGCTCAGGCTCTTAACAATAATCACAATTTACTCCTGTTTCCAGAAGGAACCAGAACACAAGATATAAATAAATTACAATTTATGCGTGGGGCTGCGAAAATTGCCATAATGGCAAAGAAAAATTTAACGCCCATTACAATAAAATGTAACCCAAGAATGTTAGCAAAAGGAGTAAAGTGGTACAATATTCCGTCTTCAAAACCACATTTTCAAATAAATGTCGGTAAGGAGATTGAAATTCACCAGTTTTTAGATCCAACTAAATCAGAAAACGTACAATCAAGGCACTTAAACAAACATTTATTAAACTATTTTAAAGGAGAATTAAAAATTGCAGGATCCAAAACAACAATTAGAAACTGAAATTAAGCTATTAATCATTGAATCTTTAGCATTGGAAGATATAGAAGTAGAGGATATTAATTCACAATCCGCCTTATTCAATGACGGCTTGGAATTGGATTCCATAGACGCTCTTGAATTAGGCGTTGCTATAAAAAACAAATATAAAATATCAATTAAGGATGAAAATGAAGAAGACATTCAAAAACACTTTTTTTCCGTTGCTAGCTTAGCGGCTTTTATCCAATCAAAACAAACTTAATGGGTCAAAAATGAACAAACAAGAAATATTTACAACATTAAAGGAAGTCATGATCGAGTTATTTGAACTAGAACATGAGGAAGTTCATGTTGACGCCAACCTTTATGAAGATCTTGACTTAGATAGTATCGATGCAGTAGATTTAGCCGTTAAAATAACAGAAATTACTGGCAAAAGAGTTGATCCTGAGGACTTTAAAAAAGTTAGAACCGTACAAGACTTGGTTGATACAGCTCACAAAATGCTCTAGATATCATGCCAATTTACATTAAATGGTTGCTTGGAGCTTTGTTTATAGTCTATCCTTTTATTATTTACTTTGGTTTGATGCAATTTGATATATGGCAAATTGCTGGCCTAGTTGCGGTTATTGCTGGAATTCGACTGTACATATTTAAGGGAAAACCTTCACACATGGCAAAAGTTGGATTTTATAGTTCTATTTTTCTCATCTTATTTTCACTTCTAAGCGCACTTTTAAACCAAATAACTTGGTTGAAACTTTATCCAATCATAGTCAATTTAATAGCTTTGGGTTTATTTGCCAGTAGTTTGTTCAGTGATAAATCTGCTATTCAAAGAATTGCTGAGTTAAGAGAAAAAAATATTGACCAGACAAAACAAAGGTATATGTATAAGTTAACTGTGATTTGGTGTATTTTTTTCATAGTCAATGCGATTATCTCGGCCTACACGGTGATATATATGAGCATGAAACACTGGACTTTATATAATGGTTTTATTAGTTACATTCTAATAGGATTGCTGGTTGGGATAGAATTAACTTATAGATATTTGGTCGTTTTAAGGAGGCCTTAATGAGTTTCAATTTTTTATTATGTGCACAAGATAATTTGCAAATTTTACAAGATGGCTCAGACGTTATTACCTGGCATCAACTCAAACACCATATAGCGGGGATTCAAACGCAGTTAATCGAAAATAAAGTTCAAAATTGTGTGTTATTATCAAAAGATAATTTGACATTTGTAGCTTGTCTTTTAGCCTGTCATTATTTAGCTGTGGATTTAATATTACCTCCTAATGAAACTGATGAAATGATGGAATTATTAGAGAAACACATTCTAATAGGCGATCATCCTAATTCCGTATCATATGAATTAAAAAATGATGAAATTATAAACAAACATCAAGATTCAAAATTAAGTATCTTCACATCAGGATCTACAGGGACTCCTAAACTCATAACTAGAGAGTTTTCACAAATGATGCTAGAAGTAAAAGAAATTAATCAAATGTGGGGACAAGAGTTTAAATCCCCATTATTTGTATCTACAGTTTCAAGTCAACACATCTATGGATTATTATTTGCTTTGTTATGGCCGTTATCACAGGGATGCAGAATTCATCGGAAAATAATACCTTTTGAAGAAAGTCTAGGAAAGCTTTGTTTACTTAACACGGAACTAGTCTTGATTTCCAGCCCTGCCTTTTTAAAAAGATTAAGTCTTAGAAATAACTTGATTAACAATCATATGGATGTTTTTTGCTCTGGTGGTATGCTCAATAAATCACAATCCGTTAAAGCCTCTAAACTGTTAAACTGTGCTATCATTCAAGTTTATGGCAGCAGCGAAACAGGTGGAATTGCCTATAAATTTCAAGCAAATGATTGGCAATTTTTTCCATCGGTAAAAACTAATATAAGTAATAAAACGTTGAAAGTGAAATCACCTTTTTGTTACATTACAGGCTGGTTAGATACTAATGATAAAATTCGAATGACCAATTCAGGCTTCGAATTATTGGGTCGAAAAGATAGAATTGTCAAAATAGAAGAAAAAAGAGTTTCGTTAGTTCAAGTAGAAAGAGAAATAAAAAATCATTGCTGGGTGAACGACGCTCTCGCCATCGCAATGATTGATGGTAGACAATTTATAGCCATTATAATCGTCTTAAACAAGCAAGGAAAACTTAAGTTACATGAATTGGGAGTTAAGAATATAAAGCTAAATATTAAAAATTTTGTTAAGCCTAAACTAGATAAACTAGCCATTCCCCGACAAATTAGGTTTATGAATGAAATACCCCAAAATACTCAAGGAAAAACACCTTATCCAATAATTAGAGCACTGTTTGAAACATGATATTTGAATACGAAATTATTGAAAAATCAATAAATCAATTAAAAATCCAATTACCATTAAATAAAGATTTAGATTGTTTTGATGGGCATTTTAGCCAAATGATGATTATGCCCGCTGTAGCACAACTGTATATAGTTGAAAAAATATGTCAAGAACACTTTAATCAGTTAAATAATTTTGAAAAGATGAATCAAGTAAAGTTCGTTGGCCCTATTTGTCCAGATACCATAGTTATCATAAATATAACCTTAAACTTTGAAAAACAACTGGTATCTTTTGAATATACAGAGAAAGATCAATTGAAGTCAAAAGGCCATGTTTATTATTCAAGAAAAAAAAATAACCATGAATAAATACTGCTTTATTGTTCCTATTTACAATCACCATCACAAGTTGGAAGAATTGTTTATGGCATTGAATAAATACTCTTTTTCGATTGTATTGGTTGATGATGGTAGTCATGAAGAGTGCAAACAAGTGATTGCAAATGTAATAAGTAAATATAAAGATTCCTATCTAAAGACATTAGAACTAAATAGTGGTAAGGGTGCAGCGGTTATGGCAGGACTTCAATTTGCTTATGAAAAAGGTTACAGTCATGGCATTCAAATTGATGCTGACTTCCAGCATGATGTGACAGACATTGAAAAATTTATACACCTAAGCAATGAAAACTCCGGGGCTTTAATTTGTGGAATACCTAGCTATGATGAATCGGTACCAAAAAAACGCCTTTACCCCAGATACATCACTCATTTTTGGGTTTGGGTACATACATTATCATTTGCTATAAAAGATTCTATGTGCGGTTATAGGTGCTATCCATTAGCTACCACCCAACAACTGATGAGTAATGTCCGTCTCAGCAAACGCATGAATTTTGACATAGAAATCATTGTAAGATTAAGTTGGATGGGTGTGAATATCATCAACCAACCAACAAAAGTTGTCTATCATGATGAAATACCTTCTAATTTTAGAATGTTTAAAGATAATTTAGGTATCACCATGACTCATACTAAATTATTTTTTGGAATGCTAATACGTATACCAATGCTTATAAAAAGAAAGATTAATGGATAAGTCAAATCAACAAGACACTCAACATTGGGCACATAAAAAAGAACGGGGTTCTTTATTCGGTATTTATTTCTTAGTCTACACTTTTAAATTATTTGGCGCCAAATTATGTAAAGTGTTTTTAATTCCTGTATTAATTTATTTCTATTTATTCAATAGAGCCACAAGAAACAATCTTATTGAATATTTGCAAAAGGTGCAACAAAACCAGAAAGGCAAAAATGTAATCATAGCCAGACAAAAGAATGTCTTTAAAATCATTTTGAACTTTGGTTTTGGAATGATAGATAGACTTTCATCTTTAATGGGAAGATTACCATATGAAAGTATAAATTCAATTAATATAGAAAAATTTAGAGAAATGGAAAAGAATAAAAAAGGAGCCGTTTTACTTATTTCTCATTTAGGGAATTTTGAGATCTGTCGAGCCGCTTCAGGAAAAAGATCTAACTCTAAATTTAATATTGTTATCCATAATCAAAACTCACAAAAGATTAATAAAGCATTTAAAACATTTAATAATGATAAGGCTATCACTTTGGTCCAAGAAAAAGAACTCAGTTTAGCTGGCATTATTAATCTAAAAGAAAAAATTGATAATGGAGAGTATTTGGTTATTGCAGGTGATAGAATTCCAGTGAGTAATGAAAAGGGAACAATTGAATGTGAGTTTTTAGGTGAAAAAGCTAGATTCCCTATAGGCCCATACGTGTTGTCTAAAGTATTGGCTTGTCCAATGATTAATATATTCTGCCTTAAAAATGGTAAAAAATATGATTTATTCTTTCATTACTTAACTGATAAAATGGTATTTACCCGAGCCACAAGGCTACAAAATATAAACAAAGCCCTTAAGCAGTATGTAAAAAACCTTGAATGCCATATAAGGCAAACACCCTTACAGTGGTATAACTTTCATAATTTCTGGGAAAATCAGATCGACAAAAAAAGCGATAAATAAAATGACTATAAAAAAAATTAAGTTTGCTAATCACAAATATTTACTATCAGATATAGCTGATATAGCTAAGCAAACAGCTGTTCCAGAGCTAGAAAAAGACCAAAGCTATATAGATTTTATTGATCAAGGTGCCATTTATTTAGCTGAAATGTTAAAAAAGGAAGGGGCTATTTATGGGGTCACCACTGGATTCGGTGATTCTTGCGACGTTACGGTTAATCAAAAATTAGCTCAACAACTACCCAAGCATTTGTACACTTTTCATGGTTGTGGAACAGGTAAATTTTTATCGCCAGAAATGGCTCGTTGCGTCTTAGCAGTACGCCTGGCATCATTATCAAAAGGTGTTTCAGGGGTTAGGTATTGCTTATTAGAAGCCATACAAAATCTGATAGTAAAAGACATCATTCCACTAATTCCAGAGGAAGGCTCTGTAGGTGCCAGTGGCGATTTAACACCTTTATCCTATGTAGCTGCTGTCTTATGTGGCGAAAGAAAGGTGTATTTTAAAGGTGAGATTCGAGAAACTAAGGATGTTTTTGCTATAGAAAACATCACGGCATTAACCTTAAAACCCAAAGAGGGGTTGGCGTTAATGAATGGCACTGCAGTAATGACAGCTATGAGTATTATAGCCTATCAAAGAGCTGAGTACTTGTCTAAACTCTGTTCACGCATCACCGCTTTGGCTACTATTGGACTGGGGTCTAACTTTGATCACTTTAATGAGTTTTTATTTTCAGTTAAGCCACACGATGGACAAGCGCAAATTGCCGCCTGGATTCGTTCAGATTTAGGCGCTAAAAATAATTTATTTGACTCTAAAAGGTTGCAAGAACGTTATTCAATTCGTTGTGCTCCCCACGTGATAGGCGTGTTGCAAGACATTTTACCCTGGTATAAACAAACCATAGAAAATGAAATAAGCAGTGCCAATGACAACCCTATTATTGATGCACAATCAGGTAAAATTCATCATGGTGGACATTTTTATGGAGGGCATATTGCTTTTGTAATGGATGCAATGAAAAATAATATCGCTAACTTGTCTGATTTATTAGATAGGCAAATAGCTTTAATGGTAGATACTAAATTCAATCATGGTCTTCCTCGGAACTTAAGTGGCGCCAGTGCCGATACAATTGCAATCAACCATGGATTTAAGGCTGTGCAAATTGCTTGCTCTGCTTGGACCGCAGAAGCTTTGAAACTAACTATGCCAGCGTCGGTATTTTCTAGATCTACAGAAAGCCACAATCAGGATAAAGTTAGCATGGGAACCATTGCCGCCAGAGACTGCCTGAGAGTACTAGAACTAACCGAACAAACCACCGCTGCAACTTTAATGGCGGCAGTGCAGGCAATTAAAATTAGAGCACAACAAAATGAATTGAATATACAGGATATGAAATTACCGCTTCAAAAATTTATAAAATGCATTGAATCTGAATTTGCTTTCTTGACCGAAGACAGACAACTTGATAGTGAAATTATTAATTTTACACGATTAATAAAAAAACAAACTTGGGAACTTTATGACTGAGATTTCAGCAGAAATTGAATTAAAAATTCCCTTCTATGATGTCGATGCTATGGAAATTGTTTGGCATGGAAATTATATCAAATATTTTGAAAAAGCGCGTTGTCAATTATTAGATAAACTCGATTACAACTACCAACAAATGAAGAAGTCAGGTTATGCCTGGCCAGTGATTGATGTGCGTGTGAGGTATGTTAAACCTGCTCATTTCATGCAACTCATATTGATAAAAGCGACATTGGTCGAATTCGAATATGGCATGAGAGTCAACTTTGTTATCACAGATAAACTCGATGGCAGTAAACTCAGTACTGGATACACAAAACAGGTTGCTGTGGATATGAAAACTAAGGAAATGCGACTTTTGTCTCCTAAAATACTCCATAATAAAATTCAAGATTATGCTGATTAAACCCTTCAATAGAACATTATTACCATCATTACTATTAATAACATCAACACTGTTCGCCAGTGAAGATAATTTAATTGAACAGTTACAACAAAAGTATCAAGATATTAGCCATTATCAAGCCAACTTCACACAAACCAAAAATGTCAGTTACATTTCAAAGCCCTTAGTTACCAATGGTAGTTTAGAATTTGCATTAGGTGAAGGATTAATTTGGCAAATTATTAAGCCGCTCTGGGCTAAAACCCTGATCAATGAT